>Ga0187894_10003231_pt1 | contig 18515 bp, 20 predicted proteins | sample GBC1701081metaG_FD_136650 | JGI IMG/M metagenome (GOLD analysis project Ga0187894, IMG submission 136650) | White microbial mat communities from a lava cave in the Kipuka Kanohina Cave System on the Island of Hawaii, USA - GBC170108-1 metaG ...
CTGCGTAACCATGTCAAGAAGACCGTCGGTAAGCCGTGTGCGGGAGAACCGCACGCACGGATTGAAAGGGGGATGGGGAAACGTGCCGGCTGTGCTGGCGTCGCGCCCCTGACTACCGATGCCCGACTCGCCGGTCAATCTCAGTGGAGGGCTCCCCGAGACGGTCCTCCCGCCGCCCCCCGAGGAAGCGGCGCGCCGCTTGGAGGCGGCCCGGGCCGAGCCACCGGAGCGGCGACGCGACGCGGTGGCCGGCGTGGTCGCCACCTTCCCGCGTTTCCTCGAGGCCTGGGCCGAGCTGGGTGAGATGGCCCGCGACGACGTCGAGGCCTACGCCTGCTTCCGGGTGGGCTACCACCGCGGCCTGGATGCCCTGCGCCAGGCCGGATGGCGGGGCTCGGGCTACGTTCGCTGGGACCAGCCGTCGAACCGGGGTTTCCTGCGGGCCGTGAGCGGTCTGCGCCAGGCGGCCGCCGCCATCGGCGAGGGGGACGAGGAGGAGCGCTGCGGCCAGTTCCTCCGCCAGCTCGACCCGGCCTGGACCGACGACCGGCCGCGCTGAGCGGCCCGGACCGGTAGCCGGGTGGCCACTCCCCTCGACGCCGAGGTGACCCGCCTGGCGCGCCAGATCGCCGAGCTGGGGGCAGGGGCCGGGGGCCACGGCGTCTACGCCATGTCGTGGTGGAGCGAGCGGATGCTCGGCTGGGCCATGTCGCACCCCTCGTTCAAGACCCAGCTGTTCCGCTTCGTCGACGTGTTCCCGGCCACGACCGGCGACGCCGACGTGCTGCGCCACATCGACCAGTACTTCGACGGTACGGACGCGCCGCGCGTCCTGGAGCTCGGCATCGACCTGGCCGACCATCTCCCCTTCGGGATGAAGATCTCGGCGTCGGTGGCCAGGCGCAACATCGCCCGCATGGCCGAGCAGTTCATCGTGGGGACCGGCCCGACCGCGGCCGTGGGCAACCTGGAACGACTGTGGCGCAACGGAAGCGCCTTCACCGTGGATCTGCTCGGCGAGAAGACGGTGACGGCGTCCGAGGCGGACCGCTACGCGGCGCGCGTGGTCGAGCTGGTGACCACGCTGACCGACGCCACCGCGACCTGGGCTCCGGACGCGCATCTCGAGCGCGACGACGCCGGGCCGTTGCCGCGCGCCAACGTCAGCATCAAGCCGACGGCTCTGGCGGTCCGCTACGCGCCGCTGTCTCGTGACGTGGGCCTGGCCGAGGCCCGCCACCGACTCGGACCGGTGCTGGCCCTCGCCGCCGAACGGGGCGCGTTCGTGTGGTTCGACATGGAGCACTACGACGTGAAGGACCTGACGCTCGAGCTGTTCCGGTCGGTGCTCGACGACCCGGCGCTGGCCGGGCTGCACGCCGGCGTCGTCGTCCAGGCCTACCTCAAGGACAGCCGCGACGACCTGGCCGACCTGATCGCGTGGGCCGGTTCCCGGCCCCGGCCCGTCCTTCCGAGCATCCGGCTGGTCAAGGGTGCGTACTGGGACGCCGAGACGGTCGTAGCCCAGGCCGAGGGCTGGCCGGTGCCGGTCTTTGCCGGCAAGGACGAGACCGACGCCAACTTCGAGCGGTGCACCCGGCTTCTCCACGACCACCACACGACGGTGCGGGCCGCCTTCGGATCGCACAACCTGCGGTCCCTCGCCTACGCCGTGTCCTACGCCCGCAGCCGCGGCGTCCCCGACGTGGGCTACGAGATCCAGATGCTCCACGGCATGGCCGAGCCGGTCCAGGCGGCCATCCGGCGGATGGGCTTCCGGCTGCGGGTGTACGCCCCGGTGGGCGAGCTGGTACCGGGCATGGCCTACCTCGTGCGCCGGCTCCTGGAGAACACCTCCAACGAGAGCTTCGTCCGCCAGCGCTTCGCCGAGGGTCGCGATCTCGCAGAGCTCCTCGCGCCGCCCCGCGTCGGGCGCATCCCCGGGCCCGAGCCGCCGGCCCGCCGGCCGCCGACCGACCCGGCCGGGCCGGGGCCGTACGTGCGCGAGCCAGTGGCGGAGTGGCGCCGGGCCGAGGAGCGGGCCCGCCAACGGGTGGCGATCGACCAGGGTGGGGGCCCGCGTGACGTGCCGGCCGTCATCGACGGCCGGGCGGTCACGACGCCGCGGCGCATCGTGTCGGTGGATCCGGGTCGGTCCGACCGGGTCGTGGCCACCTCCGCGTCCTGCGGCGTGAGCGAGGCGGACGAGGCGGTGGGCGTCGCCCAGGACGCGAGGTCCGCCTGGCGCGCCACGGCCGTCCGGGACCGGGTGGCGGTGCTGTTCCGCGCCGCGGCGTGGATGCGGGAGCGGCGCCCCGAGCTGGCGGCGCTCGAGGTCCACGAAGCGGGCAAGCCCTGGGGCGAGGCCGATGCCGACGTGTGCGAGGCCATCGACTTCTGCGAGTACTACGGCCGGGAGATGCTGCGCCTCGACCGCGGGGGCGCGGTGGAGTCACCGCCGGGCGAGACCAACGCCCTCCGCTACCAGGGCAAGGGCGTGACGGCGGTGATCGCCCCCTGGAACTTCCCCCTGGCCATCCCGGCCGGGATGGTGGCGGCCGCGCTGGCGGCCGGCAACCCGGTCGTGCTGAAGCCGGCGGAGCAGACCCCGGCCGTGGCGGCGCGCCTGGTCGAGGCCCTGGCGGCTGCCGGCCTGCCCAGGGGCGTCCTTGCCTTCCTGCCGGGCCCGGGCGAGGACGTGGGCGCCCGGCTGGTCTCGCACCCGGGCGTGGCCGTGATCGCCTTCACCGGGTCACGGGCCGTGGGCCTGGCCATCCACGAAGCGGCGGCTGCGGTCGGGCCGGGCCAGCGCCACGTCAAGCGGGTGGTGGCCGAGATGGGCGGCAAGAACGCCATGGTGATCGACGCCGACGCCGATCTCGACCAGGCCGTCCCGGCCGTGGCCCAATCGGCCTTCGGCTACGCCGGCCAGAAGTGCTCGGCCGCGTCCCGGGTCGTGGTGATCGACGCCGTGGCCGACCAGTTCCTCGACCGACTGGTCGGCCACACCCGCCTGCTGGGGTTCGGCCATCCACGCCATCCCGCCGTCCAGGTCGGCCCGCTGATCGACGCCGATGCCTTCGACCGGGTCCGCGGGTACGTCGACCGGGCGCCGTCGCACGGGACGGTCCTGCTGGCCCGAGACGACGGCCCCGCCACCGGCTGGTTCGTCGGCCCCACGATCGTCACCGACGTCGACGCCGCCTCACCGCTGGCCCGCGAGGAGATCTTCGGGCCCGTCCTGTGCGTCCATCGCGCCGGCGACTTCGACGAGGCGCTGTCGATGGCCAACGACAGCGACTACGCGCTGACGGCCGGCGTCTTCTCGCGGTCACCGGTGAACATCCGGCGCGCGGCAGCCGAGCTGCAGGCCGGCAACGTCTACGTGAACCGGGCCATAACCGGCGCGGTGGTCGGCCGCCAGCCCTTCGGCGGGTACGCCCTCTCCGGCGTCGGCTCCAAAGCCGGCGGCCCCGACTACCTCCTCCAGTTCCTCGATCCCCGGGTCGTCACCGAGAACACCCTCCGCCAGGGCTTCGCCCCCCAGGAGCGAACCGCGTAGGAAACTGGGGCGGTTTCCGCGCATTGGGCCGGCCAGTTCGACCAGACTGGCGGACATGCGCTTCGGCATCGCCGGCAAGGGTGGTGTGGGCAAGACCACCATCTCGGCCGTGGTGGCCCGCTCCCTGGCCCGCAGGGGCCACACCGTCATCGCCATCGACTGCGACTCGGACCCCAACCTGGCCGCCAACGCCGGTGCCGGTCAGGAGGCGGCCGACGCCATGCGGCCCATTCTCGACCAGTCCGGCCCGCGGCGCTCGGTGCCCGTCGGGCTCACCCCCTCGCAGATGCTGGCCACCTACGGCCTGCGCGGCCCGGACGGCGTGACCCTTCTGCTGGCCGCCCGCTCGGAGAAGGCGGGATCGGGCTGAACGGGTTCCGCCCACGTCACGGTCCGTGACCTGATCGCCGATCTCGAGAACGAGCAGCCTCCCGTGGTGCTGGTGGCCGACATGGAAGCAGGCCTCGAGCATCTGTCGTGGGCCGGGGGAACGCTGCGCCACGTCGACCTGCTCCTGGTGGTGGTGCACCCCCAGGCCAAGGTCCTGCTGACCGCCCGCCGGACCGTCCGGCTGGCCCGCCAGCTCGGCATCCCGCTGGTCGCCTTCGTGGCCAACCGCATCCGGCCGGGCGCCGCCGGCGAGGAGGACCGGGCCCGGCTGGAGGCCTTCGCGGCCGAGCAGGGGGCCGAGGTGCTGGCGTGGATCCCCGAGGACGACGCCCTCGTCGAGGCCGATCGCCTCGGCCGGTGCCCGCTGGACTGCGTCCCGACCTCGCCCGGTGTGGAAGCCATCGTCGCCCTCTCCGACGAGCTCGAGGGCCGGTTCATGCTCGGCGCCGTCCCGGGCTGAGCCGACCCATGGCGACCCAGATGCTGCGGCGGCAGCTGTCGATCGGCGTCGTGATCTGGATCGTCGTCGGCGTGATCGTGGCCGCCCGCAACGACTTTTTGGACGACTTCGGCTCCCTGTCGAACGTCCTGTCGGCCGTCCTGGCCGTCGCGGCGTGGCCCCTGGTGGCGCTCGACGTGCACTTCGGCATCTAGACAGCTCGCTTCGCTCGCTGCCCTGGCGGTGGTCAGCCCGCGAGGGTCTGCCCGGTCAGTGCGTCGAACAGGCGGACGCCGGGCGCGTCGAAGCCGACCTGGACCGTCTCGCCGGCCTGGGGACGAACCGCCACCGGCACGCGCAGCGCGAGGGTCGCCGGTCCGACCGCCAGGTGCACCACCCGCTCGCTGCCCAGGAGCTCGACGCGGTCCACGACGGCCTGGACCGTCTGGCCGGGAGGGAGGACGCCGCCGAGGCGGAGGTGCTCGGCGCGGATCCCGAGCAGCACGTCGGGGCCCGACGGTCGCCCGGCACCGCCGCCCGGCCACCCCACCGCCGCGGCCGGGAAACGGAGGTCGATCACCGGCGCGGTGAGGACGAGGTCGGCGCCGTCCTCCGCCCAGGACATGGCCAGGAAGTTCATCGCCGGTGAACCGAGCAGCTCGGCCACGACCTTGTCGGCCGGCCGGTCGTAGACGGCCTCGGGCGTGCCGACCTGGTGAACGACCCCCTCGTGGAGCACGGCGATCCGTTCACCCATGGTGAGCGCCTCCACCTGGTCGTGGGTGACGTAGAGGGTGGTGGCCCCGAGCCGGTCGTGCAGCCGGCGCAGCTCCAGCCGGGTCTTGGCGCGGAGGCGGGCGTCGAGGTTCGACAGCGGCTCGTCCATCAAGAACAGCTTCGGTCGCCGCACGATGGCGCGCCCCAGGGCCACCCGCTGCTGCTGACCCCCCGAGAGCTGTGCCGGCCGACGGCCGAGCAGGCCGTCCAGTTCCAGGAGGGACGCCACCTCGGCCACCCTGGTGCGGATCTCGTCGCGCGCCACGCCGGCGCTGGCCAGCGGGAAGCCGAGGTTGCGGGCCACGGTCATCTGCGGGTACAGCGCGTACGACTGGAAGACCATCGCGACGTCCCGGTGGCGAGGGAGCAGGTGGTCGACGCGACGACCGTCGACCCACACCTCGCCCGCGTCGGGCACCTCGATCCCTGCGATCAGCTTGAGGACCGTCGACTTCCCCGAGCCCGAGGCGCCCAGCAGCACCACCAGCTCACCGTCGGCGACGTCCAGGTCGACACCGGACACGGCGGGCGTGGAGCCGTAGCGCTTCTCCAGTTGCCGCAGGCTGACATCGGCCATCTAGGAAATCACCGTCAAGACGTCAGCCCCGGCGCGCCCCGACCGGCGAACCCGCGGGCCAGCAGGCGCTGGCCGAGCGCGAACACCACCACGCACGGCACCAGCGCCAGGAGCGTGCCGGCCATCAGGTAGTTCCACGAGGTGTTGTACAGGTCCTGGAAGCTGGCCAGTCCGAGGGGCAAGGTGTAGTCCTCGGTGCGGTTGAGATAGATGAGCGGGCCCAGGAAGTCGTTCCACTTGGACGTGAAGTCCAGCAGTCCCACGGCGAGGAGCGCCGGGACGGACTGGGGCAGGATCACCCGCCAGAAGATGCGCAGGTGGCTGGCCCCGTCCACCAGCGCGGCCTGGTCCAGCTCGGGCGGCAGCGTCAGGAAGAACTGCCGCAGCAGGAAGATGTTGAAGGCGCCGCCGCCCAGGAACGACGGCACGATCAGGGGCAGGTAGGTCCCGTACCAACCCAGCTCCTTGAATATCAGGAACTGGCTGACGAGCAGGACCTGCTGGGGGAGCATGATCGTGGCCAGGACCAGGGCCAGGACCACCCGCATCCCGGGCGCCCGCAGGCGCGCCAACGCGTACGCGACCAGCGCCGCCGACAGGACGGTCCCGACCGCCCCGACCCCGGCCACCAGCGCGCTGTTGGCCGTGTAGCGCCAGAAGGGGATCAGCTCGGTGGCGGTGCGGAAGTTGGACCAGGCCGGGTCGGTCGGCACCAGCTGGGGCGGCACCGAGAACACGACGTCGTCGGCCTTCAGCGCGGTCGACAGCATCCAGAGCACCGGGACGACGGCGAAGAGGCTGCCCGACAGGGCCACCCCGTACACCACGGCCAGCCGCCACCGGCGAGCAACGGCCAGTTGGTGGTGCCGCGGCGCCACTGCGGTCGGCGCGGTCACCGCCCGGCCGGGGAGCCCTCGTAGAAGACCCACGACCGGGCGCTCCGGAAGACCAGCACGGTCAGCGCCAGCGTCAGCGCGAAGAGCAGCCACGCCAGGGCGGACGCGTACCCCATGTCGAAGTAGGTGAAGGCGTTGCGGTACAGGTAGAGCATGTAGAACAGGCTCGAATCGCCCGGACCGCCGTCGGTCACGACATAGGCCTGGGTGAAGGTCTGCAGGGCGTAGATCAGGTCGAGCACCAGGTTGAAGAACAGTGCGGGGGAGATCAGCGGCAGCGTCACCCGGGCGAAGCGCCGCCAGGGCCCGGCACCGTCCAGCTGTGCGGCCCAGAGCACGTCGGTGGGCAGGCGCTGGAGCGCGGCGAGGTAGATGAGCATGGAACGGCCCACGCCCCAGAGGCTCATGAGGGCGAGGCTCGGGACCACCAGGCGGGTGGAGTAGACCCACAGCTGCGGCGGAAGGCCGACCAGGGACAGCAGGTGGTTCAGCAGGCCGAAGCGAGGCTGGAAGATCCACAGCCACAGCAAGGCCACCGCCACCGATCCACCGGCCGCCCCGGCGATCATCACGGGCAGGAAGACGGCGGTCCTGAACAACGCCATGCCGCGGGCACGGGCGTTCAGCACGAGGGCCAGGACCAGGCCGAGCACCAGGTCGGCCGGCACCGCGAGGGCGGCGTACAGCAGCGTCACCCGCAGCGAGTGGGCCAGCACCGGGTCATCGAGGGCGCGGCGGTAATTGCCCGTGCCGACCCAGGTGGTCGAGCCAGGGTCCAGCACCTGGTAGTCGGTGAACGACAGCACCAGCGACACGACCATGGGCCCGGCCGTGAAGGCCAGGAACCCGAGCGCCCACGGCGACAGGAACAGGTAGGCGACGCCCCGTTCCCGACCCCGAAGGGTCAACGACGGCGGCTCAGTCGGGGAGGGTGTTGGTCCGGAACCACTCGTCGATCTTGGCCTGGGCCGCCTGCTGCAACGCCGGCATGGCCTGGCTGGCCGCCGTGCCGCCGATGATCTGGTCGAACGTCTTGCCGACCAGGTCGTTCACCTCGGCGAAGGCCGGGAACCAGGACTCGTTCTCCGGCGACGCGCTGGGGAAGCCGTTGATCCAGACCTGCGGGTCGACCGCCGGGAGGTCCGCCTTGATACCGGTCACGAAGGCGTCGCGGTTCACCTTCAGCGGCGGGACGGCGCCGTAGCTCTCGTACGCCAGCCGGCGCTCGGCGACCGGGTCCACCGCGAAGTACTTGAGCACCTGCCACGCCAGCTCGTGGTTCCTGCCGGCCTTGACCAGCGCGCCGACGTCGAGGTTCAAGAAGGCGAAGCGGCGTGCCGGCCCGGCCGGCATCGCCGCCGCCTTCCACTCGAAGGGGACGTCGGTGCCGTAGGGGCTCTTGATGTCGCAGCTGCACATGTCGATCATGGCCAGCTTCCCGGCTCGCCACGCGAACTGCTCCTCGTTGCCCTTGCTGGCCCCGGCGCCCAGGCTGGCGACTTCGGTCGTCCCGGGTTGGACGCGGTGGCGGTTGACCAGGTCGGCCGCGAACTGGATGCCGGCGATCGACCCCGGCAGGTCGAACTGTGCCTTCTTGCTGCCGGCATCGTAAAGGTGGCCTCCGAACCCGTAGAACACGCCCTCACGGAAGAAGTGGCCGACACCGAACTGCACGATCCCGCCGGCGTCGAAACCCGAGTCGCCCGGGTTCCGGCCGGCGCCGTCCACGGTGAGGGCCCGCGCCGACTCGAGGAACCGGCCCTCCAGCGACCACGAGGCGTCGCTCCAGTCACTGGGCGGCGGGGCGACCCCCGCCTTCTCGAACAGCCCGACGTTGTAGGCCAGGGCGTGGTCGTGGACACCGACCGGCAGGCCGACGATCCCGGCCGCGTCCGAGCCGAAGTAGTTGGTGACTTGCGCCGCGGCCGCGGTCTCGGGCAGGAACGCGTCCAGGGAGATGCCGTCGCGCTCGGCCATCGGGCCGAGGTCCAGCCATACGTCCTGGTCCACGAACAGCGAGATGCCGTAGAGCCCGGCCGGCATCACGATGTCGGGCGGCTCGCCGCCGGCGATCAAGGTGGTGAGCTTGGTCCGGGCCTCGCTGGGGACGCGCAGGAACTCGATCGTCACACCGGGGTTCTCCGTCATGAAGGCCTGGGCCAGCGCCTCCTGTACCGGCACCTGGGCGGGCGCGTTGCCGGTCCCGAACCCCACCAGGATCTGCACGCGGCCCTGGAGGGTGCCGGCCCGTGCGGTGGTCGGGGCGGACTGGCCCGTGGTGCCGGCGTCGTCCGAGTCGCCGCAGGCGGCGAGCAGGGCGGCGGCCGCCGGGACGGACAGGCCGAGCTTGAGGGCCCGCTCCACGAACTGGCGGCGGCTTATCGGCCTCGTCGCGCACTCCGACAACCACTGGTCGAGCTCGGATCTCCGGTGCATGGCGGGCCCCCTTCTGACGGACGGGCCGGACGATACGAGTGACCGGCCCCGTGTTCAATAGGTGTCTCGCGCAGCTACTCCATACGGGGCGGCCGCCCCGGTCCCGGTCCCGGTGCCGGTAGGCTCCGCGGGGATGACGGCCGAGGGGGAGGACAGGGTCCTCACCGTCCCCAACGTGCTCACCGTCATCCGGCTCGGGTGCATCCCGGTGTTCCTCTGGCTGCTGCTCGGCAGGGAGGAGCGCTATGGCGCCGGCCTGCTCCTGGCCGCCATGGGTACCACCGACTTCGTCGACGGCTACCTCGCCCGCCACCTTCACCAGGAGTCCAGGCTCGGTAAGGTGCTGGACCCGACGGCCGACCGGCTCCTGCTCGGCGCCGGCGTGGTGGCGATCCTCCTCGACGGCTCGGTACCGACCTGGGTGGCGCTGGCGGCTGCCGCCCGGGAGCTGTTCGTGGGTCTCGGCGTCGTCCTGCTGGTGGTGCTCGGCGCCCGGGACGTCATCGACGTGAAGCTCGTCGGCAAGGCCGGGACCTTGCTCCTGATGGTCGCCTTCCCGCTGTTCCTGGCCAGCAACCCCGACGGCGGCGCACCGTGGCACGAGCTGGCCCGTCCCCTGGCATGGACCTTCGTGGTACCCGGCCTGGTGCTGAGCTGGACCGCGGCGGCGGGCTACGTCGCCCCGGGACGGGCCGCCCTGGCCCGCCGGAGGCCGGGGTAGGGTCGCCGCGATGAAGGCGGTGATCATGGCGGGCGGGGAAGGCACCCGCCTGCGGCCGCTGACCTCCAACCAGCAGAAGGCCATGGCCCCGATGGCCAACCGGCCCATGATGGAGCACATCGTCCGCCTGCTGAAGAAGCACGGCTTCGACGACATCGTGGTGACGGTGGCCTTCATGGCCAACTCGGTGCGCACCTACTTCGGTGACGGCTCGGAGTTCGGCGTCCGGATGGTCTACGCCACCGAGGAGACCCCGCTCGGTACCGCCGGGTCGGTGGGCAACGCGCGGGCCGAACTGGACGAGCCGTTCCTGGTGATCTCGGGCGATGTCGTCACCGACATCGATCTCTCGGCGGTGGTCGCCACCCATCGCGAGAAGGGGTCGATGGCCACCCTGGCCCTGAAGGCGATGGAAGACCCGCTCGAGTTCGGCATCGTCATCACCCGGGATGACGGGTCGATCGAACGATTCCTGGAGAAGCCGAGCTGGGGCCAGGTCTTCAGCGACACCATCAACGCCGGGATCTACGTGCTGGAGCCCCAGATCTTCGACTTCGTTCCCGAGAACCGCTCCGTCGACTTCTCCGCTGAGGTGTTCCCGGCCCTGCTGGAGGCCGGTCACCCGATGTTCGGGCACATCGCCGACGGTTACTGGGAGGACGTGGGCACCCTCGACGCCTACAGCCGGGCCCACTTCGACGTGCTCGACGGCAAGGTGGAACTGGACGTCCCGGGCTTCCGCCTGGCCGAGGGCGTCTGGCTGGGGGAGGGCGCCGAGGTCGACCCGGCGGCCCGCATCGACGGCAGCGTGCTGGTGGGTGATAACTGCCGAGTCGAGGCCGGCGCCCATCTCGCCGAGTACACCGTGCTGGGGTCCAACGTACGGGTGGGCGCCAACTGCTCGATCCAGCGGTCGGTCGTGCACGACAACGTCTATCTCGCGTCGGGCGTCCGCCTGCGCGGCACCATCGTCGGCCGGTCGAGCGACCTGCGCCGCGGGGCTCGCTGCGAGGAGGGCGTAGTTCTCGGCGACGAGTGCTTCGTGGGCGAGGAGGCGGTGATAAACCCCTCGGTCAAGGTCTATCCCTTCAAGACCGTCGAGCCCGGGGCGGTGGTCAACAGCTCGATCGTCTGGGAGACCCGGGGGGCGCGCCATCTGTTCCGCCAGTCCGGTGTGGCCGGTCTGGCCAACGTCGACATCACACCGGAGCTGGCCGTCCGCGTGGCCATGGCGTACGCCACCACACTCAAGAAGCGGTCGACGGTGACCGCGTCGCGGGACTCCAGCCGGGCGGCGCGGGCCCTCAAGCGCGCCGTGATGGTCGGGTTGAACGCGGCCGGCGTCGACGTCGACGACCTGGAGGTGGCCACCATCCCGGTGACCCGCTTCGAGGTCCGCTCCATTCGCAGCCAGGCCGGTGTGACGGTGCGCCTCGACCCGACCGACCACGAATCGGTGGTCATCCGCTTCTTCGACGCGGCCGGCCTGGACATCAACGAGGACATGCAGCGCAAGATCGAACGGCTGTACCACCGCGAGGACTTTCGCCGGGCGTGGGCGGCCGAGATGGGCGACATCGGCTTCCCCTCCCGCGCCCTCGACCACTACACCGACGCCCTCATGGCCTCGGTCGACACCGCCGCCATCCGGTCGGTCGGCTTCAAGGTGGTGCTGGACTACGCCTTCGGCGCGGCCAGCTTCGCCATGCCCAACGTGTTGGCCAAGCTCGGCGCCGACGTGCTGGCCGTCAACCCGTACGCGGCGACGGCCCGGGCCACGGGGTTCGACCGCGACGCGCACGCGGCCCGGGTGGGTGAACTGGTCCGCGCGTCCGGCGCCCACCTCGGTGCCGTCATCGATCCTGGCGGCGAGCACCTCACCCTCGTCGACGACGCCGGCGCCGTGCTCTCCCACAACGACGCGCTGTACAGCCTGCTGTCCCTCGTGCTGGCTACCGTCGAGGACCCGGTGGTGGCGCTGCCGGTGGCGGTCGGCCGGGCCGTGGAGGAGGCGTGCCGGCGGGCCGGCGCCGAGATCGTGTGGACCAAGCTGTCGGCGGCCCACCTCATGGAGGTGGCCGCGTCAGGCCCGGTGAGCTTCGCCGCCGGCCAGGAGGGCGGGTACATCTTCCCGGCCTTCCTCCCCGCCTACGACGCCGTCGCCACGCTGGTGAATCTGCTGGCCATGCTGGCGGCCACCGGGCTCCGGCTGTCCAAGGTGGCGGCCGGATCGCCGGCCGTGCACATCGCCCACGAGCGCGTCGTCACCCCGTGGGAGCAGAAGGGCATGGTCATGCGCATCCTGGTCGAGCGGATCAAGGACCGCGAGCTGGTGCTGGTGGACGGCGTGAAGGTGCTGCATGAGGACGGCTGGGCCCTGGTCCTGCCCGACCCCGAGGAGCCCTTCACCCACGTGTGGGCCGAGGGCCCGGGCGAGCGCGACGCCCGCAACCTGGCGCAGGAGTACGCCCGCCGCATCCGCCAGGTGTTGCGCTGATGGTCCGACGCTAAGGTCCCGACGATGAACGTTCCGGAGCACCTCCGCTACACGGCCGACCACGAGTGGGCGCTCGTGGACGGTGACCGGGTGCGGGTCGGCATCACCCATTTCGCGCAGGAGGCGCTCGGCGACGTGGTGTTCGTCCAGCTCCCGCAGCTCGGCACCGACGTCGAGGCGGGTGGGACCTTCAGCGAGGTGGAGTCCACCAAGTCGGTGTCGGATGTCTACGCGCCGGTGTCCGGGCGGGTGGTCGAGGTCAACTCCGGCCTGCTCGAGTCGCCGCAGCGCCTGAACGAGGATCCCTACGGCGAGGGATGGATCGCCGTGATCGCCACCGAGGCCGGCGCGGCGGTGGTCGACCTGCTCGAGGCCGGCGCCTACCGCCAGCTGATCGCCGGGCAGGACCAGCCGGGCTGAGCGGGGCGGACCAGTAGCGTGAGCACGGTGTTCTGCAACCGGTGCGGGCATAAGAACCCGGCGGGCGCCAACTTCTGCTCGTCGTGCGGCACCGTCCTGGGCATCCCGACCGGCGAGGACACCACCACGATGGTGGTGGCCACCGAGATCGCCGGGGAGGGCGTCGACGACGAGCTGGTCGTCGGGGCGGACGAGCTGCCCGAGGGCTTGGGGATGGTCGTCGTGAAGCGTGGGCCCAATGCCGGGTCGCGATTCGTCCTGGAGGCCGACGTCACCCGGGCCGGCCGCCACCCCGAGAGCGAGATCTTCCTGGACGACATCACCGTGTCGCGGCGCCACGCCGAGTTCGTCCGCCGGGCCGCCGGTTACGCGGTACGCGATGTCGGGTCCCTGAACGGCACCTACCTCAACCGCGAGCGACTCGAGGAGGCGCCGCTGGTCCACGGCGACGAGGTGCAGATCGGGAAGTTCAAGCTGGTCTTCCTCGCCGCAGGCGAGAGCTGAGCAGCCGGCCGACGTGGCCGACCGGGCCTACCTGTCGATCGGCGAGGTGCTGACGCTGCTCAAGTCGGAGTTCGCCGACGTCACCATCTCCAAGATCCGCTTCCTCGAGAGCCAGGGCCTGCTCGATCCCGAGCGAACCGCCTCGGGGTACCGCAAGTTCTACGAGGCCGACGTCGAGCGCCTCCGGTGGATCCTGCGCCAGCAGCGCGAGCACTTCCTGCCTCTCAAGGTGATCAAGGGGCGCCTGGGCGTCGAGCCCGACGAGGACGGCGGCCCGTCGGAGGCCGGCGGCGCGGCGGACGGCGACCCGAGCCCCGCGCCGCCCGCCGCGCCCGCCGTCCGGCCCGAGCCCGTGCCGCGGGACAGCCCGATCCTGTCCTCGGGGCCGAGCGGCGTGAACCTCACCATGGCCGAGCTGTCGTCGGCCACCGGCCTTTCCGCCGACCGGCTGGCCGAGCTCGAGCGGTACGGCTTCATCACCGGCCGGCCCGTCGCCGGCACCGTCTACTACGACGAGGAGTCGCTCGTGGTGGCCAACCTGGCCGCCGGTTTCGGCCGGTTCGGCATCGAGGCGCGCCACCTCCGCATCTACAAGAACGCCGCCGACCGCGAGGTCGGGGTGCTGGAGCAGGTCGTCACGCCGCTGCTCAAGCAGCGCAACCCGGCGGCCCGCCGCCAGGCCGTCGAGTCACTGGAGGAGCTGTGCCAGCTCGGCCAGCGCCTGCGGGCGGCGATGCTCCGCCAGGCCGTCAAGGGTCTTACCGGCGGCGGATGACCGGGGAGGGAGCGGGGGACGGGAAGCTCCGCATCCTGATCCCGGCCGAGGAGCTGCGGGCCGGAGTCGCCCGACTGGCCGCTGAGATCTCGGCGACCTACGACGACGGTGTCGTGCTCGCCGCCGTCCTCAAGGGCAGTGTGCCCTTCCTCGCCGACCTGGTGCGCGAGCTCACCATCCTCCCCGAGGTGGACTTCCTCGCCATCTCGTCCTACGCGCCCGACACCGGCCGGGTGCGGCTGCTGAAGGACCTCGACACCGACATCGCCGGTCGGGACGTGATCCTGGTGGAGGACATCGTCGACACCGGCCTGACCCTCACCTACCTTCTCGGCGAGCTGGCCCGGCGCCAGCCCCGCTCGCTGGCCGCCTGCACGCTGCTGGACCGTGCCGGCCGGCGTATCGTCCCGACCCCGCTGCGCTTCGTCGGGTTCCCCGTCGGCGACGAGTACGTGGTCGGGTACGGGCTGGACTTCCAGGAGCGCTACCGCCAACTCGACCTGCTGGCCGCGACGGACGTGGCCACCCTGCGCGCCGGCACCACCGCCGCCCTGGACGCCCTGGTGACCCGGTAGATTCTCGCCATGGTCGAGATGCACCTCGCCGCCGTGCGGGTCGAGCTGCCGACCAACACCCCGGTCGTGCTCCTCCAGGAGGTCGAGGGCGCCCATCGCACGCTGCCGATCTTCATCGGCACGGCCGAGGCATCGGCCATCGCCCACGCCCTGCAGGGCGTCGTGGCGCCCCGGCCGCTCACCCACGACCTCCTGCTCAACGTGGTCGCCCTCCTCGGGGCCACCGTCGAGCGGGTGGTCGTCACCGAGTTGCGCATGGGCGAGGACGGCGCCGGCACCTACTTCGCCGAGGTCCATCTGCGCCAGGGCGACCAGGCCCGCACGATCTCCAGCCGGCCATCGGACGCCATCGCGCTGGCCGCCCGGCTCGGCATCGCCATCTACGCCGAGGACGACCTCTTGGACGAGGCCGGCGTGGTGCTCGACTCCGACGACGACGACGTGGAGACCCCCCCCGACGAACTGGTCACCCAGTTCCGCCAGTTCATCGAAGGCATCCGCCCCGAGGACTTCTCGCAGTAAACCGGTGGGGAAGGGGCTTGGCCGCCACATCGCCGGATCGGCCGTCGCGTGTAGGCGGCGACGAGGAAGCGCTCGTCGCTGAAGTCGCCGGCCGGGACTTCAGCCTTGCGCGGCAACGCCGTCGTTTGAGGGCGACCTGACCGGGACGGGCCCGCGGCGAGTCTCGGGGCTCGTTGGCCGTCGCCTCCAGGTAACGTCGGGTCGTATCCAGCGAGGCGGGTCGGCGCCCCGGTCACCGCAGCGCCTCCAACTCCTCGGCACTGATTCCCGCCTGGCGCAGGATCGACGCCAGAGTCCCGATGGCCAACTCCCGATGGATGGGCACGATGGCCGTCCTGCCGTCAGGGTGACGCAGCTTGCGGTGACTGCCCCGCTGGGAGACAGCGACGAAGCCCGCCCGTAGCAGCGCTTGGGCGACCTCATCGCCCGACAGCCGGGGGAGCCGGGGGCTCACCCGGCGATGCGGATGTCGATTGGGGCGATGATCGGAGACTGGGGCGGCTCCATCGCCGGGTCATCCTCGAAGTAGAGCTCCAGCGCCTCAGTCAGGTTGGCTCGGGCCTCGTCAAGGCTTTCGCCCTGACTGGTCACGTCCACCTCGAGGCAGCGGGCCACCCAGAACCGGTCTTCGGTAGTGATGGCGGCGGTCAATCGCACCCCCGAAGGCTACCATCCATTGTGGCTCACAGGATCGCGTATCTACCGAGCCGCCTGGGCATTCCGATCCTTGGTTCTTATCCTTACCTCGGCTCCTCCATTTTGCGGTCCGTACCATGACGCATTATCCGGCGCTGCTGCGCAACCTCAACTGGGTGCGGTGGTCTGGGCGTGTCCTCTCGAACAACCGATCCGATCGTCGACCCGATCTGCGCAACGAGTTCGGCGATAACGCCTGGCTCGCCGCTCAGAAGGATCGAGTTCCCAGCCAGGCTTGGCGCACGACAGAGCGGTTCCATAGCTGCGATTGCCTCGGCCGCGCAGAGCACAAACCTTCCCGCTGCAGCCGGGCCATAAATCTGCTCGTCAGTTTCATCAAGGTATTGGATGTACGCGCCGAGCTGGTTACGGCGCGGATGAACAAGACCGTGCACCGGCTCGGTCAGTTCGCCCTCGCCCCTTCTTGCTCACCGCCAAGCTCATCGACTGGCGAAACCGCTGGTCACCGCCCCCTGTCGCCTATCCGCTGAGCCTCTAAGCGGCTCGATGAGGACCTCGTAGCCGTTGGCACGAGCGGCTTCGGCTGCCGCCGTCTGGTGTCGGGTCTCATTGGCGTCAATGGTGAAGCCAGTGGCGCCCTCAGGTCGGCGACTGGCGAAGTCCTCGACCTTCTTGTGGTCGTTCCGGCGCAAACTTGAACTCGACGCCCATGGGGCCTCCTTGGCGATCCCCGATTACCGCTCGGGTCCTGCCATACGGTATGCCATTGCACCTGACAGAAAGGGTGACACCCATGACGACACGAATCGCTGGTGCCCTAGCCCTCAAGGTGGCGGAGCTGACGGCGTCGGCGGCGCTCAGCTACGAGGACATCGGCCGGATCGTCGACGCCTCGGCGCGTTCGGTCGCCCGGTGGCAGAGCGGCGACGTCGTCCCGCAGCGGCTCAACAAGCAGCGGCTCATCGAACTCGCCTACGTCACGCAGGCGCTGCACGAGGTGCTCGAACCCCACGACGCGAACCTATGGATGTTCAGCCCCAACCGAGCGCTGCGCCATGACACCCCTGCCGACCGAATCCGCGCCGGCGACTACAAGGTCGTGCTCGACCTCATCGAAGCGATGGCCGACGGAGTTGTCACCTGAGCACTTTCCCCGACGAAGACCTCGTCGAGCGGGTCAACGACCTGGGCACCACGCCGTGGACGGGGATCGCACACCGCCATACCGCCGCCGAACGTGACCCGCTCTCGGGAGAGGGAGCGCGCCGCTTCGGTGGTCGCTGGAACCCGCCCGGCCGTCCGACGGTGTATCTCGCGCAACCCGAAGCCGCTTGCATGGCGGAGTTCGTGCGCATGGCCGAGACGACCGGCGCTGCCCCAGAGGGCCCTATTACGCCGCGGGCGGAAGCTGCATGACGTGGAAGTCACCGGTCTTCCTGTCCTCGACCTCACTGCCCATGGCGCTCTCGATCACGTTGGGCTCAGACTCGACGACATCGCTGACGACGATTGGTCGGCATGTCAGGCTGTCGGCGAAGCCGCTCACTTTCTCGGCGTGACAGGCATCGTCGCTCCTTCCGCGACGCAGGTTGGCATCATCGTCGTCGCCTTCGAGACCCGCGTCGGGCCCAGAACCCCAAATCGGAGGGCACCTTCTTGATGCGATCATCCCACAGCCTCGACGCCATGGCGGTGACCTTTGACGACGAGCGACTGGTGGCCGACGCCGGGCTCATCCTGCCGGCCACCCTCGCCCAGCATCTCGGCCTGCGGGAGCTGTTCGACGACCACGTCGACCTGGGCGACGCTCCCGGGCACGCCAACGTCGGCCACAAGGCCATACGCTGGTCCACTCGGCACTGGCGGGCGGCGACAGCATCAACGACGCCGATGCCCTGCGTGCGGGGTCCACCCAGGCCGTGCTCGGCCATACCGTGCTGGCCCCGTCCACCCTCGGCACCTTCCTGCGCAGCTTCACCTGGGGCCATGCCCGCCAGCTCGACAAGGTGGGGCCGCGCTCTTGGGGCGGGCGTGGGCGGCCGGGGCCGGGCCGGGCGATGCGCCGTTCACCATCGACGTCGACTCGTCGGTCGTGGAGACCTACGGCCTCAGCAAGCAGGGCGGGACGAAGTTCACCTACAACAAGGTCCGGGGCTACCACCCGCTCTTTGCGGTGGTGGCCGGCACCGGCGAGGTGGTCCATTGCCGCCAGCGGGGCGGCAACGCCAACTCCGGCCGGGGGGCAGGGACCTTTTTGACCGAGACGTTCAACCGGCCCCGGGCCGCCGGGGGCAGCGGTCCCATCACCTTGCGGGCCGACTCGGGCTTCTACTCGGGCCAAGTCGCCGCCGCTTGTCGGGCCGCTGACGTGCGCTTTTCCATCACCGTCAAGCTGAACCCGGCCATCCACAAAGCCATCGCCACCATTGCCGACGACGCCTGGGCCCCCATCGCCTACTTCCTCGACGGCGCCGATGTGGCCGAGACCACCTACCGGCCCTTCGGCCGCAAGGCCCCGCTGGTCCGCCTCATCGTTCGCCGCACCAAGCCCACCCCGGGGTCCCAGCTGGCCCTGCTGGTCGACTACGCCTATCACGCCCTGGTGACGGATCGCGTCGGCGAGACGGTCGCCATCGAAGCCGATCATCGTCGCCACGCGGTGGTGGAGGACACCGTTCGCGACCTCACCTACGGCGTCGGGCTGAACCACATGCCCTCGGGGCGCTTTGGGGCCAACGCGGCCTGGCTCGGCCTGAACGTCATGGCC
>Ga0187894_10003232_pt1 | contig 18506 bp, 34 predicted proteins | sample GBC1701081metaG_FD_136650 | JGI IMG/M metagenome (GOLD analysis project Ga0187894, IMG submission 136650) | White microbial mat communities from a lava cave in the Kipuka Kanohina Cave System on the Island of Hawaii, USA - GBC170108-1 metaG ...
CCAAGCTCAACGCCACCACCAAGAAAAGGCGAGCAAAAGCTTCGGCTAAACTTCTTATATGAAATTCAAAGGAACAGTCGCTTTGCACGAATTGAATTCTTTCTTAAGAGAAGAAATTCACCAAATTGTCATCCGGCCTTCCAGTAAGTGTGACTCTGGAATACCCATTGAATTCGACTATGTTGAATTGATAAACAATGGTTTCTCTTTTAAGGAAATTCCACAAAAACACGTTCATCCTAACGATGTGACATTTACTAGGTTGAAACGAACGGGAGATTCTAAAGAAAATCTTACTGAGATTCCAAGTAACGAATCCACGTAACTTCAATAAATCAAAGCATCATGAGTACGATCAACATTATGGAAGAGGCATCCAAGCAAAGGCGAGAAAAAGCTTCGGCCGCTCGCCTTAGACGGGCTACCGAAATAGAGGATAGTCGTAAGCGTGCGCTCGAAGATAAAGCATGGTTCGATGGGGCCGTATTGGCCCTCCGGCCCGCCCTAATGAGCATGCACGACCAAGCAGGATACAGGGTCAGGGAGCTAAAGACCGAAGCCGAAGGTCGCGGCGATTACGGCGAGGCATTCCAAATATTTACGGACGGCGAAGGACTTCTCGGTCATGTGTGTATCGGCTATAGATATTACATGTTCCGTGGGTCCGACGAGAGCCCAGAGCAAGAGTGCAGAGAGCAATGTATCTGGTTTACCCGGGTGCCGTACTTGAAAGACACTGTGAATTTTTTCCAACGCGATACGGTCGACGAATTCATTAAAGCCATGATCGACTTCGTGGCCACTCATGAGTGAGCTACACGGTAACTACTCCGACACCCAAAAACCAATGGCAAAGATACTAAACGTCAATGATATGCTGGAAGCCAGCCGTAGACTGAAGCTTCCGAATCATGAACAGCTGGAGGCCGATCTGATCACGGCCGCAGAGGCCCTGCGACAGGCTCTTGCCGATCGACTTGGCCTGTCCGGTGCAACCTCCAGTGCCGAATTGGAGCTGGAGGGACTGGCCGCAGCCTTCGTGGCCGGTAAAAGTAATGAATGGCCGAGAGTACTTGCCGATCTCGATCCCGAAGGTGAGCTTGAGTCGCCGGAAGACTAGCGCCTGCTCACCCGAACATTCTTCGACGACAGAACATGAACTACTCCGAATACCCCGGCCTTGCCGGGCGCACCGAGGGCAACTACGCCTACCTCCGACATATCTGGACCTTCGGCCTCTGCGAAGCGTGGCAGCCCGCCGACGGTGAAGCTCCGCTCTCGTGTGCCAAGCTCAAGCAGATGAGGTTACAGCACGGCATCATCGGGCTCAACACCGAGGCCGCTGAAGTGTGTGATCTCATCGCCAAACCCATCGAGGGCGAAGCCAGCCAGGCTGAGTATTGCCTCGAAGTCGCCAAGGAGCTGGGCGACGTCATGTGGTACACCACATTGCTGTTCCACTTCAACAACGGTAACGACTCACCGCAGCTCGCCGATCGCTTCTCACGCGTCTGTACGTCCGCACAGCGGATCGCAGATGAAGCGTCGCGCAAAGATAACGCATCCGAGATCAGATCCGTCGTCTGGGCTTACGAGCTGGATCGCCTGGCCAACATGCTGCTGAAGCGGCTGAAGAACCAGATGTTCTACGGCACCATCCCGGAAGAAGACCAGCTGGTCGAGTGGCTCACCGGTATCGTGTTGCGCGTTACCCAAATCGGTCATCAACACGGCTACACACTCCAGCAAATCCTGGAGCTGAACATCGACAAGCTGAAGCGCAAATTCCCCAACGGGTTCAACGGCGTGGATGCTGAGACGAAGCGTCACGAGAACTCGCCCCAGGGCGACCGGGTCACGGAAGCTGAGACGCGCGGTCTGGCCTACCCCCGGCCGCTCGGTCCTGTTACCCCGTTGCTGCCCAGCAGTGAGTATGCCGACCGTAAACGGTTCGAAGCGTTTCTCGCGGAGTGTGCTGCCACCGTGGCCACCTGGCCCGCATGGAAGCAAAACCTCCTGGGTCAGCACGTACGCAATGCCGTCAGCAAGCCTGATGCGATCACGACGATCCAGTACGAGGACATGGCGCCGCCACCCGCGGTGCCGCAGTCGGACCTGACTGCCAGGATAAAGGATCTGGCTGCGTTCGACGTTCACATCCTGGAGCTTGCCGTGGCGGTCATCAAGGAGATCCATGAGTCTGAGAACCCTCAGCATCTCGTTGACCTGCACTCGGGCGTGTTGAAGAACATGTCCTCCGCGGTCGAACGTCTGGGCTGGCAACCTACCCGGGAAGCTGTCGTCGTGGATGCGTCAGCCGGTCTGCCCTCTCAGCCCTTGTCGTGAAACTCAAGGTCTTCATCTGCCTAAATACTTGGCTGCGCGGTGTTCCCGACGAGCACCGCGCAGCCAACGGCTGCAAGCAGTTCTTCATCGTGTGCAAGACTTACTCGAATAAGCGACTGGGTCAGATCCTCAATACCTCGGTAGCCACACTGACCAAGTTCGGCTGCAGGGAGACAGACAGCCCAACGTTTACCCAGCAGGCCGATGACATCGAATAATTAAGGTCAGTCATGACACCTGCTGAAAACTCCAATAGCAACCGCGACGTTCCGGCGTCACGGGCTGCACCGTCTGGTTCGCGTTACAGCGTGTCCTCGTACAAGCTCAAACGAGAGCCGCGATGCTACTGCGTCGTGGACGAAAATGCGCGGCAGTGGTCATATCCGGGGTCCGAGATCGTCTTCGGTCCAACAACTAGCCGAAGAGAGGCCGAAAGGGAATGCGCTCGACTTAATATAGCGAACGACCCCACAGCTACGAGATCAAATGAAGACCTATCAACACCCAATGCCAAAGTCCAACGAGGCTGAGCTTACGCTCACGCTGAAAGTGCGGTATCAGCTCGACGGTACAACCGTCGAGGATCTGAAGCGCAACCTGACCTCCATGATGGAGGAGGCCATCGGTAACGGGCGCATCACTGGCGACTACCCGGCCACCGTCATCACCCACAGTTACGAGATCAAATGAAGACCTATCAACGCGTCATCGCCGACGCTCCACCCGAGGAGTCAAAGGCGTACGGTAAAGTGTATGTTCTGCAGCAGGCCGTTAAGGCCGAGTGTTGGAACTACACGGACGGCTCAACGGCTGATCTGCCAGTCGGGTTGCGCCTCAAGGTGGAACATCCGAGCAGCCCCACCCATACGGTCTGCATGATCCAGGACCGCCCCGAAGGGTTACCCTGCTCAAACGAGGAAAACGGCTGGCGGTTCATCGTCAACAACGTCGAGCTGTCGAAGGCGATCGGGGAACACATCCCTGAGAAGACCCACGACCTCGTCGGTGCAATCATCGAAGCCGAATCATTGGCTAAGTTGCGCGTAGATCTAGCGGAGCTAGAGGAGCTGTTGCGCGTGGAGCCAGAGGATCTGGAACGAATGTACCCCACCGTATAGGCCACCGTGGTGGAGACCATTCTACCACAAAATCGAATGAAGACTAACGCATGAAATCGCCCTCACACCTTGCCACCGAGATCGTGCTCGCGCTCGATCCCACGCTGGCCAACCGCAACCCTGACGCCTACAAGACGACTGTCGACGGGCAGCCGTCTGGATGGCCGAAGGAAGTGCATGACGAAGTGATCGCCCGGGCCACCGCGGTCGAGACCGTCCTGTCTGACAACAAGGTGCAGCAGACCTGGATCGTCGATTGTAACATTCGTTCCGATATTGATCCCGAGTACACCCACAGGATGTCGCTCCGCTTCACGTGTGCGGAGAACGATCTGCCGGCTGTAGTGTTGGACCACATGGAACACAACGAGATCTACTGGGACACCCGTATCCACCCGATACTGGAGATCCTGGGGTTCTGCCTAGCCGAATGAAGACTAACCAACGTACCAGATTACTAACACGGCGTCCAAAGTTCATGTCTGCAGCACAATATGCGCGTGCTCAACGGGAAGGTTGGGCCGTGTTTGACCACAACGGCAGTCCTTATGTGCAACGACTGGATGAGTTAGACAAGTTACCCAATGACGCCGCGGCCATCAGGTTGGCCCGCCGCATGGGACTGGACGTGGAACGATCCGGGCTGATTGTCAGCCAAGCCGGTCGACCGCGTAACATGCTGTGATTATTTGACGGCAAAGAAACTGTAAATGTATGACCGGCAGAAAGTTTCACAAGACCGTGTACGAAGTGGTAATCCTGTCCGAAGAGGAGCCCGGCAATCCAAGTCTGGCGCAGATCGCGCATCAGATGACCGAGGGTGACTGGTCCGGAACGATCCGGGTAAAGTCCCAACGGAAGCTGAACGGTAAGCAGGCTGCCCGGGCGCTCTTGAACCAGGGGTCTAGCCCGAGTTTCTTCTGGCTGACCGAGAAGGGAGAAGACGATGAGTGAGAGCCTATGTGCAGTCAGACCCATCGCGTATCATTACTTTTCGGCCACTTTGACCGGATTTAATGGCTCCCGTGGACGCGAAATTGTAAAGGTGTGCGGCTGCTGGAATACCGAAGCAGAAGCCCAGGATGCCTTAGATGAGGCGTGTATTAAAAAGCGCGAGGCGTGGTGCGACAGCCGTGGTGTCTCCTATGACGATGAGATCGCAGATGACCGTTTTCGTGGATGGTTGGGCGATTATCAGCGCACTGCTGTTACCTTCAGCGTGACATACGAAATTGACAATAAGTTGGTCCATAGCCTTAGCCGCACACTCTCCCCGAATGAATTGCCGGATTGTAGCAATAGTGAGGTTACGGAAGCCATTGGCGTGTAAGATGACTTTAAGATATAGGACCGTGAATGATTACTAAACTTGGGTACCTTTTGTACAGGATTAAGCTTCTACTGCACAGACTCGGTATCTGTAAATATCCTTTGCGAGACGTCATGGTCTATGAGCAACCCATGAAAGATAACGCAGGATGCGAGCAGTACTTCACTGAAAAATTATGACCCATCGTCACCCTCTTCGGCAAATCCACCTGGAATGAACACCGCCAATGAATCAGATGCTCGACCCTTCTACGAAGAAGTCACTGCGCGTATAGGCGAGTTCGTAATATCGAGTAACGTTCGGCCAGCCACCGACGACGAGATTGAGGAAGCCGCACGGTTGCACCTGGAAGGCGAATGTCCTCACAATATCGTTGTGGACACGGAGGGCTGGCCTTACGACTTACGGTCCTGCTACACCTGCGGCAAAGGACTCGGCCACGTATGACTCCCGTAGCCCTCTTCGGCTTCCTGTCCGGGCTACTGTTCTGCATCGCTGGATTCCCGGCCGCGACGAGATCGATCCGTAATGGCCGGTCAGATGTGCCCACCATCACGACAGTATGCCTTCTGCTCGGCCTTCTGACGGGTTACATCTACCTGCACGTCCACAATGGGTTTGACCCCGTCGTGGCCTGCATGTACGGCGTGGAGATCATCACTTGGACCATAGTGGCTCGATATACTTTCTGGCCGCGTTCCTCCTCATTAACACGACATGACCCTAACCGACACAAATGAAAATAGACGCCACGTAGGCGTTTTTCGTAAAAATCCCACCACTGCGGAGTGGCGTTTAATGTCTATTTTCACGCTAGACGTAAACTTGTTACCCGATATGGACAAGTTTGTCGAGCAACCTGCCCGCGCGGTCGATCTGTTTGCCCTAGAGATTGATCGCCAAGGCGACGATGTCCTGCGTTTCTTCCATACTAGACCTCTAATGAGCACAACCGTATATCCCGCTTGCCCCAAGATGCCGAAGGGTCGCAGCATCACCGTTACCCCGGTCATCTCTACTCGCCACATCACCGCCGAGGATAACTGCGTACTGGAGAACGAGGCGAACGATATTCCGCACCTGTATGCCCGGCACGAGTACGGCTGGGAATTTAGCTTGATTGGCCTTAAAGGAGGGTGCCGTGAGATAATCAATCTGGAGCTGTACGGCGCCGGCCTATCGGATGTACTGATCAACTTGCTGGTAATATTTGCCGACCTGGGATACGACCACCTAAACATCGATCGTGACGGAGAAGTAATCGAAGGACTGCCACAGGTTTACTGGTGATGTCTTTGTAACCGCAATACTATGAATGTTGATTCGGCAATTCAATTATTCAGGGATAACCAATTCCTGACCGGTGGCGTGGTAGCCGTCGTTTTGGGCACCCTATTGGCACAACTACGTGAATGGCCCAAGCACATCTGGCGGTATATTCGTGACCAGCTTGTCGTGACCGTAGATGTCCCGCAGAACGATGTGGCATTTAGTTGGTTGGTGAAGTTATTTGATGAGCATCCGAGTGCAGTCAAGATGCGCAGCTGTATGGTCCACAGCATGTGGAACGAGCAGGGGCATCATGACATCCGCATAGGACCGTCGGTCGGCCGACATCTGATCTGGGATCAGAAGCGGCCGATTTGGCTAGAACGTTCGCGGCAGCAACTAACTGGAGCCGTCTGGGGGCCAGCCCACTTCGATACGTTCCGGATGCAGACATTCGGCCGAGACAAGACGTTCCTGCTGGAGTTCCTGTCCCGGGCTCGTACGCTAGGTGAAAAGGTCGACCCAGGCAAGGTGAAGATCTATGTGAACACTGGCGACCGTTGGGCTAGTCGCCTGGTGGCCTGCACCAAGACTCTCGACAAGGTTATCCTCAAGGATGGTCAGGCCGAAGAGCTTCTGCAGGATGCCGAATGGTTTATGAAGTCCCGCCTGTGGTATTACGACAAGGGTATCCCGTACCGGCGCGGCTGGCTTCTGCACGGCCCTCCGGGCTGCGGTAAGACCAGCGTGATCCTAGCGCTTGCCTACTCGATGGGTACGACGATCTACATGCTCAATGCCGGCGATCGAAGTCTCTCAGACGGTACGCTGTTCAGCTTGGTAAGCACCATGCGGCCGAATAGCTTGCTGGTTATTGAAGACGTCGATGCAGCCTTTCGCGGGCGGAGTGCAAAAGATCCCCTGGTGGCGACACCGGAACCAAATCATCCACTGGCAGGCCAGTCTGCCCCTCCACCGCCAGACCAGAACGGAGTGACGTTCAGCGGATTGCTGAATGCCATCGATGGCATCCTGGGCGGCGACGGACGACTCCTGCTGATGACCAGCAACCACCCCGAGAAGTTAGATCCTGCGCTGCTTAGGCCAGGTCGAGTTGACAAGCGGGCGTTGCTGGATAAGGCGGACGGCAGCCAGGCTGTTCGCATATTCGCCACGTTCTATCCTGACCGCCGTGCCGAGGGCGATACTTTCGGGCGGCTGTACGTGGATAACTCAATGAGCCCGGCAGAGTTACAAGAGTTGTTTCTCACCAATGTTCAAGATTGTAATGAAGCTATTCGCGTCTATGCGAGTCGTGCTTTCAAGGTCCCAAAAGAATCGGAGTTTCTAAACGTACGAGCCGTGTCGTTGTGAACGTCCAATACCACATTCCCTAAATTCAAATGAGTCTTAAAATCAAACAACCGCGTCGGGCATGCCTATATGGCCCTGATGGCATCATCGCAAACTCGGTAGCGCTACCCGATAAAGCCGGGCATATCGTCAATGATCTGTTCGCGTTTGACGGACGCAGCCTCGCTGTTGGCGGCATAACCGTTACTTCCGGTGACTTACTGGAAGTGCTATTGGATGCTCATACCGGCAAACGTCTTGTGCGCTTCGGACGTAAACTCAAAAGTTCGGAGATTGAAGCCATTGAGTCAGTGCTCACGTACATGCTCCACAATCACATAGATGAACTTTCATGACAATCATACTCACCTGCAAAGATCTCGACCGCCCCATAGTGGACATTCGCGCCGACAAGGCCAAGCCGATCGACTGTGTCAAGCCGGCACTTAGACCTGCCATCAAATCCTCCTCGAATGTGTGGCTGCTAGACCAGGGGCGCTTCACCTGTCTTAAAGGTGCGGTCGCCGTCCCGATCATCTTGGGTGCCGGGCAGACATCGTTGGCCAATAAGCTTACCGGCGAATGATCCTGATCCTCACCGACAAAGACGTGTCTCCTGGCGATACGCCGGCAGATGCGGGTAAGTGTCTGCTAGATTTGACACCTAATGCCAAGCAGGCTGCTGCAATTGCGGAGACCGTTTGGCACAGATCGACGGACGGTTCGGTCATTATGATCAAGAGTCGCGGTGGACTTCCGATGGGTACGCCCGTTACCTTGTTCGCCGTGGCCGAATTGTTCGGCATCAAGGTAGATCGGGCCGCGTCGGCCGATTCTGCCGAAAATATATTGAGAGACATCGTCGCGTCCATTGACCGTTCAAAGCCCATACCGTCCTTTTGGACCGGCGTGCTTGAACGTGCAGAACGGGTTCTAAATCCGCAGAAATCATGAGTGCTAAAGTCATCTACATATTCGTCGACAAGGCTGGCACTATCGCCACCATCAAGGCCCCATGTTCCAAGGCAGCCGCCGAAGACTACGACTTCGAAGCCTACGGGCCAAAAAAGGTAAAGGGTAACGTAAAGGCCAGATTCGATAATCTGCTGAAGAAAGGCTACAACTTCGCCAACTGGCACTTCATCGAGCAAGTACCGCAAAACGCTGTTGAAGCGTTCGAGATCGAGATCAGCAAGTGGCGCGCGGGTCCGACGACGCAGGATCTTGCAAAAGTCTACGCTCGTGACCGCGTTGCGCTGAGGAAAGTCCTGTCTCTGTTCCGCAGGGGTAAATGGCTTGAGGCACACGTCGCGGCAATCAAACTGGATACGATCGTTCGCGACGTCATACCCCTCAAGGTGTGGCGCCTCATCACCGAGGTTCGTGTGCGGTACCGTAAAGCTGCAGGAGGCTGTTGATGTCCACCAGATACCGAGCCATCGTGACCATCCGCGGCGCCCTCATCGAGAAGGTCTACCGCAAGACACGCGAAGGCGTACGTCAGAGTGGCATCAAGAAGCTGACCAGTTGGGAACCCGGTGCCGCTTCGCTCTGGCCTAAACACGTTGTGATTCAGCAGGAAGTTGAAAACGCGTGGACCAACTTGGAGACAATCAACTACGCCGACGTGCCGAAGGATCAGCTCGAATGGCGTAAACGGGAGAAGCGATGAAGATCACCAAGACGATCACCAATAAGATCAGGAAGATGGCCGAGATCACGGATTACGGCCTGGATTGGGTCAGGTACATGGACCCGGGCGAAGCCAAGTCTTATCAGATCGGAGCCATCGAGACCGTCGGCCACCAGCTGGCCTGCATGATCAGCCAGTGGGTCACGCACGACAGCGAGCCGACCAGCGATGTCGTCATGATGATGAAACTGCACGACATGCCGTCGAGAGATCTGCTGGTGCAGTACTTGCGGCGGTACCTTAAGGGCTACGGGCCGCAATAGGACGGCCGGGCGTGCTATAAGGTTTTGAACGGACCGATCGGTTCGTTTTTAACGTTAACTCAACACATAGAACCGTATATCATGAATACACTCACTGCGGCCTTTGATCAGGCCGAACATTTCAAAGAGGCTACCCAGGCCCAACCACATCTACTCGAAGTTCCCGGCGCCGACGTAGACGAACTCAAGAAAGATCTCGCTGACTCCAGCAGCGCTCACGTCCGATTTGCCCGCGTGGCCGACATGATGGTGGCGGTCGCTGGCGAGATCAAGGAATGCAAAGACTTTCGCGCAGTTGGCGGACACGTCCGTCGTGCGCTCGTGGTCGCTGCAGCGGCTATGCCGAATCACCAACTCACCGCCCAGGACAGCCTGATCGAGGAGTGGCGTGCGGCCAATGCCAAAATCGATCTCCTGGAAGAGGAGAAAGCTCTGCTCGAACAGAAGGTTGCTGAGTTGAACGAACAGGTCGAAAGCCTGGGCGATAAACTCTCGATTCGTACGCGACAGATTCAGCCAGAGATTGCCCACGTCTTGGCGCTCGTCAATAACAGCAAGCCTTTGCGCGTGAACTTTGTGTTCGATCGTACCGCCGGGCATATCACCGAGATACCTGCCGTATGACCGGGTATCTGCGAGGGATGACACGTCAGATGGCGGCGGTCTACATGGACCGCATTAACCGTAAACTTGGCAAAAAGCCGAAAGCCAAGAAGGCCGCCAGACCTGATCTCATTCCCCGGTACCGCATCAAGGTATCGGTGGGATTTGAAAGGGGCGAGGAGGTTTTTGCCACCGTACGAGTGTCACTTAATCAACTCAAAGAAGCCGCACGTCGGCTGCTGGCTGGAGATGGCGGATACCTTGAGTCGGCAGATCGTGTACGCCAATTCAAAGAGGGCACGCTCCTGCCCAACGAATGAACCCCCAAGATCCTTACACCCGACGGCGAGTACGTAATGCTCGCCGTCGGTCGGGACAAAACTGAAACTGAAAATGCAAGACTTCGATACTCCTTTTAATCCCTACAGCACCGAACCCAAGACGGTCGTCGGTACCGGTGAAAACCCTGTCCAGGTTAAAGCCGAATGCTGCGGTAACGTCTGCAGTCCGGACTGCGTCGTTCCTCAACCTCCTGACACTGCGCTGGTCACCCTGCAGGTGCCGGTTGGATTCCGTAGCCTGGACTTGTCCAACGACAACAACTTGGAGCCAGTCTTTGATGGCGACGAACAAATCGGCCAAACCCCCAAGTCTGGCGAGATCTTGGAGGATCTCACGATGACGATCGGTCAGCTCAAAGCCCTGGTGGTCAACCGAATTCTCGTCAAGGCCGGTAACTACGCTGACACCAGGGCGGTCCTGGCGCAAGTCCGCAAGGAAATTAGCTAATCTGGAGGTAAGATGAATCATAACCCATCGGTGATGCAAACGTCCGAGCTATTGTTCACCCTCGCGACGTTTGGTCTCTTCGTTGGGGTTGGTGCCGGGCTTGCCCATCTGGGCTTACTGGTCCTGACCTCGTGGCCGGTTCTGATCGGGCTCTCCCTGGTGGCAGCGGCTTGTCTGCTGTGGCGCTTTAGGTCGCCCGCTCTGGCTGCCAAGTCGGCCGATGAACCTCTGGTGATTATGCCGCCGGCAAAGTCGACATATCGATGAACAATCGGGGAGCAGGCCGACAGCGGTCTGCTCCCTGCCGCTTTGAGGCAATTACCTTCTTTTAGCTATGACAGCCACCAAATCGGTTGCGAAGTTTGTCAAGATTTGCGATATTCTTGACAACCTCGGCGATCAGCCGACTGATGCGCAGATTCGTAAGTACACCCGAGCGCTCAGTCGTCTATCTGACCGCGAGGTCGACGACTATGCTAAATCTGATCTCCGAGAAGCTGCAGACCATTCAGGACAAGGCGACAGGCGGCAACCCGGTTGCCCGGGAGTGCATCCTGTTCTACGAACTCGCAACCGAAAAGGGTCGCAGTCATGCTGCCGCCGTGATCGCACGCGAAAAATTTCTCCTACTGTTCCCGGAATACACTAACTTCCAAGAAGTTCTGGCCGACCTTCCGCCCGCTGAAGAAGATCCTCAAATGGGGGATGCGATGTCGCTGGCCATAGGAAATTGACAATATTCCGGCACCGCCGTAGACTTCGATATGCCTAGCAGTAGTAAATCCCAGCAGAGGTTTTTTGGAATGGTCCGCTCCCTTCAGAAGGGAAACCTTAAGCCCGAGGACGTTGGGCGAAAAGTTCGTGATGTGGCCAAGAAGATGAAGCCGCAGGACGTTAAGGACTTCGCCAAGACCAGGCACGAGGGGCTACCCGAGACGGAAGCCACTACGAAGTCTTCGACTTCCTAGCTGCCGACCAGCCGAACATCTGGTACTCGCAAAACCAGACAATCTAGTGTAAATTGCACTAGATGCCTCGTAAGCAAAAGGTTAAGACCTTAGTCATCCCGGATCTACATTGCAGACACCACCGGGTCGAGGAGATCATAGCCGCGGTCAATCCTAAGACAACGGTTTTTCTAGGGGATTACTTCGACAAGTTCCACGACACCCCCGAGATGAATGCGGCCACCGCCAAATGGCTTCATCGCAGTATCCGCACGCCAGGGCGCGTTCATCTGCTTGGCAACCATGATTTGGGTTACGCCTACGACCAACCGCGCCTGCAGGTGCCCAGACACGGCTGGTCGCGAAAAAAGTTCGACGCGATCAACCAGCACATGACAGACCTGGACTGGGCCGTGATGAGCGTATTTTACACGGGCGAGAGAGAGTTTATTCTCTCCCACGCTGGTCTGCAGATCAGCCATATACCTCCGATGCTAGACCTAGATACGCTACCGCAATGGATTGCGGATCAGGAACATGACTTTTTCGAGACCATGAAGCTCGGTCTCGATCATTGGTTTCTTGACCGCGGCCCAGTTCGCGGCGGGCAGCATAACTTTGGGGGTCCGTTCTGGGCCGACTTCAAGGAGCATCAGGTGATACCGGGCTGGCACCAGGTTGTTGGTCACACTCCGAAGAACACCGTGCGGGTGATCGGAGATGAAGATGGCAGCGTGACCTGCCTTGATACCATGATGGAACACGACAAATACCCGGAATTCCTCGGTATCTTTGGCAAAGAGTTCGACGTACAGTGCGCCGTTGACCTCTTGGGTGAGTCCGTGTAAACTGCCGAAATGACAAATCTGCAGGCGTGTCTTCTGTCGTTCGCTACCAAGGTTGCCAAGGTCAGCGATAAAGTCGTCCACCCCAGTATGTCCGGGGCCGCCAGCGCATTGAACAAGATCCACACCACCAGGCTAAAGACCCTTCAGAAGGCCCACGACGCCCTGCGTAAGCACAACGATCAACTTCGTCTCGAAGCCAACGAAGTCCAGAAGGAAGTGACACTCAAGCAAATGGAGTATCAGCATAAGATCCAAGAGGCCCAATCGCAGGCCCAGCAATTGTCCAGCGACGCCCAAGCCGCAGCCTCACAGGCTGCGCAACCCGTCGGGCAGCCCGCGCCGCCCCCATCGCAACCGCCCTATCCTGGTATGCCGCAAGCCGTCATGCCCGGGCAGCAGGGCGCTGAGCAACTTCAGCCCCAATAATGAGTCTCAAAGAGTTCGGTACGGATCGGCCGCCTTCGCGACCGCCGGCTTCGCGACCGCCGGCTTCGCGACCGCCGCAGAGTAACGTTGACATCCTCACACCTAATCTGATCATAGATGAGCCCAAGCGGGAACCGGGCGATGCCTGTCAATGGGTCGTCGGGCCTAACGGTCACTACATTGCGGCCTCCGTGACCGTCGCCAAGTTGCCGCCCTGCGCCTACGGGTTTTGGAGCAACAGCGAAGGCATCCACTTTGTTCGCAAGAACATCTCGGTCGACCAGCTTCTCAACTTCCCCGACTCTAAACACGACAAGATCATATCCGAAATCCAGAAGTTCTGGGACACCACCGCACCATTCCGTCAATATGGGTTCCTGCATCGACGCGGGTACCTTCTGTACGGCCCGCCAGGAGGCGGTAAGTCCTGCCTGGTACACCAGATCGTCAGCCGCGTCATCGAGGACGGCGACATCGTATTCGTCATGGACTGTGCGCCGTCACTATTCCGCCTCGGTCTGCAACTTTTTCGCAGAATTGAGCCCGAACGTCGAGTCGTCTGCGTCTTCGAAGACGTAGACTCGATTATCCAGCAACACGGCGACAACGAGCTGCTCAGCCTGTTGGACGGCGAAAATCAGGTCGACCACGTACTTAACCTGGGTACCACCAACTACCCGGAACGTCTCGATCCTCGTATCGTCGGCCGCCCCCGGCGCTTTGACAGTGTCATCAAGATCGGCATGCCCACCAAGGCTATGCGCGAGGCTTATTTTACTCATAAGTTCAACCTGGACAAGGAGGACATTGATACGTGGGTGGAGGCGAGTGCCAAGCTCAGCTTCGCAGCCCTCAGCGAACTGGTGATCTCGGTGAAATGTCTCGGCAACGACTTTGACGCTACGATAAAGAAGCTCAGAGAAATGGCCCTATCGAAACCCGATAGCAAGGACGATACCAGTCAGAGCCGCGTAGGCTTTAATCACAGTGATATTGACGTCGATGATTGATCAAGATACCCCAACGCTAGTCATGGTTGAGCCCAAATCTAAACGGGTCGGCGGTAACTATCCACACATCAATGCTACTCGCTGTAAACGGTTAGCACTTGAAGTGGCGCAGCAGACGAAGTTCAAAAAGTTCACGCGCGTAAGCGCCAGCTTCATGGAATTCGTCGAGGCTACGGTCAGAAACGCGATCATCTCGCGCGTGAAACAGCAACCCTCAGTCGGCAAGACACTAACGTGACAAAGCCTGCGACCTTGCGGGATGAGGAATTACCTCATGCCTGGTATCCCGGTCGCTCGCAAGCTGACGTGCATCACCGGTTTTCTTCCGGCCTAGTAGCCTTTCAGATGGGCGAAGTGGTCAAAGATCAACCGGGCATGTTGCGCACTGTGGGACGGGCACGTAGCAACCTTCTTAAGTTGCTTAACATTACTCCTACTAATCCCGATAGCTTTATCGTTAGACTTCCCGTAGGGCCGTCAATGCGTGAACTTCCTTGTGACCAGTGTAGTACTCTGTACGGCTGGGACCGTATCTTCAAATACTGGCGCCTCCTTCGTTAACGCCGTTCAACCGCTAAATTTACCCGAACCACTATGTGGCCATTTGCACCCGGGCCTCGCGTCTGCTTACCTTTCGACTTTCTCGGATATTCGTTCCACCCGATGCAGGTTCTTTGCGTCAGTGGAGTGATCGCCGAGCTGGCATCCGGCGAAGGGGAGACCGCGAGCTATCGCTATACCTTCCGCGTCTTCATGGGAAACCAATTCAGCATAGCGTTCCACGAAACCGATAAGGAGCTGACCGCGCGTAAGCGCGAAATATTCATGCGAGCCTGGATCGCAGCGCTGTGAAGACCTTGTTCTTCGACTTCGAGACCACCGGCACGCTGGTCAAACGTGAGCCGCTGTCTGACCCCAGGCAGCCCCGCGCGGTCAGCCTGGCGGCCGTGCTGGTCGCCGACGAGCTCGGAGTGGTCGGCCAGTTCAAGTGCTTGATCAAACCAGCCGGGTTCGTGATCCCGGAGGCCGTCACCAAGATCCACGGAATCACGACCGACATGGCAGAACGGTTCGGCGTTGCTTCTGGCGTAGCCCTGCAGGTTTTGAACCACATGGCCTACGCCGCGGATGCGTGCGTTGCCTACAATGCAGAGTTCGACTTCAAATTGGCCTTGATTGAGTCAATCCGGCTGGGCAAGCCCCTGCACGTTCAGCCCGACAAGGTCTTCTGCGGAATGATACCCTACCGGGACCTCCTCCAGATACCCGGCAACTTCGGCGACTTCAAGTGGCCTTCGCTCGACGAGGTCTGCGCCTGGCTGGGCATCAAACGCGAAGGCGGACATGACGCACTGTGCGACGTGTTCACCACCATCCGTACCTGGTACGAGTTGGAACGCAGACATATCCCCCGTTACAATCTGCAACCCAAATTCGCAGGAAACATCGAAACCGTAAGGGCCGTACCGTACCAAACATTATGACGACTCCAGAGCGAACGAAACTCATTATCGACCGCGCCCAGCAGCATGGCTCCAAAGCCACCACGCTGTCGGCGGCCGCGAAATATTGCCTTCGCTACAGGCTTACCAGGCCCAAGGCCCCGTCGAAGAAGCTCTCGCGCGTAAACCTCGACAAGATAAAAGTCGGTCAAAGCGTTGAACTGCGACCCGACTGGGTCTATGGATTCAGCTTCCGATCACGCCTCGATCACGTTGGCCAATGCACCGCGGCCAGGACGCTTGGCAAACAAGGTAAGCGTCGTAATTACTCAGATGGGAACCCACAAATTTATGGCCAAGCCTGCCAGTGCCGGTATGAGACAATAAATTACAGAGGAAGATATAGAAACGGGTCGCACCTTTACCGCGACTACCAATCCTGCATAGCTATCTCGCGTAGCGGCAGGAGCGCGATTGTGATCCTCCTGGGCATCCTAAAGCGCCGCATTATCGCGCCCAAAGGCACTCGGTTTGGGCGCGACCAGGATGGTATATTCGTCCGCCGTTTGTCCGACGGGATGGACTACCACCCCAGTCCGAGGGAATGGCTCGACAAAGCCTTTGCGACAGTCGTCCGCACCGCTATGGCCGCAAACTGGCGCGCTCGCGCAAGTGCCCGGAAGGCCGAAGCACTCGCTAAGTGCTACGCGGACATTCGCGCTCGTGAAATTGGCTCTACACGAGTCACCCTGGCCGACTCTCGACGCGCCGGAAACTGCGTCGAGGGCTCCCTGGCCTACGCGGTTCGCAAGCTCGGCTGTGACCGACAAGAAATAATCGATGGCGGCTACCTGTTTAGCGTTCCCGCGAGCCGAGTCCTGGCTGGCGGCGAGCCGAGAGCAGTTGCGGCAGTACACGCGGCGTGGCTGCGTGAGACTGCCGTTTGCATCTAATTACCCGCGCGAATCGCGTCGGAAACATTCAGCGATGCTCCCGCAGGGGTGACAAGCCCTGCCAAGTTCCGGACGAGCCGGACAACAAACCAAATGAAATTACTACTACGAGTCAATCAGGCAGCCGCGCTCCGGCGCGGCATCAACGCGCCAGCATCGACCGTCGAGCTCGACATAAATCCTACCGCACTCACGCAGCTGGAGCGCGATGTCCTGGCGGCCGTCCTGATAGACGGTCACGACGCCACGCGCCTCGGTATCCAGAGTGTGCCGGACGACATCGTCGGCCAGAAATGGAGTGGCTCGACCTTCTATAGCGACGGTGATCCGACCAAGCCCCTGGTGCTGGAGCGGCCCGACGTGGAGGGCCTCAAGGAAGCAATCCGCAGAGTGCTGGCGGAGAGAGACGAGATACGTGCGAAGCACGCGGAAGTCGTGAAGGTTAAGCAGGTCGAGGCGCGCGAGAAACTGGCGCAAGAAATGGCCAAGCCGCCATACCATAACACGATATGGCTGCGGGCTGATGGACGGGAGACCACGTGTGATAGCGAAAAGCTCGTCAAGGTCAGCTACCTCGAGCGAGAATGTTACGTCGGCCTCTACTTCGCCCTCAGTGCGGAGGACCGCGCTCAATACGAGGCATGGCGCGCGGAGTGTCAGGCCGAGACATCGCGCGCCAAAGAGGCCGCAATAGCATCAGTCATGCCGGAACTCAATCGCCTTGTCGAAAAAATGAAGGCGGAGGTCGAAGCCAAAGCAAAAGCGGAGGCCGAAGCCAAAGCAAAAGCACAAGCCGAGCGCGCAGCGATGATGGCCCGGATGCCGGACGTGTTCCGCAGGCGCATCGAGGCTGGCTATTCCTCAGCGGAGGAGGTCGACCTGGAGATCAGGCGTATGATCCTGGCCGATGCACAGCTGCCGCACGATGGCTATAAGGTTTCTCGTGAGCTCAATACGCTGACCGATAAGGAGTTCACGGCACTGGAGAAGGTCCGGGCGGACATCGCCAAGCGCCTGCCGCACGCGACAGTTGAGCCGATGGAAGTTGCGGACAAATTCGAATCGTTTCGACCCGCAACCGCCGCCGATGACCCGGCCGACGTGGACGATGACGGGGAAGTCTGGGAAGAAGCCAAAAACCTGCGCCGTCGCATCGTGGTGTCATGGCCTGTGGCTGGTCTGACCGTCAGAGCCGCGCAGCCATTCCCCGCCTAAAACCGACTGGCGGCGGCTGGACAAACTGGCCGCCGCCACCGGCTACACTAAAAATATGAAACTACACGTCGGCGAAACTAGGAATGGTCGAACGGTCTGTGAAGTGAGCTATAACCGCACTCGTAGCCGATGGCAATGCCACTGGAACGACAGTGGGGACAGTGGAACGATCTACCGCAACACCAAAGGTGAATGCATCGCGTTCGCCAAAGAGCCGGGCCGCAATTGGCTCGTGAAACATGGCCTCGGAGCATGACCAACACTATACGTAACTATCATAACCAAACTTAGATAACAACCACCAATATGGCAAAACAATCCACATCGAAAACCGCTAAACCGCTTCGAGGCGAAAAGCTCCTCAAAACCGCTGAACCGCTTCGAGGCGAAAAGCTCCTCAAAGCCGCCATTAACCAAATCCTTACTCATCCCGAAACATGGGATCAAACGCAATGGCATTCTGATTGCGGTACCAAACATTGCATCGCAGGTTGGTGCCAGATTTTGGCCGGCTTCCCGGCCAAAATCAACACCGTTCATCAGAATGCCAAGACGGCGCTTGGCATCAGTAAGAACGAAGCCTGTAACCTATTCCACCGCGATTGCACTCTTGGCGAAATGTACTATTTCGCCAAGCACTTCCAACCTGATGGCTTTGATCGCAGTGGCTTTAATCGCCGTGGCTTTGATCGCAGTGGCTTTGATGTCGATGGCTTTAATCGCCGTGGCTTTAATCGCCGTGGCTTTGATCGCCGTGGCTTTGATGTCGATGGCTTTAATGTCGATGGCTTTAATCGCCGTGGCTTTGATGTCGATGGCTTTAATGTCTATGGCTTTAATCGCCGTGGCCTTGATCGCAGTGGCTTTGATCGCAGTGGCTTTAATGTCTATGGCTTTAATC
>Ga0187894_10003233_pt1 | contig 18503 bp, 16 predicted proteins | sample GBC1701081metaG_FD_136650 | JGI IMG/M metagenome (GOLD analysis project Ga0187894, IMG submission 136650) | White microbial mat communities from a lava cave in the Kipuka Kanohina Cave System on the Island of Hawaii, USA - GBC170108-1 metaG ...
CCGGTCTGCGGACGTTGTCGGGCCGTGTCATGCTCCGCGACGACGGTGGAAAAGATTGACCCAAGGCGACAATGCCCTCGCGGCGGCGCTTTTCCGCCGCGATGCCGCCCTGGCTCCCCTGGCTGCGCTGGCGGGGATCGTGGTCCTGGCCGCATGCTGGGCGGTGTTCTCACCGCCGGTCGTTCTCTCCACCGAGATGACCTGGGATCTTCTGTTCAACCTGGCCGGCGCCTGGCACCTGCACTTCGGTCACGTGCCGCACGTCGATTTCCATGAACCCGTGGGCCTGCTCACGTTCGTCCTGACCAGCATCGGCTTCCAGGTCGCGGGCGCCTCGCCGCGGGCTCTTCTTGTCGGCATCGGGATCGCCACCGCCGTCGTCTTCGCGCTCGCGACCTTCGCGGCATGGCGGCGCCTTCCCCTGATACCCGCCGTGCTGTTCGTCGTCTTCGTCTGCCTCCTGGCCGTGCGCCCGGCCAACGTCGGCGACTCGCCCAACGCCTATTCCTTTGCCATGAGCTACAATCGCTACGGATGGAGCGGCATCAGCATCATCGCGCTGGTCCTTTTCCTGCCGCCCCGCCGCGAGGGGCCGGGCGGACATCGCCGACATGGCCATGGTCGCGGGGCTCGTCGTCGCGCTCTTCTACCTCAAGGTGACGTACTTCGCGGTCGCGATCGCGAGCATTGTCGTCGCGCTCGTCGTTTGCCCGCATGTCCTCGCTCGCTGGCGGGGATGGGCTGTCGTCTGCGTGGCGGGCGCCGCGCTGATGGTGATGCCCTTCAATCGACCCTACCTTTCGGACCTGATGGCCACGGTGCAGACGGGTGTGGTTCGCGACGACGTTTCCTTCTATCTCAACGATTTCGCGGAGAATGCAGCTGAGTACGCGCCGTACTTCTCGGCCGTCGGGATCGCCGTGTGGCTGTGGTGGCGCGGCAGCTCGCCGCTGCGCCTGCCCGTCGCCACGGCGTTCCTGCTGGCCGCCGGTCTGGGATTGCTGTCGCAGAACTCCCAGGCGCACAGCGTGCCTCTTGCCGTCGTCATCGCCTTCCTGCTCTATCAGGCGCTGCATCCGCCGCAGGCGGCAGCGGTGCTGCTGTGCGCCATCCTCCTGTTTCCCCTGGCGTCGATCTTCAGCTCCCTTGTCAGCGTCTCCGGATACCATGCACGGACGAGGGCCGGTAATCTCAGCATCGTCGCGGACACCAACCTGCGCGGCCTGGCGGTGGCCGCCGAACCCGATGGCGTGATCGCGGCATTCGCCAGCGGCCGCGGCGGCGCCCGGCTCCTCAACCGGGCGCGGGCGGTGCGGCCGCGCTACGAGCTCTCGCCGTACGAGTACGTGCAAACCCTTCAGGAAGCCGCGGCATTGCTGCGCGACAATGGTCTCGCCTTCGGCAAGATCGCCGTCCTCGACCAGGTCAATCCGCTGCCCTTCATGCTGGGCCTCGAGCCGGCGCGCGGCGGCAATGTGTGGTCGGGGATGGGCGCGCCGACATTGCCCGCGGAAGCCTGGCTGGCCGACGTCGATCACGTCCTGATCCCGAGGTTCACGACCAACGTCGCCTGGACGGAAACGGCGCAGGCTGCCTATGGCGGCTATCTCGACGCGCATTTCAAGCATCGCGTGGAAGGAAAGAGCTGGATCGTCGTCACCCGCGCGCACCCGTGAGCGAATGCCGGCTCCGGGATGCGTCGACCCCGTCCCGGGCGAAGCCGAAGGATGGTCCGGGATGAGAGCCCTGTCCGTAGCTGATGCATGGGACGCGGGCCCGGTGCAGCGGCGATGCAGGGCCGACCTTTCGATGACGATCGAAGCATCGGCCGGCACGCCAAGGTATCATGATGCCCGAGGGCCTCGCCGCATGCTTCTCATTGGCCAGTACGACTCACCCTTCGTGCGCCGGGTCGCGGTGACGATGAACCTGTACGCGATACCCTTCGAGCGCCGCATCCTGTCTGTGTTCAGCGACTTCGCCGCGATGCTGACGATCAATCCGCTGGGCAAGGTGCCGGCGCTGCAGCTCGACGACGGCGAGCTGCTGTTCGACAGCCGCGCAATCCTCGACTACCTCGACGGGCTGGTGCCGCCCGAGCGGCGCCTGTTGCCGCCGGACGAACCGCATCGTCGCCGCGTCCTGCGCATCGAGGCCGTCGCCCTCGGCCTGGCGGAAAAGCTCTACGAACGCGGCTTCGAGCTTGCCCGCCGCGACCCGGCCAGGCGCGACGCCGCGGTGCTGCAGCGGGTCGAGCAGCAGATCGCCTGCGCACTGTCATGGCTCGAAGCGTTGCGACCCTCGCCATGGCTGCACGGCGATCGGATCACGAGGGCGGATGTCACCGCCGCGATCGCCTTTACGTACATGCTGGAGAAGCAGCCGATGCTGCTCGCCCCGGCGCGCTGCGAAGCGCTTGCCGCGCACTGCGCCCGCTGCGAGTCGCTGAGCGAATTCGCGTCTGCCGCATATTCAGCCGCCGAAGCACAACGCAGCGGGTGGATGCCGGAATCCGCCGCTCCTCCAGCACGATAGACGCAGCCGCGCGCTGCAGCCGGCGGCCTGCGATTGCTGAAATCTTCCCGGCAGGTCGCGCGTTGAGACGCCGACACCATAGCTGTGCTGTCCTATGGGAGCACCGGCCTCATAGGCGCCAACTTTGGGCGCACGACGGTGCGACTGGACCGCGCGCCTCCCGGCGCGCTCATGCCTTGCCGCGGAAGAGCCGAAGAGCGCGGCAGGAGCCGCGCGGTCCAGTTGGGCCGCCGTGCGTCAAGGTTGGCGTGCCTCATGAGCGCCGGTTCATGAGCCGGCTGGAAGCCGGCGCTCCCGTAGCGCGCGTCCGTTTCGAACGGGAGGCGCTCGCGTGTCGTCCGCGGCTTGACACCGTCATCGCATGTTCTCATTATGTTCTCGCGACAGGGGAACTGGCGACATGCCGCGGGGTGAACGGTCAGGATGGAAACGAAGGCCACCATCCTTCATGCGGATCTGGACGCCTTCTATGCCTCGGTCGAGCAGTTGCTCGACCCATCCTTGCGCGGCAAGCCCATCGCCGTCGGTGGCGGGGTGGTGCTGGCCGCGTCCTACGAGGCCAAGGCCTTCGGGGTCCGCGGCGGCATGCCGGGGCGGCGGGCGCGCGAGCTCTGCCCGCACCTGATTTTCGTCGGCGGCCATTTCCAGGACTACCAGCGGCTGGGCGATGCCGCGATTGCCGTGCTCAATGACTTCACGCCCCTGGTCGAGCGGATTTCCATCGACGAGGCCTTTGCCGACGTCGCGGGCTGCACGCATCTGTTCGGCCCGCCGGCCGACATCGCGAGCGCGATCCGGCACCGTGTGCGGGCAGAGCTTGGCCTGCCGATCTCGGTCGCCGTGGCGCGCACCAAGCACCTGGCGAAGATAGCCTCGCAAGTAGCCAAGCCCGACGGGCTGGTGGTTGTCGATCCCGGCACCGAGCTGGAGTTCCTTCACGACCTGCCTGTCGAGCTGATGTGGGGCGTGGGCCCGGTCACCAGGGCGCAGCTGGCCGGGATCGGCGTGCTGACGATCGGGCAGCTGGCGCGGACACCGGGATGGTCGCTCAGGCGGTTGCTGGGTCCCGCGGCGGGAGAGAAGCTCACGGCGCTGGCGTGGAATCGCGATCCACGGGAAATCAGGACGCACCGCCGGTCGGGATCGGCGGGCGCCCAGTCGGCGCTGGGCCGGAAGCCTGCCGAGGCGCGCGTCATCCAACCCGCGCTGCGTCATCTCGCCGACCGGATCGGCACCCGGCTGCGGGCCAAGTCCCGGCCCGGCCGGACGGTGACGGTCCGCGTTCGCTTCGCCGACCTGCGCTCGGTCACCCGCTCCATCACGCTCGACGCGCCGGTTTCGGCGACGACGATCCTGGCCGAGATCGCCGAGGACCTGGTGCGCGCGGTCCTGGCGCAACATCCGTACGAGAAGACCATCTCGCTGCTGGCGATCTCGGTATCGAACCTGGAGGAGCACGCCGAGCTGCAGCTCGACCTGCCGCTGGGGCTCGAGGACGAGCCGCGCCGCCCCGGCAGCAAACGCGGCATGGCGCGCGGGGCGGCCGACCGTGCCGTCGACAAGATCCGCGATCGCTTCGGGTGGGATGCGGTCGGATACGGATCGGTGGCGTTGGGCATGTCGCGGTCGGTTCCCGACGCGTTTCGCGAGCTCGCCGAGAAGGACCTGTGACGCCTGACACCATACACGTCGGCGCGAACGGACCGCGCGCCTCCCGGCGCGCTCAGACCTTGCTGCCGGAACACCGAAGAGCGCGGCGGGAGCCGCGCGGTCCGGACGGGCCGCCGTGCGTCAAAGTCAGTGCCTGTGAGTGATGCGCTGCCGGCACTTCCTCACCTTGAGATGTCGAAGGCGCGGAACGACCACATCAGAACATTGGCGGCTCGTGCCGCCGTTTCTTCCGCCCGGGGCGTTCCCAGACCACCCCCGGAAAGCCCTTGAGCGGCACGAGCGGCTCGCCTGTCCAGGCCCAGTCCTGCTGCTCGCCGATGCCGATATGATAGAGCGGCTGGCGGCCCGTGCGGTGCTGAAAGAGCGCGCGCGGGATGTTCACCATGTGCGGCGAGTGGGCGCGCTCATAGTAGAGCGGCGTGCCGCAGCGCCGGCAGAAGCCGCGCGTGGTTCGTGTGGCTGCCTCCTCATAGCGCGTGATCTCGTCCTCGCCCGCCGTGACGCGGAAGCGCTTGCGCCAGCTTCCGACATAGGTGGCATAGGCGGCGCCGTGGGCAAGCCGGCTCGCCCGCGTATGGTCGTGCCAGGCCCAGCGCGCGGGAAAATCGATCTCCAGGCACACCGCGCCGCACAGGCATTGGCCGGTAACGGGCTCGGATGTCGCCAATGTCTTCTGTTTCATCGAGGGAAGTACCCTTGCGAACGCGAGTCGGATGGATGCGCGATACGGCGTCGCCGGGTCACAGGTGACCGGCCGCCGTGCTTGACGGCGGTGTGCTTAAAGCACTTGTGGATGCAATTCGAGAACCAGACGGTTGATGATGGTCATGATCGAGATGCATGATGGGCTGGCGCATGGTGAATTCGTCCGGAGGCGCGCGAGCGGCCCGTTGTTCGATGGCAAGCGATGATTTTCTGCCTGCGGGCGTCCGTATCCAGTCACTGAACCCACACCGGGATGACCGTGGTGTGCTCACCGAGATCTTCCGGGAAGAATGGGCCGTCGGCTGCGACCCCGTGCAGTGGAACGTCGTGCACAGCGCGGCGCGCGTGCTGCGGGGCGTGCATGTCCATGTCGACCATGACGACTACCTGGTGGTGATTTCCGGCGTCCTGGTCCTCGGGCTGCACGACATTCGGCCGGAAAGCCGTTCCGCCGGCTGCTCGCGCCTCGTGACGCTCGAAACCGCGACACCCCGCGCCGTGACCATCCCGCCGGGCGTCTGTCATGGATTCTATTTCCCGGTTCCCTCGACACTCGTCTACGCCGTCTCGGCATACTGGAATCCCCGCGACGAGCTGGGCTGCCGCTTCGACCGCGGCGAGTTGGGCCTGGAATGGCCGGACAGTACCCCTCTTCTGTCGGAACGGGACGACCGTGCCGGCGGCTACCAGCAGATGTGCCAGGCGTTTCACGAGGGGCGACAAGAACTCCGCCGGGACGCGCCGCCGTGACCGGGCGCCGTTCGACCACATCGGTCGGGCTGATCGGTTTCGGGGGTTGGGGGCGGCTCATCTTCCGGGACCTGCGCACCCTCGGCGTGGCGGTACACGTCGCCGTTCCCGGCCCGGGCTGCCGCCAGGACGCACTGGCCGCCGGCGCCGCGACGGCACACGCGCACCTGCGCGGGTTGCCCGAGGTCGATGGCTATGTCGTTGCCACCCCGACGGCCACGCATGCCGCGGTGGTCGAGCCGCTGATCGCGCGGCAACGGCCGATCTTCGTCGAGAAGCCCCTGACGAACGACCCGGCGTCGGCCCGGCGACTCGTCGACCTCGCCGGCGACCGCATCTTCGTCATGGACAAGTGGCGCTACCATCCCGGCATCCGCGCGCTGGCCGGGCAGGCGCGGTCCGGCGCCCTGGGCAAGATCCTGGCAATCCGCACGTTCAGGTTGGGCTGGGACAACCGGCATCGCGACGTCGATGCGGTCTGGATCCTGCTGCCGCATGACCTTGCCATCGTGCTCGAGATCCTCGGCCGGATTCCGGCGGCCCGCAGCGCCTGCGGCATCGTCCCCGGAAGAGCCGGATCGGACCTGCTGGCGGTGTTGCGCGACGACGCAGGCGGCGTGCAGGTCACGGTCGAGATTTCCGCCAACCATCCGGCATCACGCCGCGCGGTCGTCGTGGTCGGAACCGAGGGGGCGGCCCAGCTCGCGGACTCCTACGACGACCGGATCCTGATCGCCGCCGGCGTGCCGGGTCATGCAACGTCGACGCCGCACACCGTCGAGGTCGGGAGCGCGATGCCACTGCTGCTGGAGCTGGAGGCATTCGTGTCGCATCTCAGGGGCGGCGATCCGCCACGATCATCGGCGATGGACGGACTGCTGATCGTCGAGCGCGTCCATGAGCTGCGGCGACTGGCCGGGTTGGCATGAGCAAGGACCCTCTTTTCACGGTTCTGCTGCCGGTCCATCGGCCGCCGAGCCTGCTGCCTTTCGCCATCGACAGCGTGCTGGCGCAAAGCGTCGACGATTTCGCTCTGTTCGTGATCTGCGACGGGGCGCCGCGCGAAACGATCGACTGCGCCCGGGCCTACGCCGCCCGCGACCCGCGGGTGCAGGTGTTCGCCTTCGACAAGGGCGAGCGTCACGGCGAGGCGCACCGCCATGCCGCCCTCGGTCATGCCAGATCGCGCTACGTCGCCCAGGTCGGCGACGACGATCTCTGGTTCCCCGACCACCTGGCCGAGCTGGCGCTGCTCCTGGACAAGGTCGATTTCGGCAATCTGCTGCAGGTCGAGCTGATTCCCCACGGCGCCATCGGCGTCCATGTCGGCGATCTGGCGGACCCGGAGTTCCGCCATCGCATGTGCGAAACACGTTGGAACTTCTTCGGTCCGACGTGCGCCGGCTATCGCCTGTCGGCCTATCGCCGCCTGCCGGTCGGATGGAGCCCGGCGCCACCGGACGTGTGGACCGACCTCCATATGTGGCGCAAGTTCCTGCGGCGCCAGGATCTCTGCTTCGGCACGCGCTTCTCCGTGCAAGGCGTCAAGCTGTCCGCGGGGTTCCGGGCGGACATGTCCCTGGAGGCGCGCGAGGCGGAGCATCGAGCGGTCGCCGCGCAGCTCGCCAGACGCGAGGAACGCAGCAACTTCCAGGCGCGCGCGTTTCACACCCTGTTCCAGGTCCTGTCACGTGCCCAACGGGAGCCGGCGCCCGCGGCAGCAGAGTCGGGGTGACCGGCAGGCGCCAGGCCTACCGCTTCTCCAGGGCCTTGATCAGCACCGGCCAATAGGCCTCGCCGTGGCCCAGCGCGATGACCCGTTCCAGCAGCGCCCGCGCCGTCTCGGCCCCGGGCGTCGCCAGGCCGGCGTCGCGGGCGAGATCGAGCGCATAGGCCATGTCCTTGAGCATGTAGGTGGCGGCGAAGGCGCGGGTCGGGAAGGCGTCCGGCAGCAGGGCCTTCATGCCGTGATTGCGCAGCGCGAAGCTGTCGGCCGAGCCCCTGGCCAGGGCGTCGAACAGACGCGCGCCATCCATGCCGGCGGCACGGGCGATCGACAGCGCCTCGGACAGCGCCACCACGGTCTGGGCCAGCACCATGTTGTTCATGATCTTGGCGACCTGGCCGGCACCGACGGCGCCGCAATGCACGACGTCGCTGCCCATCGCGCGCAGCAGCGGCACGATGCGCGCGAACGTCGCGTCGGCGGCGCCGACCATGATCGCGAGCGTGCCGTCGATCGCCGCCTGGCGGGTGCGCGCCACCGGCGCGTCGGCGTAGTCCACGCCCAACGCGCCGAAGGCGGCGGCCAGCTCGCGCGTCAGCTTCACCGGCGAGGTGCCGAGGTCGACGATGGCCTGGCCCGGCCGCGCGCACGCCAGCAGGCCGCTGCTGCCGTTGCAGACGGCGTCCAGTTCCTTGCCGCCGGGCAGCGACAGGAAGACGACATCGGCCGCCCGCACGACACCGTCGATCGAACCGCCGTAGCGCACGCCTGCCTCGGCCAGGCGGCGCAAGGGCTCCCGGGAAAGATCGTGGGCGATCACCGTCGCGCCGCTCCTGGCCGCGAGGTTGCGGCACATGGGCTCGCCCATGGTGCCCAGCCCGATGAAACCGAGTGTGGTCATGGCTCGAACCCCGGAAATGCAAGCAGCATGATACGACGCTCCCTGCCGGTCACTCCAGCATCGGCAGGCGCACCCATAGCAGATAGCCGTTGAGCATCAGCAGGGTGCCCAGGCCGGCGAGCACGTTGGCGATCAGCAGCAGCGGCGCCGAGGTCGCGATGATGGCAACCGACGACAGCACGATGGCGATCTGCAGCAGCGCCTCGGCGTAGTCGAAATACGGGTCGCGCCGCGCGGCGACGTCGCGGGCGGTCTCGGCCTCCTTGGCCAGCGCCAGGATCTCCTTCTTGCCGTCCTTCTCCCTGGGGTCGCTTTCGTAGCGCGTCGCCGTGTCGCGGTACTCCTTCATGCGCTTCTCGATCGCCGCCTTCGCGTCGGGCGGCATGGCGGCGTCGCGGGCCAGCGCCAGCTCGAGGTCGTTGGCCGCCAGCTGGAAGGAGACCTGCCGCGCGTACTTGGCCTGATAGAACGCATAGAGGTTCGACGCCTGGATGTTGTTGTTGACCATGTCCTTGCCGGCGTTGGAGCCGCCCAGCCCGGTGATCGCCAGCAGCATGGCCATCACCGCGATGGTGACCGCGGCGCGCCTCTTGAAGCGGTCGGCGGCCTCCGGCTCCATCATGTCCCGTGCGTCATTGGCGTCCATGGCACTCCCCCCGTCTCGGCGACGGGAGTCTGCACCATTCCGGCGGATCGCCTCAATCGCCGGCGGACGCCCGGCGCGGGTGCCCATGCAGCATCACTGTCGGCGGACCGCCGGACCCCACTTCATCGGCGAGGCGGCCGAGGAGCGCGGCGACACCTTGCGCGCCATAGGCCTCGACGAGGCGTGGCATCAATTCCACCATCAGCGCCGCGAGCGTCGTGTCGCGCGGGATGCCCGACCGTTCGCAGTCGGCAATGGCGCGGCGAACGAAGCCCAAAGCGTCCGCGAGGCGCGGGGGCAGGACGACCTCTTCCGGGCTGTCCGGATCGTGAAGATGGATGGGAATGGACAGCGGCATCTCAAAGCCCGGTCGGCGGAAAGCCCCTCCCGGCCCAGGTGCATCCAGGACGCCCGTTGCCGCTGGACCAAAGAATTGCAATGTTATAACGTTAACGCCGATGACTGCAACAGACGGGAGCGCATCGTCAGGGACTTTTTTGCCCCGGCGCTCACCGGCGACGCAGCTGCGTCCCGATCGGAGGTTTCCGCCATGAACCAGATCCCCGTCACCGTCCTCACCGGATACCTCGGTGCCGGCAAGACGACGTTGCTGAACCGCGTCCTGACCGAGCAGCACGGCAAGCGGTACGCGGTCATCGTCAACGAGTTCGGCGCCATCGGCATCGACAATGAGCTTGTGGTGGACGCCGACGAAGAAGTGTTCGAGATGAACAACGGCTGCATCTGCTGCACCGTGCGCGGCGACCTCATCCGCATCATCGGCAACCTGCTGAAGCGCAAGGGCCGGTTCGACGGGATCCTGATCGAGACCACCGGGCTGGCCGATCCGGCGCCGGTGGCCCAGACCTTTTTCGTCGACGACGACGTGCGGGAACAGGCCAGGCTCGACTCGATCGTTACCGTCGTGGACGCCAAGAATTTTCTGCAGCGCCTGGATGACAGCCACGAAGCCGCCGAGCAAGTGGCGTTCGCCGACATCATCCTGCTGAACAAGGTCGACCTTGTTTCATCGCAGGCACTGGCAGAGATCGAAGGGCGCATCCAGGCAATGAACCCCATGGCCAGGATCCACAGGACCGACCATTGCGTCATGCCGGTCGACCAGCTGCTGGACCGCGGCGCCTTCGACCTGAACCGGATCCTGGATATCGAGCCCAATTTCCTGGGCGAGGACGACCATGAGCACGACGATGCGATCACCAGCGTGGCGCTCACGGCGAGCCGGCCGCTGGACGTGAACCGGTTCGGCGACTGGATATCGGATCTGCTGCGGCGGCGCGGCGTCGACATCCTGCGTGCCAAGGGTATCCTCGACATCAAGGGCAGCCCCGACCGCTATGTCTTCCAGGCCGTCCACATGCTGATGGAGGGCGACGACGGCCGGCGATGGCAGGCCGGCGACAAGCGGGAATCGAAGTTCGTGCTGATCGGCCGCAACCTCGACGAAGCCGAGCTCAAGGCCGGGTTCGCAGCGTGCATCGCGGCTTGAGGCGGTGCCGTGCCTTTCGAGCGGACCGCCGACATAGAGCAGCCGACCGTTTTGACTCCCCGGTCGTGGCGGTGGGCGTTCGACGCACCGGTGACCGGGCTCGTCTTCAGCCGCGCCGGTTCGCATCTCGGCGCGGCCCTCGGCGACGGGTCGGTGCGGATGGTGGTCCGCGACAGCCCGGATCCCGAACCCCGCACCGTCATGGCTCATGACGGCGCCGTGCTCTGCCTTCGGCGAGACCTGGGCCCGGGCGCCTTCCTGTCGGGCGGCGATGACGGCCGGCTGGTGCGCATCGGGGCCGACGGCACGCGCGAAGTGGTCCTGAGCGCGCCGGGACAGTGGATCGACACGATCGCGGTGGCCGAGACGGCGCGTGCGGTGGCACTGGGCCGCGAGGTCCGGGTGCTCGATCCGGCCGGCAACGAAACCGGCCGCAGCGCCGATCACCCCAGCACGGTTTCGGGCCTTGCCTTCAACCCGAAAGGCAAGCGTCTGGCGGTATCGCACTATGGCGGCGTGACACTGTGGTGGACGGCGTCGCTCGGCGGCACGCCGGCGCGACTGACATGGCGCGGATCGCATATCGGCGTCTCCTGGAGCCCGGATGCCGGGTACGTCATGACGGCCACACAGGACAACGAGTTGCACGGCTGGCGCCTGTCGGACGGCGCCGACATGCGCATGAGCGGCTATGCCAGGAAAGTCCGCTCGCTGGACTGGATTGCCAGGCCACCTTGCCTGCTGACCGCCGGATCCAGCGGCGTGACCGCCTGGCCGTTCGCGGGGAAAGGGCCCATGGGCCAGGCGCCGCTGGAGTTCGGGTTCAAGGGCCGGTCATTGGTGACGGTCGTGGCCGCACATCCCCGGCGCCCCCTGGCCGCCTTCGGGTACGACGACGGCGAGGTCCGGTTGGCGGAATTGTCGGGAGGCGGGATGGCTGTCATCAAGCCCGCCGGCGACGGAAAGGTGACGAGCATCGCCTGGTCGCCGGACGGTGCCGCCTTGGGCATCGGCACGGACGACGGCGCTGTCTGTTTGGTCGACCTGTCCAAGGGCGCTGCGTGAGGTGCTTTTTCGGACGGCGCGCGGCCGGAAGGAAACGTCATCGTTACCCTTCCAATCGTCCAAGAACAATGCCGGTTCAGGATGGCCAGCAGAGCCTATGGGCATCGTGACCGCGCAGCACGATACCACCGCCGATATCGTGTCGCGCCTGCGATTGTACCGTTGCCCCAACGTGGTGGTCATGGCGGGTGTCCATAAAGTTCGAATTCGCGGCTTTACGTTCATCGCATATCCATTATGATATATCATTACAGTTTCCGGGGGAGGATGCGTATGGGATTCGTGCGGGTTGCAGCAACGGCCGTCGCCGGTGCACTGGTTCTCCTGCCCCCGATTGTTCTTGCGCGCGATCTTGCCATCCGGGACGACAAGGGCCCGGTCGCCGGTGCGCAGGTGTCCATCAAGGGACAACGCGGCACCTATGTCACGGACGCGGCGGGGATCGCGCGCGTGCCCGACCTGCCGGCGGGCAGCTACGTCCTCGAGATCGCGGCGCCGGGCGGACGGCGCTTCGAGCAGGCGATCACCGGGGGTACCGGCGCATTGACGGTCGACGTCGCGGCGCCGCCCCCGCCCTCAGCATCATCGCCGGTCACCCTCCCACCGCTGCGCGTGGAGGCCAGCCCGCTATCGCGCGGCGTCGACGATATCGCGACGCCGGCGACCGTGCTGGCGGGCGACGCGTTGAATCGCCGTCGGGAAGCGACCCTGGGAGAGACCGTCCGGGACGTCCCCGGCGTCGCCTCCAGCCAGTTCGGCCCGGGTGCCAGCCGGCCGATCATCCGCGGCATGGATGGCCCGCGGGTGCGCGTGCTGTCGGATGGCGTCGATACCCTGGATGCCGCGACCGTCAGCCCCGACCACGCCGTCACCAGCGAACCGATGCTGGCCAGGCAGATCGAGATCCTGAAGGGTCCGGCGACGCTGCTGTACGGTGGCGGCGCCATCGGCGGCATCGTGAACGTCATCGACGGCCGCATCCCCACCGCGATCCCCTCCAAGGGCTACGAAGCCGAAGGCGAGCTGCGCGGCAACTTCAACGCCGGCGAGATGACCGGCGCGCTGGGCCTGACGCTGGGCTACCGCAACGTGGCGCTGCGGCTGGAGGGCGCCCATCGCCTCAGCGACGACTACCGCACCGCCAAGGCATTCGGCGATCCGGCGTCGCGCCGCGTGCGCAATTCGTTCAACGACACCACGACGCTCAGCATCGGCAGCTCATGGGTCGGGGAATGGGGGTATTTCGGCGCCGCCTTCTCGGACCAGAAGAACCAGTACGGCATCCCGAGCGAAGAGACCACTTTCATCAAGATGCACAGCCAGCGCCTCGACGTGCGCGGGGAGCTGCGCGAGCCATTCTCCGGCATCGACAAGGTGCGCGTCAGGCTCGGCCACGTGAACTATCAGCACAAGGAGATCGAGGACGAGGCGGTCGGCACGACGTTCAGGAACAAGGCCACCGACGGCCGGCTGGAGATCACCCACAGCCCGATCGGCGGCCTGAAGGGCGTGGTCGGCGTCCAGAGCTTGTGGCGCGACTTCAAAGTCCAGGGGGACGAGGCTTTCATTGCGCCGACGCAGACCCGCAACCACGGGATCTTCCTGCTGGAACGCTACAGCTGGGAGACGTTCTATATCGAGGCCGGGCTGCGCTACGAATGGCAGAGCATCAATGTCAGGAGCGACCAGCCCGACCGGCGCCACCACGGCTTCTCGGCGTCACTGGGCGCCATGTGGGACTTCACGCCGGGCTATGCGGTGGGCCTGTCGTTCTCCCGCTCGCAGCGCCTGCCGACGCCCGAGGAGCTGTATGCCAACGGCCCCCACATCGCCACCGGGCAGTTCGAGATCGGCGACCCGGGCCTGAAGGTCGAGACCTCGCACAATCTCGAGCTCAGCCTGCGCAAGAAGGCCGGCGCGCTGCGCTTCGGCCTCAGCCTGTACCGCAACGTGGTGCGCGACTTCATCTTCGCGGCCGACACCGGTGCCGTGATCGATGACCTGCGCGTGGTCGATTTCCGCCAGCAGAATGCCGTGTTTCACGGCGTGGAAGCCGAGGTGAAGTACGCCATCAACGAGCACATCGATGTCTCGGTCTTCGGCGACTACGTCCGCGCCAAGATCAAGGGCGGTGACAACCTGCCGCGCATCCCGCCCGGCCGTCTCGGCGGCCGCATCGATGCGCGCTGGGAGGGCTGGAGGGGCTACGTCCAGTTCTACCACGTCTTCACGCAGAGCGACGTCGCCCCGTTCGAGACCAGGACCGGCGGCTACAACATGCTGAACGCCGGATTGGCCTATGGCGGCCAGTACGCCGAGCTGACGTCCTATGAGCTCTTCATCCGCGCCAACAACCTTCTGAACGAGAAGGCGCGGGTGCACACGTCGTTCATCAAGGACTCGGTACCATTGCCCGGCGTGAACATCACGGTCGGGGCACGCTTCACGTTCTAGCGGCAACGTTATAACATCTTGACTGTCGACTAGAACGTGTGCATGCCGATGGCGGCCGTGGTGGCGCGGCGACGATCGGCCATGGCGGCCTGGACAGGAGACGCCCGATGACGAACCGCCCTGCTCTTTGCCGGCGAGCGATGCTCGTGCTGGGCGTGACCCTGCTGGCGTCGTCATTGCCGGCGGCGGCGCAACAGCGTCTCAAGGCCGTGGCGTCGTTCTCGATCGTCGGCGACATGGTCAGGGAGGTCGGCGGCGAGCGCATCGAGCTGACGACGATCGTCGGCGCCGACCAGGACGCGCACACCTATCAGCCGACGCCCGGCGATGCCAAGGCGGTGGCGGCGGCGAAGGTCCTGTTCGTCAACGGCATCGGCTTCGAAGGATGGATCGACCGGCTGGCGCGCGCGGCGCCCTTCAAGGGCACCCGCATCGTGCTCACCGAGGGCGTTGCCGGCCCGCTGAGCATGCCGGCCGAGAAAGGCAAGTCGCACGGCCACGGCAAGCCGGGACACACGCACGCGGCGGCCGACCCGCACACGTGGCAGGACATCGCCAACGGCCGCATCTATGTGCGCAACATCGTCAAGGGCCTGAGCGCCGCCGACCCGGCCAACGCCGCCTACTACCAGCAGCGCGGCGCCGACTACGACCGCCGGCTCGGCGAGCTGGATCGCTGGGTCAGGGAGCAGATCGCGACCGTGCCGGCGGACAAGCGCAAGGTGATCACCGGGCACGACGCCTTCCAGTATTTCGCGCGCGCCTACGGCGTGGAGTTCCGCGCCCCGATCGGCATCAGCACCGACAAGGAACCGTCGGCGCAGCAGGTCGCCGGCCTCATCCGGCAGATCAAGACGGAGGGCATCAAGGCGATCTTCATGGAGAACATGAGCAACCCCAAGCTGGTCGAGCAGATCGCGCGCGACGCCGGCGGCGCGGTCGGCCCGGCGCTCTACGTCGACGCGCTGTCCAAGCCCGGCGGGCCGGCCGACACCTACGAGAAGATGTTCCAGCACAACGTGCCGGCGCTGGTGGCGGGGATGAAGAAGAACTGAACGACGTCCCCACAGCGCATCGTCCACTGCCGGATGCGAGCCCTGCCGCACCGCTATCCGGCCCGCCGAGAGCTCGTGACAGTGGATCTCCTGTGGCGGGGCGGGTTCCTTGCTTTGCCGCGCGCAGCCAGGTCGAACCATCTGCGGCAGCTGCGGAGAGCTGTACTTCGGAGTTGACATTCCCGCCTCCGACGGTTCCGAATCGTGACGGCTTTGCTTTGGGCAGTGCCGCCGGTTGCGTAGAACCTGCCGCGCACATTCCAGCCGTGTTACAGGCGACCGGGAATGAATCCATTCGATCCTTGGGGGCATCGATGCCAATCAACTTCATTCCGAACGATCCGCAGGTCCTCCGACCGCCAATGCGCGTCGTCAGCCCCCGACCACAACGCGCGGCAAGCAGAGCGGGCTTCACGTTTATTGGCGCGCAGCCGGAGAACACCTTCGATCCGGCAACCGCTTCGGCGGGATTTCTGTTCTGGCAGTGCCGCGAAGCGGCGCTCGGCGCCCTCGCGGCCTGGGAAGACGTGTCGGGCAAGCCGTTCACTTTCTGGCAGGGGTCGCAGAGGAAGATCGCGTTGCGACCGGACGATGGCCAGGAGCTCAACGCCTTCTACGATAGATCCAGCCTCAGTTTTTTCCACTTCAACGCCGGCAGCAAAGTGTTCCTGTCAGGTGCCAGCACCGACATCGTCGCCCACGAGGCCGGGCATGGAATTCTCGATTCCATCCGGCCCGACCTGTGGGACTCGCCGCTCTTCGAGGTCAACGCCTTCCATGAGGCGTTCGGCGATTGTGTTGCGATCCTGACGGCCCTGCTTGATGGCCCGAGCCGCGCAGCGGTGCTGCCGGCGATCGCCCGGCAGAACTTTATTGCGTCAACCGGCGAAGACCTGGCAGCGGGAGTCAAGGCTTCCGAGCCGAACCATAACGCCGCCGCGGCACGCAACGCGCGGAATGCCTTCGTTTGGCAGCTTCCGTCCACCTTGCCGGATTTTGCCAGCCCGCAGGACGGGCCAGGCAAGCTGATCAACGAGGGCCACAGCTTCGGGCAGATATTCAGTGGCTGCTTCTACGACCTGATCGTGAACATCTTCAAGGCCAACGGCGGCGCCACCGAGGGCCAATTGCGGACTGCCACCCGCACCGCCGGTCGACTTCTTTCCGTGGCGATCGCGACCGCGCCATTGAAGACCAGGTTCTTCCGCGAAGTCGGACGGGCGATGGTCAAGGCCGACGAGGAAGAAAACGCCGCAGCAAATCGCGACGCGATCAGAAACGCTTTCAACGGTCACGACCTGCCACTCGGCACGGGTGCAATGCTGGCACCGATCGCGGCGCTTGCCGGCGCGGCGCCGACGTTCAAGGCGTCAGCCGCATCGCTGACGGCCGGGGCGAAGAAGGATCTGCTTGCGCGCATGGGAGCCACTGGCCGCAGGACGGCTGTCTCGGCGTTGAGAATTGGCGGGACTCGGGTCGCCGAGGTGCTCGACGAACGCGACCTCTCTCTGGGTCACCTGGCGAGCAGCCTCAGAGGCGTAGTGACGAGGGTCCAGGAAGCGGTGCTGGTCGGCGCGTCGGGCGGGCGGGCAGCTGTCCTCGGTGCTCTGCCCGAACCGGTCGCAACCTCGGAGGACGTCGACACGTTCGTCCGGTCCCTGCTCAAGCAGGGCGCGATCGACCTGCCGGGTCCCAGGCCAAAACGCGCCGTCGGTGCCCTTGCGTCGCGTGCGGCAAAACCGCGGGCCAGTGCCGTCACGCACGAAATCAGGAGCGTGGGTGGCAAGAAGGTTCTCAGCCGTGTGCGGTTCGCATGCCGGTGCTGCGTGCCCGCACTACCGTTTGGAATATCCCCGGCGTACTAGCCGCTTGCGGCCGGCCTGGTCTTGCTCGATGGCATGTGTCGCGCGCGGGCCGGTTGTCAGGCCCTCGCCGGCAATGCTGCGACTCTTCATCAGGCTGCAGACGAAATTCACGGCGTCGGCCACCTCGTCCGAGCCGGGGCCGGCCGACGCCACCTCGGTGACCCGGCCGCTCGATGCCAGTTCCACGGTGACCTGCGTCGGCAGGGCCACGTACACGCCGTTCAACGGGCCGAGCCGGGGATCGTCCAGTTGCACCAACTGGTTCGCCTCTCCCCGCACCCTTCGCCCCTGGCGGCCGGTTTGCCTGAAATCGGAGAGCCCGCGCTTGAAAAGCTGGGGCACAGCGGCGGACATCGGGCTTCTCGCGCTCCCGGGCGCAATCAGTCCGCCGATCACGGCCGGTGCATCGGCCCAGTCCTCGAATCCCGGCATGTCCTCGACAACTGGCCCGAAACGAACCGGCTGAATGCCGTAGTCCTGGCATTTGTCCAGGTGATCGGCATTCTCGGTGACAAAGAAGCAGTCATCGAGGGTGACCCCGGTTCCCGATCGGGCGACCGCCAGATCAAAAATCCTCTTGTCGGGCTTGGAGTAGCCTGAGCGCGACGACAGGGTGACGTGGGAGTCGAACGGCTGGAAGAATTTCGCCAGGCCGCCTGGCCCGAGAACCTCGTCCCGGTACCTCGCCTCCATGGCCGCCATGCTCGCCTCGGTCCGCGGTCGGGGAAGGTAGAAGTCGGAGACGATCGCGAGGAACAGCGGGCGACCGTCGGCGGTGGTGAACTCGCTGATGACATCCAGCGCCTCGGCCACACCGGGGAACGGCTGACGGCTGGCGCTGTCAATCAGCGTCTCACCGACATCGAAGAGCCCGACCCTGATCACTGTCACTCCTTCATGTACGATGGCGATTGTCGCGGCGCCGGCAACCGGCTTCGTGGCAACCGGACGGCTGTCGCGACCGATCCCGCAGGCCGTTGTCGAGCGTCATGCAGTCTAGCAAACCGCCGTCGGCCGCGCCACGACGAGCGACACGGCCGACCGCGCCTCCATCACAGGTCCATCTCGTCGAGCAGGCGCGAGATCACGATCTTCTGCACCTCCGAGGTGCCCTCGTAGATCTGGTAGACCCGCACATCGCGGTAGATCTTCTCGACCGGGTAGTCGTTGAGGAAGCCGTAGCCGCCGTGGATCTGGATCGCCCTGGAGGCGACCCGCTCGGCCATCTCCGAGGCGAACAGCTTGGCCATCGAGGCCTCCCGCGCGCAGGGCAGGCCCTGGTCCTTGAGCCGGGCTGCGTGCAGGTAGAGCTGGCGCGCCGCCTCGACCTGGGTCGCCATGTCGGCCAGCATGAAGGCCACCGCCTGGTGCTCGACGATGCGCTTGCCGAAGGTCTGGCGCTCGTTGGCCCAGGCGCGCGCCGCCTTCAGGGCCGCGCGGGCGCCGCCGGTTGCCTGCGCCGCCACGCCGATGCGGCCGGCCGACAGGTTCGCGAGCGCGATGCCCAGCCCGCGGCCCGGCTCGCCCAGCACGTCGCGCGCCGGCACCCGCATGGCGTCGAGCACGATCTGGCAGGGGTCGTTGGTGCGGTGCCCCAGCTTGCGTTCCTTGCGCAGCACG
>Ga0187894_10003234_pt1 | contig 18494 bp, 12 predicted proteins | sample GBC1701081metaG_FD_136650 | JGI IMG/M metagenome (GOLD analysis project Ga0187894, IMG submission 136650) | White microbial mat communities from a lava cave in the Kipuka Kanohina Cave System on the Island of Hawaii, USA - GBC170108-1 metaG ...
AGCCTGTGCCGTAAAGGATCAGGAAAACCTGCTCATCAGGGTCGCTGAAGTCGATCGGATTGGCGTCGAATCTGTTCTGCGCCGCGTCCCACAAGGCCAGAGGCGCGAAGACCTGCGCGCCGCCGGCCTTCACTCGCAGAGACTGACCGACAACAGCCCCCTGCCCGCTGGAGCTTGCGGTAAACAATCCCGGCGCGACGCGGGCGATTTGAATCGCGCCGCTGAAGACCCCGCCGGGGCCGTTGGTGATCGTCACCGTAGCCGGACCGTCGGCGATTCCCCGCGGCATCTGGTAATTGACCTGGTTGGGCGAGATGAAGAATAACGGCGCGAGCCGTTCAATTCCCGCGCCGTCTTTCACGGTCACTGAGGTGTTTGCCAGCGTGGTCGGCAGTTGAGCGGTGTCCGCAACTTCTATCGCCCCGGCCAACCCCACGCCAAAAGCCGCGACAATTGATTCGGGCGCGAGCGTTCCTCCGCGCAGGCTCGCGGCTGAGACGCTCGCCGCCGGGCCGGCCTGCGTGATGGTAACGCTCTTTCCGGCGACGCTGATCGCGCCGGCGCGCGGAGAGTTTTGCGGGTTCGGCGCGACATCGAATGTAACCACGCCACTCCCACGGCCCGCGGCCTCGCCGGCGCCTGTAATCCAGCTTGAGTCGCTCTCGACCCTCCACTGGCAATCGCCGCCGGACGCGGTCACATTCACGCTGACTTTGCCGCCTTCAACCACGATGGTCTGATTAGCCGGCGAAAGCGAGATCGAGCAGGCGCCGCCGAGCGTCACGCGCCAGACGCCTCGCCCGTGCGTGAAGGCGAAGAGCTGCGTCGAATAGCCGGCGACGTTGAGCGAGAGCGATTCGACCGGGACGTTGGCGAACCCGGTGTTTTCAACCGCCCACGACGCGCCGCCGTCAATCGAGACGAAGACGCCCAGGTCAGTCCCGATGTAAAGCCGCTGTGTGTTGGCCGGATCAACGGCGATGCAGTGAACCGGAATGTCGGGCAGCGCGCCCGCGCCCGCGCCGTCAATCGCCTGCCACGACGCGCCGCCATCCAGGCTGCGCCAGACGTGCTTCCCGCCGAAAGTCGAATAGGTCGCGTAAGCCACGTCGCGGTTCGCGGGGTCGAAAGCCACGCTGGAAACATAACCCGCGCGGGGTTTCGCGTAAGACCAGGGAGTATCGGCGTCGGAATTCAATCCATCCGTGGAACGGTGAATCTGGCCGCCGATCACGCCCGCGAGAACGAAGTTGGCGTCGGCCGGCGATACGGCGATCGCTGTCGCCGAGCCGGTCAGATCGGCGCTCGCCCGGCTCCAGTTGGCCGCGCCGTTGCGCGTCCGCCACATCTGTCTGCCGCCCATCCACAAACGCGACGGATCGCCCGGGTCCATCACAAACGGCGCGATGAAATTGAATCCGGAGTTGCTGACGCCCGTCGTCGCAGCGTTGAATCCCAACCCGCCGTCGGTCGATTTCTTCAGCGACAGCCCTGTCGTCGCGGCGTAAATCACTTTCGGATTCGTCCAGTCAACCGCTACGTAACCGCCGTCGCCCGACAGGATCTCCTTCCATCCATTCGGGCCGCTGTCGTCGGCGCCAATCAACACGCCGTTGTCCTGCGTCCCGCCGATGTATGTCGCGCCATTGGGAAACGGAACCCCGTGATAAAACTGCGTCACGGCGTAGCCGTTGTTGAGCGAGCGCCAGGAGATGCGGCTGGAATCGTACGCGCAGGCGGCGCGGTCGCCGGTGGCCGTCTGGGCGCGGGCGTCAGCGGCGAGGAAGATACCGCCGTCATTGCCGACATAGATCGCGCGATTGGCCGCTCCGTCGAATTGTGGATGAAAGACGATGGCGTGATGATCGGCGTGGACGTAACGCGAGCTGGTCTGTGGCAGATGCCAGAACGAAGCCATCCCCCAGTTCACTCCGCCGTCGTCGGAGCGGAACAGATCGACGCCTCCGACCCAGACGATGTTTTCGTCCTTGGGGTCAACGGCGATGACGTTGTTGTACCAGCCTTGATGGAAGAGCTGCGCCGGTCTGCCCGCGCATTCGCTGTAGAGCGCATAGACCGGGTTGGTGAAAAGCAGCCTGTTGAGCTTCTTTGTATTCGTGTCGGAGCCTCGAACCTGCGCCGTCCACGTGCCGGACGCGCCGCCCCCGGTTGAACGAAAGACCGCGTGCAGACTGTGCGGGGCCCCTGCCGCCCCATTCTCGGCCGAGACCGCGTAAACCACGTCCTGATTCGACGGGGCGATTGCAAGACTGACGCGCCCCATCCCCGTCTCGGTGTAAACGACCTCCCATTCGCGCTGCTCCCGCTCGGCCTCGGTGTTGAGATAGATCGCGGATTGAACCGACGCCGGCGCGCTGGTCCCCACCGCCGTGCCGCACGCGGCCAGGATGTGATCCTTCGCCCTGTCCGTGCGGATCGCCAGATCGAGGCAGCCGCCGTTGAGACGGTCCGGATTGAGGACCTTTGTCCACGTCGCGCCGCCGTCGAGTGAACGCATCACTCCGGCGCGCGTCGCCGCGTAAATCCGGCCGCTCTTCGTGGGGCTGACCACAATGTCGTTGACGTAATAAAAATCGGCGGCCCCGGAGCCATCCAACCTGCGCCACGTCGCGCCGCCGTCGGAGCTTCTGAAAATCCCCGCGCCGCGAACCGCGTCGGAGTTGAAATAGCCCTCTCCGGTGCCCGCGTAAATCACATCGGGATTTTGCGGGTCCATCGCCAGCGCGTTGACCGCGATGTTCGGCAGCAGATCGCCCAGCGGCTTCCATCCCTTGCCGCCGTCCGTCGTCTTCCACACACCACCCGCCGCCGCGGCCGCGTAGATCACATCAGGATTCGCCGGATGAATCAGCAGCGCGCGGGTGCGCCCCCCAACATTCCCCGGCCCCAGCGATGTCCATTGGCCTAAAAGGCCGTCTAAAAGATCGGGCTGGGAAACGCTCATCATCTCCCGCCGCGACAGGAACAACCGGTTGCGCGGAGTCGAATAGACCGGCAGGTCGCGCATCCGCTCCTGCGCCGTCAAATAATTTTCAACCGGCAATTCAGTCTCGCCTTCCGGCAACCGTTTCAGGCGGTAAAACTCCGCGGCCTCGCCGGGCTGGTCGTACCGCTCCTTCTCGCGCCGCTCGTCGTCACTGTACGGTACCGTGAGGGATAGCGAGTTGGAACCTTTTGCCGCATCGGCTCCGGATGCGACCAAGTCGCCATTGTGGAGATTCATCCCCTGATCCTGGCGCACAGGACTCCCTGTACCGGATCTAAAGCCTAATTGTGAACCGGATGATGGCTGGCGTTTGCTAGATGAGTGAGTGAGAACATAGACCGACGCGGCAGGCAGCGCGCAGCCTAACAGGATAATTCCCGGAAGAGCGAACCGTCGGGAGATGAGGCGCATGGAGCTATTTCCTTCCGTAACTTCACGCCAAACTACGAGCGGTCTGCGAGGGGTCCGCGAGTAGTTCGTGGGAGGCGTGAATGAAAGTGGAGCTCGGCTTAGGGCTAGCGCCTGGCGGCGCTGTCGTCGATCTCTTCCCGGTAAACACCTGACTGGAGGCGCTGACAATGGGGGCGCCTTTTATGAAATAGACGAAGAGTCCGGGGTTCAGGTTTGAACCGGATGCAGGAATGGGACCGATGCCTTATAGCCGTTTATTTTTCGTTATTGAGTGATTGCCTGCTCCGTCAGCAATTTGCCACAAGCTAGTGGCTATTCCGGGTGTTCTCTACCTCAGTGATATAGAGACTGTGAGGTTGTTGACGTTCAGGCGGGCGGGATACTAGCACGATGCTTGTTGCTTGCGAAGTAGGAAAATTATCTTTTCTTCAAGTTTTCCCTTCCGGATTCCGCTTATACCAATGAACACTGTTGAGAATCGCTCTCAGCCGTCGCGATGACGGCGCCTGGGCGCGGGTTCTGCTCCGGCTCTATGAGCAGGACATCTATACAGGCGCCACAAACCTGCTGCTCACATTCGACAGCAATACTTTCGAGACTTCGCCGTATTACCAAACCAAGGGAGTCGGCGGCTTCTATCCCAACGGGCCGTTCAACTTCGACCAGAAGGCCTATTTCATCAAAGCGACTCTGACCAAAACCAGCAGCGCCATCTCTATCTTTGGAGGAAAACCCGGTCTGGCGATCATCAAATTGAATCGATACTATCCGATCAGTTAAATCAGACCAAACAACATTGGGACAGGTTCAACCACGGGGAGCACGGGGGACACGGGGATGGCTATGGTTATTGTCTTTCCCCGTGACGCCCCGTGCTCCCCGTGGTTGAACCTGTCCCAATGTTTGTTGCTCCGATTTAGATCGGTTCGCGACCGCGTGTACGGATCAGTACCGCTTCGAGAGTAAGCCCAGGTAGCGTTGTTGCGCCGCCCGGGCTTTCTTTTGTTCTGCGGTTCTTCGCTCCAACCCAATGCGCAATCACTCGACCGGAATATCTATGTCCGCCGCGCTCGCTTGAAGCGGCGGTGCTATGATGCGCCCTCTTTTTCCAAAATCTCCGCTGCAAGTCATCAGTAAATTTGCCGAGGAATTAGATTCGAATGAAGCGCCAACGCGCGCCAAGCAGTATAATTGGGCCACGTATGATAACGATTGAGACTACACAGATAGTGCCACTGACGCTGACGGATGAAGGGACAATCCGCGTCACAGGCTCGCGGGTGAGCCTTGATTCCATCATCCATCATTACAAAATCGGCGCGACGGCGGAACAGATCGCCTACAAGTTCCAGGGGTTGAGGCTGGCCGATATTCACGCCGCAATCGCTTACTATCTCAGCCACCGTGAGGTGGTCGAAGAGTATTTGAGAGAGCAGGAAGCAAAGGGCGACGCGCTGCAACAACAGCTTGAGTCCGACCCGAATTACCAGACGACGATGTCGGAGATGCGCGAGCGGTTGCTGGCTCGTTGGGCGGTGTGCAGCTCTGAAAATGAATGGGAGAACGTCATCCGACACCTTCCTCTATAGTGTCTTTCAAGCAAGACAACGACAATCTTCTAGGAGACCCTTGATGCAAGCTTTCATAACCCGATGTAACCTCGTTAAGCTACGAGGCGCGCTGATCCTTTATCTGTGCCTTTGCGTCTTTCTGAGCGCCTCCGCTTTCGCACAAAACCTACTGAATGTATTAAACATATATCCTCAAAAAGTCCGCGCGTTCCACACGGCTGAAGAGTTTGCGCGGATAACAAAAGGTAAGGTCAAGATAGTTCGCTCGCCCGACTGCGCCAAATGCGCGGGCGAGGCGGGAGGGCCTCTCACCGACAGTCTGATAGGAACAAACGCGGGAATCGTGAGAAAGTCGAGCGACGGCGCCGTTCACCCTTTTGTGATGGGAACGCCCCCAACAGTAAGGCAACTTCCTTACCTCAGCATTAAAGTTATTGCTCCGAGGGGACACGGCAAGTATTGGATCGGAACTGCAAAGGGGGCCATCCATTACGCTCGCCCTGATCATACTCTTGGTTTTCCAGGTTCTCTTGAATACTTTTGCGGCAAGCGATGGCTGCCGGATGATGAAGTGACGGGCATCGGGTTTGAAGAAGCAGGTGGCGAATCTGAAGTCGTTTGGATCGAAACGCCGAAAGGCTTCAGCCGAATCGAGTACAAACAGATGACGCTCGCCGAAAAATCCAAAGCCTTCGTCGAACGCATCCGCGCCCGCCACGTCCGCCACGGCCTGACCGCCGACTCGCACCTGCGCGTCCCCGGCGATCTGTCCAGCAACCAGATGGTCTCAAACGACAACGACGGTTTGTGGACGCAGATGTACATCGCGGCGGAAGCCTTCCGTTACAAGGTCGCCGGCGAGGCCGACGCGCGAGTAAACGCCAAACAGGGCTTTGAAGCGATGCTGCGGCTGGAAGAAATCTCCGGCATTCCCGGTTTCCACGCGCGCTCGTTCATCAAGATCGGCGAAGACATCCAGCCGAAAGACGGCGAATGGCACGACACGCCCGACGGCAAATGGCGATGGAAAGGCGACACCAGCTCGGACGAGATCGTCGGCCACTATTTCGGCTACGCGGTTTATTACGACCTGGTCGCCGACGAAGCCGAGAAGCAAAAGATTCGCGGCGTCGTCACGCGGATGACCGATCACATCCTGAATAACAACTACCAACTGATTGACGTTGACGGCAAACGCACGCGCTGGGGATGGTGGGCGCCGGAAGACATCTGGGCCGATCCTGACGAGACGGGGCTGCGCGCGTTGCACATGCTGTCGCACCTGCGCGTCGCGCATCACATCACGGGCAATCCGCGCTACGAGCAGGCTTACAACGAGTTGATCACCAAACATCGCTACCACCTGCTCACGCGCAACCAGAAGATCAACTATCCCGGCCACATCAACCATTCGGACGACGAACTGGCCTTCCTGTCGTATTACCCGCTGTTGAACTACGAAACCGATCCGAAACTTCGCGAGGTCTACATAAAATCGCTCGACAACTCCTGGCAGGTCGAACGCCCCGAACGCAGCCCGCTCTGGAATTTCATCTATGCCGTGGGGAGCGGCGACAAGGATTTTGACCGGGACGACGCCCTGCGCACCTTGCGTGAAATCCCCATGGATTTGATCTCATGGACGGTGACCAATTCACACCGGCTGGACGTTCCGATGGATACGCTGGCCGACCGGTTCAATCGCAAGCAGGCTTTGATCGTTCTGCCTTACGACGAATTGCCGATGAGCAAATGGAACGGCAATCCCTACCGGCTCGACGGCGGCGGCGGCGGGCGCAGCGAAGACGATGGAGCGTACTTTCTGCTGCCCTACTGGATGGGACGTTATCACAAGCTGATTGACAACTAGCGGCGCCTTAACGTTATGCGCATCTCCCCCATTACAACGGCCTCCGATCAAGGAGTTCATCGCGTCTGCGCGGACGTGGAAGGCGAGCCGCTCTGGTTCGAGTCGGCGGATGTCGCGCTCAGCCCATCGCCCGAAGCCTTCGCCAGCGCAATGTTGATTCCGGCGATTGCTCGCGGAGAGACTCTCATTCTAGAGGATTCGCTCAGCGCGGCCTGGCTATCGAATATCAGCCGGATTCTACCGGTCTTTCGTGAATGGTGGGACTATCCGGAGGCGGCGCCACAACCGGCCGGCGTCACGCGCGACAACGCCACGCGAATGGAATCAACGGCGCTCTGTTTCAGCGGCGGCGTTGATTCGTTCTACACCCTGCTGCGTTCCGGCTACGCGATTGACTATCTCGTCTTCGTGATCGGGTTCGACATGGGAATGGACGATGTCGCGCGGGCGGCGGCGTTTGAATCCGCGTTACGCGCGGTGGCGGCTGAAGCCGGCGCGCGGCCGGTCGTCGTTCGCAGCAATATCCGCAAGCATCCCGTCTTTGAGTCCGTTTCGTGGGAACACACACACGGCGGCGCGATGGCGGCCGTCGGACACTTGCTGAGCGGCGCGGCGGGACAATTGCTGATCTCCTCTTCACGCTCGCGGGACGATCGCGCGCCCTGGGGATCTCACTGGATGATCGACGAGTTCTGGTCGTCGGAACGGCTGCGCGTCGTTCATATCGGCGCCGAGTTGAAACGCCGTCAAAAATTGCCACGGATCGCCGCCGAGCCGCTTGTGCGCAATCACCTCAGAGTCTGCTGGGAGAATCACGCGCCGGCGGGCAACTGCTCGCGCTGCGAAAAGTGCGTGCGCACGCGGCTGGCGCTGCTGGATTGCGGAGAACTCGCCAACTTCCCGGTCTTCGAAGGCGAAGAGTCGCTCGCCCGCCACATTGACGCGCTGCCGCCGTTGCGCAACAAACTGCTCATCCATCGGCGGCTGGTCAATCAGGACAACATCAGCCCGGAGATCAGACAAGCGCTTCGCGGGTTGATCGAACGCACGGATCGCGCAAAATTCCGGGCGGAGAGCGCCGGGCAAAACATTCTCGGAAGAATCTGGTCAAGGAGATGGCAATGGATAAACAGAGATCGATGATCGAAAGCCCGCCGCAAGAGGGACTCAAAACACCTCCCCTGAAACAGACCGCCGGCGCGCTGACCGGCTTGCTCGGCGGCCTCGCCCTCGGGCTGATCGTTCACCGCTGGCCGCATCCCTCGCTGCTGGCGGGCGTCTCGGCCATCGAACCGGTAGGGGAGCTTTGGACCAACGCGCTGCGCATGACAATCATCCCGCTCATCGTTTCGCAGCTCGTCTGCGGCATCGCCGCCAAGGCCGACGCGAAAACGGTGGGCAAGCTGGGCGGCCTGTCGCTGCTCACTTTCATCGCGCTGCTTGTAGCCGGCGCCGTGTTCGCCCTGCTGGCGGCGCCGCCATTGGCCGCGCTCTTCAAAGTCGATCAGGCGACGCTCGCGGCATTGCAGTCCAGCTCGGCCGGCGTCGAGAAACCCGATCTTTCGCCGCCTTCGTTCGGAACCTGGATCGTCGCGCTCGTGCCGTCGAATCCGATCAAAGCGGCCGCCGACGGCGCGCTCCTGCCCCTGATCGTCTTCACGGCGATCTTCGCGCTGGCGGTCACACGCCTGGCCGATGAACAGCGCCGGTTGTTGCTGGGCTTTTTTCAAGCCCTGGGCCAGGCTATGTTCACGCTCGTGCGATGGGTGATGAAATTCATGCCCCTGGGCGTCTTCGCGCTCGCGCTGCCGATGACGGCGAAAATCGGCGGCGTGACGATTGGCGCGCTGGCTTACTTCATCGCGCTCGTTTGCGCGCTATTGTTTGGCTTCACGCTTCTGCTCTATCCGATCGCGATGGCCGCCGGCCGCGTCAACATGTGGCGCTTCGCGCGCGCGGCGGCCCCGGCCCAAGCCGTCGCCCTCAGTTCCCAATCGTCAATCGCATCGCTGCCCGCGCTGCTCGACGGGGCCAGGCGGCGGCTGGATTTGCCCGACACCGTCACGGGCTTCGTGCTCCCGCTCGCGGTTTCCGTCTTCAAGGTCAACCGGACGGTTTCGAGCCTGGCCAAGCTCTTCTTCATCGCCCATCTTTACGGCTTTTCTCCCAACTCGCTGCAGATCGCCACGTTCATTCTGACGATCATGCTGCTCAGCTTCAGCGCGCCCGGCATCCCCAACGGCGGGCCGGGAGTTTCGATCCCGGCCTATCTGGCCGCCGGCGCGCCCATCGAACCTCTTCTTTTATTCAACGCCGTGGAGACGATTCCCGACATCGTCAAAACGCTGACCAACGTGACCGGAAACATGACCGCGTTGACCATCGTCGCGCGCCTCTCGGGCTTTTCAAATTCAACCGATTCATACGAAACTATCGCCGACGCGAAGCCGCGATCCATTTCTCACAATGACCGGGTACAATCCGAAATCGTCGCCGACTAGAAAAGCTGCGCGCACGAAGTCGGCGAGGAGACAATAATGACCACTCAGCAATCCAATCAGCAGTCCAATCAAAAGCCCAATCAGCCGTTGGGCGAAACACAGCAAACAATCGAAGCGGGCGTGGAGCCTATTTTGCGCCGCGCGCTCGGCGTCTGGGGCGCGGCGGCTTTCGTCATCACCAGCATGGTCGGCACCGGCATCTTCACCGTGCCGGCCTTCGTCAGGGCCGCGACCGGCAACGGAGTCGCGGCGCTCGGCGTTTGGGTCACGGGAGCGATCCTGGCCCTTTTCGGCGCGTTCTGTTACGCCGAACTGGCCACGCGAATGCCGAGAGCGGGCGGCGAGTACCAGTATCTGTCCAATGTTTACGGGCGCCCGTGGGGATTCGTCGGCGGGTGGATCACCTTCTTCGCGGGATTCGCCGCGCCGACGGCCGCGTCATCGCTCGCCGCGGTCGCGTACTTTTCGCAGCTCACTCCGGGCTGGAACCCGAACACGCCGTTGATCGACGGACTAGGCGTCACGCAAGGCGCCGCCATCGCCGCGCTGCTGCCGTTGCTGCTCGCGTTCGCGCATTCAATCGGCGTGCGGCCCAGCGGGCGGTTGCAAACGACGCTGGCCGTGATGACCGTCGGCGCGATCGTGATTCTGGTGATCGCCGGAATCTCGACCGGGCGCGGCGATTGGAGCGGCGTGACGCGGGGATCGCAGGCCGCGGGCGAATGGTGGGTGGCGTTGATCCCGGTCGGCTTCGCATACAGCGGATGGAACGCCGCGGCCTATCTGGCGGGCGAAGTCACCGAGCCGCGCCGAACGCTGCCCCGCGCATTGATCGGCGGAACGCTCGCGGTCGCGGTTCTCTACCTCGCGCTCAACCTGCTCTACTTTTACGCGCTGCCCGCCGATTCCTGGCAAGCGGTGATCTCCGTCGGCAAAGAAGCCGCCGAACGGCTCTTCGGCGTCTCGGGCGGGAAACTGGTCAGCGCGATTATCACGGCGTTGATCATCGGGGCTATCAGCGCGTGGACGGCTTCGGGGCCGCGCATCTATTACGCGATGGCGCGCGACGGCCTTGCGCCTTCGATCTTCGGACGGCTGGGCGAACGCAGCCAGGCGCCGATCATCGCGATCTTCACCCAGGCGGCCATCGCTTCGGTCATGGCCTTAAACGGCGCCTTCGGCAGACTGGTGAATTACGTCGGATCGGGAGTGATGCTGATCTCGGCGTTGACTGTCGCGGCGGTCTATCTCGTCCGCCGCGCGGCGCCCGCCGATCCGAAAAGTCATTTCAGCGTTCCCGGCTATCCGTTCACGCCCGCCATCTACATCCTGTTGGTGGTCCTTTCGTGGATTCAGATATTGCGTAACGATCCCAAGCCGCCCATCGCCGCGCTCATCACGATCCTGGCCGGCATAGGCGTTTACTACATCGGCCGCGCGTGGGGATGGATCGCGGCGGCGCCGGAAATCCAATTGGAAACCAAAACTTCGGAGAGCAACCTATGAAGACTCGCAAATCCCTGCTGTTCATCTTACTCACGCTGCCTCTGCTGTTCGCATTCGCTCAACAGCCTCAAGGCCAATCTCGTGGAGGGCGCACCGCCGACGAATACATCAAGCTGCTCGAATCCGAGAGCCGCATTGGAGGCTTGCAGGTAACCAAGGTCATCGAAGCGCTCAAGGTCAAACCGGACGACCGCGTCTGCGACCTGGGCGCGGGATCGGGCCTCTTCACCCGCCCGCTGTCGCAAAAGGCCGGCGGCAAAGGCGTCGTCTACGCCGTCGATATTGATCCTGAGCTGATCAAACACGTCGAACGCACGGCTCAGGAACAGAAGCTGGCCAACGTCAAACCGATCCTGGCTTCCGAAACCGACCCGAAGCTGCCCGAACCCGTGGACCTGATCGCCATCATCGACACGCTGCATCACATCGGCAATCAGGCCGCGTATCTGAAAGGTTTGAAAAAGTACCTGAAACCCGGCGGCCGCGTCGCGATCATCGACTTCAGCAAGAACTGGCCCGCCGGACACGAGAAGATGATTTACACGGTGAACGACCTGGACGGATGGATGACCGCCGCCGGATTCAAACGCGTCGAGCAGCACGATTTCCTCGACAACAACTTCTTCGTCGTTTACCGGTAGCGTCTTGGATTACAATCACAGCGTCATCATTATTTCAGTGAGGTCAAGCAATGAGCGTAAATGCAATCGAGACGGAAGCCGCGGTCACGCCACAACTCACTGTTCCGACAGCGCAGGACGCCCTGGCGCGAGTCAACCGTTGGTTGCATCGTGAAATTGGGACAGCCGTTCACGCCGCCATGGCGACATTCGATCCCGCCACTTTTTACTGGCACGCGCCTATCGAACTCGCCTACGGGTCAACAGGCCCGCTCGGCGTGGTTGGTGATGTTTATCCGCATGCCGCGTCCGGCGACTTCGCTGGGCGTCCGAACGCAGAGGAGTTTCGCCAACGCGCGGAAGCTCTGGCCGCCGCGCATGGGATCGAATGATGCCGGCTTGGTACGCGCCGCGTAGTTGGTTTCACAAGACTCTCAAATCCCCCCAACGGCAGTTGGGGGATTGTTCAAGTCCAACCTACTCCAACTACGCTCTCTTTCCTGAATCCCCCCAACGGCAGTTGGGGGATTGTTCAAGCCCAGCCTCTGTGGCGGCGGGCGTAGAATATCTTTGAAAGCAACCGCCCCCGTCGTGACGCATGATCATTCCGCAACAGCCTTGATCAGAGTCCGGTCGAGCAGGCAGGGGAGGTTGGACTTGAACAATCCCCCAACTGCCGTTGGGGGGATTCGAGAGAAAATTGCTCGCCGGAGTAGGTTGGACTTGAACAATCCCCCAACTGCCGTTGGGGGGATTTCAAAGAACAACCGCATAGATTGAATCATCCAGGTAGACTCTCATCACCAATGGCCCACGCCAATCGCCACTACCCCAGACCCAATCAACAACGCTCAGGCGTCTTCATCTCCTACGCCCGCGCCGACGGCGAAGCGTTTGCCCGCCGGCTGCGCGAGCGTCTGGAAGAACAGAACATCGAAGCCTGGATGGATCGCGTGGGGTTGGAAGGCGGGCGCGATTGGTGGTTGCAGATCGAAGAGGCGCTCGACAAAGCGATTTTTTTGGCTCTGGTCGTGACGCCGAACGCGTTGAAGTCCGAAAACGTGCGGAAGGAATGGAGCTACGCGCGGCAGCAAGGCGTTTGCGTTTATCCCATCGAGGCGTCTCCCGATCTCAATTTTGACAACTTTCCGCGTTGGATGCGCGATGCGCACCGATACAATCTCGGCGCGCTCGAAGGCGAGGACGCCGGCCCGAATTGGCGGAGGTTCCTCAACGACCTGAACACAACGCCCGACCTGCGGCGCGTGCCGTTCATGGTCGAAGACCTGGACGGGTTCATCCCGCGCCCAGAAGAATTCGATCAGCTTATCGGCCTGCTGCTCGATCAGAGCCGCGAAGAACCGGTGGCGATCACGGCGGCGTTGCGCGGCGCGGGCGGTTACGGCAAAACGACGCTGGCCCGAGCGATCTGTCACGACGAAAGGATTCAGAACGCGTTTGACGACGGCATACTGTGGGTGACGCTGGGCGAAAATCCCGGTGAGCTGACCTCGCGCGTCGAAGAGCTGATCTATCACATCAGCGGCGACCGTCCCGGATTCACCAACCTCGAAGCGGCCATCACGCGGTTGAAAGAGCTGCTGGAAGACCGCGACATCCTGCTGGTCATTGACGACCTGTGGAGCAACGCCCACTTGCGGCCGTTCACACAGGGCGGCCCGCGATGCGCCCGGCTGATCACCACGCGCAACCTGGATACGCTGCCCGGCGGCGTCCACAAGGTCAAAGTGGACGCGATGAAGCAGAACGAGGCCGTGGCCTTGTTGGGCGCCGGGTTTGAAGACGACGCCGACCTGCCCACGGTCGGGAATGAGCTGAACGCGATGGCCGAACGATTGGGCGAATGGCCGCTGCTGTTGAAACTGGTCAACGGGTATTTGCGAAAAAGCGCCGAGAACGAAAACCGCACGCTGCCCGACGCCGTGTCCAGAGCCAGGCAGGCGCTGGACAAACGCGGCATGACCTATTTCGACGTCCGCGACAGCGACCAGCGAAACGACGCCGTGGCCAAAACCATAGGCATCAGTCTGGACCTGCTGACCGATGATGAACGAGCCAGGTATTTCGAGCTGGCGATCTTTCCCAAAGATGTAGACATTCCTTCAGCAACGCTCGAAAAACTTTGGGCCGGGACCGGCGGACTGGACGAATTCGACGCCGACGATCTTTGCGTTCGATTGAACCGACTGTCGCTGCTGCTCGATTTCGACGCTTCAAAGCGGGGCATCCGCCTGCACGACGTCATTCGCCATTACCTGATAGAACAAACCCGAGATCGATTGCCTTCAATCCACAACGAACTGCTCGAATCCCATCGCCCCGTCCCCCCGTCTCCCATTCCCCCCGTCTCCCCCTGGTCTGAACTGCCTGATGACGAACCTTATCTCTGGGATCACCTGGCATTTCATCTGGTCGAGGCGGGGCGCGGGCCGGAGTTGGTGGCGATGGTGAAAGACTGGCGGTACCTGGCGAAAAAGACTCTGCTGAAGAAAGCGCTCTCGGTCGAAACCGATCTGATCGAAGCGGTGAATCACGCCCCCGATGATGACCCGCTGCGCGCTTTGCGGCGTACTTTCGCCAACACCGGGCATATATTCAATCACTGCGAAACGCGCGACAGTCTGCAATCAACCATCTTCAGTCGGCTGCAACACTTGGATGAACTGCAAACCATCGTGCGTGAATTGGCACAGCGATTGAGTTCTCCTCGTATCTGCCCGAAATTTGAGTTGCCCGACCTGCCCCATCCGGCACTGATACGCACTCTCGAAGGCCACTCAGGTTCTGTGAATGGGTGCGCCTTCAGTCCTAATGGCAAACAGATCGTCTCGGCTTCAGCTGACCGCACTCTCAAGGTCTGGGAGGCGAAATCAGGGCAACTGCTGCGTTCGCTCCAAGGCCATTCAGCTTCTGTGAATGGCTGCGCTTTCAGTCTTGATGGCAAACAGATCGTCTCGGCTTCAGCTGACCGCACTCTCAAGGTCTGGGACATGAAGTCAGGGCAACTGTTGCGCTCGCTCGAAGGTCATTCAGCTTCTGTGTATGGCTGCGCTTTCAGTCCTGATGGTAAGCAAATCGTCTCGGCTTCAGCTGACCGCACGCTCAAGGTCTGGGACATGAAATCAGGGCAACTGCTGCGCTCGCTCGAAGGTCATTCAGATTGGGTAAGAGGTTGCGCTTTCAGTCCCGATAGCAAGCAGATCGTCTCGGCTTCAGATGACCGTGCGCTCAAAGTTTGGGAGGCGAAGTCAGGGCAACTGTTGCGCTCGCTCGAAGGACATTCAGATTCTGTGTGGAGTTGCGCTTTCAGCCATGATGGCAAAGAGATCGTCTCGGCTTCAGAGGACGGCACGCTCAAAGTCTGGGAAACGGAGTCAGGGCAACTGTTGCGCTCGCTCGAAGGTCATTCAGATTCTGTGTTGAGCTGCGCTTTCAGTCCCGATGGCAAGCAAATCAGCTCAACTTCAGTTGACCGCACGCTCAAGGTTTGGGAGGCGAAGTCAGGGCAACTGTTGCGCTCGCTCGAAGGTCATTCAGATTCTGTGTGGAGTTGCACTTTCAGTCCCGATGGCAAGCAGATCGTCTCGGCGTCAGAAGATGACACGCTCAAAGTCTGGGAAACGGAGTCAGGACAACTGCTGCGCTCGCCCAAAGGCCATTCAGGTTCTGTGTTGAGCTGCGCTTTCAGTCCCGATGGAAAACAGATCGTCTCGGCTTCAGAGGACGGCACACTCAAAGTTTGGGAGGCGAAGTCGGGGCAACTGCTGCACTTGCTCGAAGGTCATTCAGATTCTGTGTGGGGTTGCGCTTTCAGTTCAGACGGCAAGCAAATCGTCTCGGCTTCAGAGGATGGCGCGCTCAAAGTTTGGGAGGCAAAGTCAGGGCAACTGTTGCGCTCGCTCGAAGGTCATTCAGATTCTGTGTTGAGCTGCGCTTTCAGCCCCGATGGCAAGCAAATCGTCTCGGCTTCAGAAGACGGCACGCTCAAAGCCTGGGAGATGGAGACATGGCAACTGCTGCGCTCGCTTGAAGGACATTCAGATTCTGTGTTGAGCTGCGCTTTCAGTCCCGATGGAAAACAGATCGTCTCGGCTTCAGCTGACCGTGCGCTCAAAGTTTGGGAAGCGAAGTCAGGGAAACTGTCGCGCTCGCTCGAAGGTCATTCAGGCTCTGTGTTGAGCTGTGCTTTCAGTCCTGATGGCAAAGAGATCGCCTCGGCTTCAGAGGACGGCACGCTCAAAGTTTGGGAGGCGAAGTCAGGGCAACTGTTGCGCTCGCTCGAAGGACATTCGGATTCTGTGTTGAGCTGCGCTTTCAGTCCAGACGGCAAGCAAACCGTCTCGGCTTCATTGGATAGCACGATCAAAGTCTGGGATGCCGAGACCGGACAAACTCTGGCGACATTCTTCGCCGATGGGCCGATGTTTTGTTGCGTGGTTGATGGGGAGATGATTGCGGCGGGCGGGGCGCGCGGCGTCTATTTCCTGCGGCTGGTTCGGTGAGGACGATTGTGAAACAACAGGCCGCAGGGGTAGGATCGTTACTAAATTCGGAAACCGCGCTTCACTGATTACAGGTCAACAGACAAGGAGGTGATACGATGTCCGCATCGCCACAACGCAAGTATTCCGTGGAAGAGTACATTGATTTGGACAAGAACTCCGAAGGGCGTTACGAGTATTTCGACGGCGTGGTGGTGGAATTGAGCGGCGCCAGCTTGAGCCACAACCGGATCGTCTCAAACCTCTCGGGTATTTTGAGAAACGAGATTGAAGGGCGCGATTATGAGGTTTTGCCCGCCGATATGCGGCTGAAGGTCCCGGCGGCGTTCCCTTACCGCTACCCCGATGTCGTGGTGGTTTGCGGCGAGCCGGTGATCGAAGAGATGCAGGGATTGGATTTGCTGGTCAATCCTTTGCCGATCATCCAAGTGTTGTCGCCGACAACCGAGGCTTATGATCGCGGGCTGAAATTTTCGGCCTACCAAACCATCGAAAGCTTCCGTGAGTATCTGCTGGTGGCGCAGGATCGCCCGCACGTCGTGCAATACGCGCATCAACCGGACAACAAATGGCTGCGATCGGAAACCGTGGGGCCGGATCGCGAACTGGCGCTGGAAACGATCAACTGCGCGCTGAAGCTTCACGGCATTTACCAGCGCGTCAACTTTCAGCCGGAAGAAACTCCGTAATGCAGATCAACAACTGTCTGGTCATCATCAAGCAAACCGCGATGGCGCAAGGCGGGCGCCCGGCCACCTTCGCCCGCAAAGGCGACGAGACGGCCAAGCGGCTGCTCCACGCCCACGCCGAGCAGAAACGCGCCGTGGACGCGGTTCGCCGCGCGTTGAAATCGCGCAAGATCGCTTTCACCGAGAGCCCGGTCGTCCCGCTCAACGCCGCGCTCAAGCGCCAACTGGCCGCGTCCGATCTCGTCATCAGCGTCGGCGGCGACGGCACGCTGCTCTGCGCTTCGCATTACGTGCGCGACGGGATGATGCTCGGCGTCAACTCGGCGCCCGGCGACAGCGTGGGCCATTTCTGCACGGTCAATCGCGAGAATTTCGCCGAGCGGCTGGACGCGATTCTGAATTTGAAATGGCGGCCGGTGGAGCTGGCGCGGTTGCAGGTGACGCTCGACGGCAAGCCGCTGCCGGAGCTTGCGCTCAACGACGTGATGATCGCTCATTACTGCCCGGCGGCGACCACGCGATATTTGATCCGGGTGGGCGAGATTGAAGAAGAACACCGCAGCTCCGGCGCCTGGATTTCGACGGCGGCGGGTTCGACGGCGGGCATCGGCTCGGCGGGCGGGCGTAGGATGTCGCTCCGCTCGCGCGACATTCAATTCCTGGCGCGCGAGCTTTACCGCGAACCGAATCGCGAATACGAATTGGCGCGCGGCCTCCTGCCGCCCGATTCCGGCGTTACGATCGCGTCGAAGATGCCCGACGGCAGGCTCTACATCGACGGCGCGCGCACGCAGTACATGTTCCCTTTCGGCGCGCGGGCGCACATTGAAATTGCGGAGAAGAGTTTGAAGCTGTTTCTTTAATTCGTAGTCCTTCGCCGAGGCGGAAGGGCTTTATCAGCCAGCCGCTTCCGCCTCGGCGAAGGACTACGAACAGTTTTAGCGGTCGCCTCCGCCTCGGCGAAGGACTACGAACAGAACCGGCGGGACGACGAACAAAACCGAACGAAACAGGAGGGCGCATGTACACCTGGCGCAAGCTCACACAAGAACAGCGAGAAGAAGTGTTGCTTTACCGCAAGCAACAGCATCGCCCGTGGCACAGCCCGCCAATCCTATTTCGCGAAGGGCAATTCCATCTCACGAGCGCCTGTTATGAGCACGCGGCGCATATCGGGCGTGATCCGGCGAGGATGGCCGCGTTCAGCCAAAGATTGTTGGATACTTTCGATCAGGAGCGAAATATTGTTCTGGCTTGGTGTGTGTTGCCAAATCATTATCACTTGCTTGTCGAAACGCCTGATCTAAAACAGCTCAAGAAAGAATTAGGTAAGCTGCACGGACGGACTTCGTATGAGTGGAATCTCGAAGAAGGAGCCTCGGGCCGCACGGTCTGGCATCGCTGCGTCGATCGCGGTATCCGCAGCGAAAGACATTACTGGGCTACTATCAATTACATTCACAATAACCCGGTTCATCACGGTTACGCCGAACGCTGGACGGATTGGCCGTTTTCAAGCGTGGAGGATTTTATTGAACGAATAGGAAGGGACAAGGCCATCTCAATCTGGCGCGAATACCCGGTGCTGGATTACGGTAAAGGCTGGGATGACCCGGAAATATGATTCACAATGTTCGTAGTAGTGTTCGTAGTCCCGCCTTCAGGCGGAATATTTCGATAATCGAGCCAATGTTCGTAGTCCCGCCTTCAGGCGGAATGCTTCGATAATCGAGCCAATGTTCGTAGTCCCGCCTTCAGGCGGAATGCTTCGATAATCGAGCCAATGTTCGTAGTCC
>Ga0187894_10003235_pt1 | contig 18492 bp, 6 predicted proteins | sample GBC1701081metaG_FD_136650 | JGI IMG/M metagenome (GOLD analysis project Ga0187894, IMG submission 136650) | White microbial mat communities from a lava cave in the Kipuka Kanohina Cave System on the Island of Hawaii, USA - GBC170108-1 metaG ...
ACCAGGTCGCCAGGACCGCGACAGCGTCCGGTACCCCCCAAGGGATCAGCTGTCTACTGTCATGGGACTCCGGCCGATCCGCTCGCAGCGCAGGGGGTTGCATGCCGGCGAGCCTACCCTCGCATCACCCGCGGAGGCTGATGTGCCGGCTGGGCGTCATATCGACGACCCAGCCGGCACACTCCGAGTCACGAAGGCGCCGCTGTGCGCGGTGCTTCTTCAGCCCGCTGGTCACGAATCAGGATCTCGGTTTGGATTCGAGCTGCCCTGGAGGCGTTGATCCGCTGTACGAGAGAGGGGGACAGCCTGGCGGCGCTCCAGGCGCGGCGGGCGAAGGCGGGCGCCACGATGATCGCCCGGTTGCGGTCGACACCGCGCAACACGTCGCAGGCGAGCCGGTCCGCCGTATACAGCCGATGCTGCACGCGCAGGGCCGCCTCACGGGCTTGTGTGCCAGCGGCAGTCTGCGGTAAGCCAGGGTTGACGTTGTCGAGCATCGGGGTGTCGACGTATCCGGGGCAGGCGACGCAGACTCGCACGCCGCGGCTCGCCCCCTCGGCGCGAAGCGCCAGGCTTAATCCGACCACGGCGTGCTTCGTCGCGGCGTATGGGGCCTTGAACGCGGTGGGCACCAAGCCGGCCAGCGACGCGGTGTTGACGATGGTCCCGAAGCCCTGCTCGATCATGATCGGGTACGCGGCATGGGCGCCGTGGACGACGCCGCGCAGGTTGATGTCGATGGCCTGGTTCCAGTGGTCCAGGGCAAGTTCCTCGACCGCCCCACCGATCCCTATGCCAGCGTTGTTGAACACCAGATCGAGCCGCCCATGCTTGTCCTTGACCGAACAGATCAGCTCGGCTACGGCCGTGGCGTCCCGCACGTCCAGGCTCGTGCCATCGGCCCAGCCGCGGCCATGCGCTCGCAACTGCTCGGCGGTGCGTAAAGCGCCCTGCTGGTCGAGGTCGGCCACGGTCACGACATCCCCCCGCGCTACCAAGGCTGCGGCCAGGGCGCGCCCGATGCCCGACGCGCCGCCTGTCACCACGGCTACTCGTGCCGCCATGCGTGCCTCCTCACGTCCTCACGCGCCTGCTGACAGGCCGTGCCAGCGTCAGGCGTCACCTCGTAGTCGGTCGTTCGCAGCCGCCGTGTACGCAGCCAGTAGCGGACGCTGGAGCCGGGCCACATGACGCGGTTGACGCCGTGCCTGTCGAGGTACCGGCTATTGCACCCGCCGACGCTCCAGACCGTGCCAGCCAGCCTGTTCTGGAGACCTCGGTTGAACGCAGCCTGAGCCGAAGGGCGCACCTCGACGCGACGAGCTTGGGAGTCCTCGAGCGGGCGCAGGCACTGCGACACATGGCGGACCTGGGCCTCGATCATGAAGACCATCGAGCTGTGCGCGAGACCGGAGTTCGGTCCGAGCAGCCAGAACAGGTTGGGGAAGCCGGCGACGGTCACGCCGAGGTAGGCCTGGATCCCGTCGCGCCAAGCGTCGTTGAACTTGACCCCGTTCCGGCCCACAATGTGGCCCTCTTTGAAACTGTCGGTGACGTGGAATCCGGTGCCGAAGATGATCGCGTCAACCGCCCGTTCGGCTCCGTCACAGGTCACGATGCTGTGCTCGCTTACTTCGACGATGCGCTCGGTGACGAGCTCGACGTTGGGTCGGGTCAATGCCGGGTAGTAGTCGTTGGACAGGAGGATGCGCTTGCACCCGATCGTGTAGTAGGGGGTGACCTTCCGGCGCAACTCCTCCCCGGCGATCTGGCGGCGGATGTGCCAGCGGGCGATAGCTTCCAGGCTCCGCAGCAGCCTGGGGTGAGCCAACCCGAGGCCTAAGCTCTCTTGATACCAGTAGATCAGGTACCGCAACGCCCGCTGCAATGCGGGTACCCTGCGGAAGAGGCGATGCTCTGCGGCGGACAGACGCCGGTCCAGTCTGGGCAGGACCCACGGCGGGGTGCGCTGGAACACGTGCAGCCGGGCGGCCTGGCGGGCGATCTGCGGGACGAACTGGACCGCGCTGGCCCCCGTGCCGACCACGGCGATCCGCTTGCCCGTCAGGTCGACCCCGTGGTCCCACTCGGCGGAGTGGAACGCGCTGCCGAGGAACCGCTGCAGACCAGGCATATCCGGGATATTTGGCCGGTGGAGCAGTCCTCTCCCGATCACGAGCACCTTGGCCCGTATCGTCTCTCCCGTTGAGGTGAAGACCTCCCACTGGTCGGTCGCATCGTCGAACTCCGCGCCCGTGAACTCGGTGCCGAATCGGATATGCGGCCGGACACCGTAGGTGTCCACGCAGTGCTCGAGGTAGTTCAAGATCTCTGGCTGCCGGGGAAACAGATGCGACCAGTCGGCTTTCGGTTCGAACGAGTACGAGTACAGCAGCGACGCGATGTCGCACGCACACCCCGGGTAGGTGTTCTCCCGCCACGTCCCACCGACCGCATGCGCCTTCTCCAACACGACAAAGCGGTCCAGGCCGGCCTGCTTCAGCTGGATGGCCATACAAAGACCGGAGAAGCCGGCACCGACGATGACGACGGCCGGGTCATGGCCCGGCCGGCTCGCGGGCAGGGACTGGTCGGTCATCGTTCGACCATGGCGAGTGCGGCGATCCAGTCCCCGTCGCGGACGGTAGAGACGGTCAAAGGCACGGCGCGATGTTCGGCGGGGATGGATACCCGCACCCGCCCGCTCTCCACATCGAGCGCGGCGATCACCGGGCCGGCTGGGTCTGGGAGACTTCGCCCGAGCGCCTTGCCGGCTGCCTTCTTCGCGCACGACATGCGCAGCGCCCACTCCTGCCGGAGCGGCCCGTGGAGCGCGGCGACCAGGTCGCGCTCGTATGGGCTGAACGCAACACGCGCGAGCGGGTCGTCAGCGGGGTCGAGGCGCTCGAGGTCGATGCCGATGCGTTCATAGCGCTGGGCATCGCCAGCGATCGCGACCGCGACGCCGTCACAGTGCGATAACGATACGACCGGTACCCGGCCGACTCGCCCGGTCCAGGACCCGCCGGCTGATGGCCCGCCGTGCTCGCCTGAGAGGATCTCGATGTCGGCGGGGTACAGCGGTATCCCGAAAACAGTATCAAGGAAGGCGCGGACGGCGTCCTTGGCCGCCGCTCGCTCGACCAGCCACTGGCTGCGACGTTGGTCGTCCGCCAGGGTTGCCCAGACGGCCCGCTCACGCCGGCTGAGCACGAGGTGGGCACCGACGCGCAGCCAAAACCGGCCGCGCGTGGTGGCGAGCACCGGGTACTCGACCCAGGAGCAAGCGAACCCTTCGGGCTCCGCCAGACCATCCATCAACGCCGTCCACGAAGCGCCGAGTACCGCGTCGCGCGGCGAGGTCCACACCTGGGCGAACAGTTTGGGCAGGTCGAAGCGTACGTCGGTCCAGCCGATCAGCCGGGCCCGCAGCTGGCCGTCGGGCCCCACGATGTCGGTGTCGGCGCGGATCTGCTCATTGTTGAGCAGGCGAACCCGGGCCCGCCCGGTCACGCGTGTCCCAGCAGGCAATGTCGGCCCGAACAGCTGGAGCTCCTCCAGCGCGAAGGGGAAGGCGGTGAAGCCGTGGCTGAGGTGCTCGACCGCCCAGAAGCCGAGTACTTGACCGGTGACGTCGAGCAGCACGGGATCGGTGGCCAGGGCTGGGTCGGGCGTCCAGGCGAACAGATCGTCGGTGGGCAGGATCTCCAGCGTGGCCTCGGTCCCGTCCTCGCCCCAGCGATCGAGCGAGACGACGCCCTGGAAGCGCGGCCCGTGAAACATTCGTTCCGTATAGAGGTTCGTCGTGCCCTGCGCGTACGGCCGCTCGGCGCGCAGCTTCAGCTCGGTGGCCGCCGGTGGTGCGGGGTAGGCGCCGGCGAGCACGACGGTTCCCCTCGCTACGCGGGTCTCGGCGCCCGACACCGCGCCATCGGTTAGGCGCTGCAGCTCGACGCTGACGTGGTGGCCCTCCCCGGCCTCCTCCCTCCGAGCAACGAGGCGCAACGTGGCGTGGCCGTCATCCAGCGCGATCCATTGGTAGGCGCGGACGTCCTTCATGCCGATGACGACTCGGCCTGGCAGCAAAGCGGTGGCCGCCTCGGCGAACATCTCCATGCTGAACGTCATCGGGAGAACCGGGAGCCCGAGCAGCGACTCGTCAGCCACCGAGATCTGGCGCCCGAAGGTGTGGTCGTGGAGGAACAGGTCCTCGTCCAGGTCGAGGCGGCGGACAGCAACGAGCTCTTGGCCCTCGGTCAGCAACACCACCGAACCGAGGAGGGGGAACCGGGACGATGGGCCGACCATGGCCATCTCGGGCGAGCCGTCCGACGGCTGGGGATCCGGTTCGCTCGGTGCTAGAGATGCGAGTGCGCCGTTCCCGTTCCCGTTCCCGTTCCCGTTCCCGTTCCCGTTTCCCGTCCCGTCAGGTACCGGGGGCATGGTCCTGCTGGCTGCGCCCAGCAGGGTTCGCATGGTGTGCTGCTGGACATCCAGGAACCGGTCCATCGTGTCGAGGTATGCCTGCATCACCTCCTCGCGGCTGCCCCCGCCGGACGTCCATGCCGGAACGTCCGCAGCTGGGTGCGGTTCCCGCTCACACTCAGTCGCCCGGATCTTCACCCGCGCGAGCGGTTGGTCCAGCTTGAGCCGTGGTGGATCCACAGCAAGCCGTATCCAGCTGTCGTCCGCCTCAGGCAGGGCCAGCTCCCGGCTTTCTTCCACCCATAGCCGGCGGGGTGACCGGCGGGCGTAGAGATACTCGAGGTTCATCGGCACATGGTGCGCGGCCAGGAGCCCGATCAGGTGAGCAAGCTGGGTTATGCCAGTCCGGTGTGCAACGTCGGCTGGTACAGCAAGGTGGGGCCGACTGCGCAAGATGTCCCCCACGAATCCGGTGAGATGCCCCCTGGGGCCGACCTCGACGAAAATCCGTGCGCCGTCGGCGTACATCGCTTCGATCGTCGGTGGGAACCGTACGGGCCGTGACCATTGGTCGGCCACCAGCCTGCGCAAGGCTTCCGGTTCGTCCGGGTGCCGCCCCGCGGTGACACACGAGTACACGGCGAGATGCGGGGGTCTGAACTCCAGCTGTCCATAGCACACGTGCAGGTGATCGCTGAACTCGGCAAACGCTGGAGTGTGGTAGGCGTGGTCGACGGGCAGCGACGTACACACCGCTCCAGCCTGCTGGAGCTCGTCGGCGGCCGCGGCCGCCGCCTCGGCAGAGCCACCGAGCACGATCTGGCGGGAGCAGTTGTCCATGGCCACGCTCAGCGCGCCGCCGCTGCGCTGGACGAGGGACAGGACAGATTCCCGGTCGAGCGTGCTGATCGCGAGCAGGGAACCGGCGGGGATTCGGCCCTCCCGGTGGAGCGGCTCGTACACCCTACGCAACAGGAGCACCTGCCGGAGGAGCTCAGCTTCGTCAGCGACCCCTATGGCACCAGCCGCCCCCAGGGCGGAGAAATCACCCAAACTGTGACCGAGCACGGCGTCGGGTTGGATGTCGAGCCGGCTCAGCAGGCTGTAGAGCGCCTGGTCCGCCGTGAAGACGGCTGCGCCTCCCCAGTCCATCGCCCGCAGTGCGGCCGGGTCCGCAGGCGATCCCCCCGGAGGCGGGAACAGCACCTCGCTCGGGAGCCACCCGTGCTCATGCCGGCCCAGCACCCGGTCCATCCCATCAAACCACGCGCGGACCTCGGGGAAGTGGAGGCAGAGATCCGCCAGCATGTTCACGTACGGGACGCCCATGCCGGGGAACAGGAAGGCGAGCGCGCCTGGGGCGTACAGCGGGGCCTCGGTGTAGTAGACGCCGCTGGGCTCCTGGATACGAGCGCAGGTCGGGTCGGCGAGCCGCACCAGGGCGCGGGCGAGCTTTCCCTCTAGGTCGGCGACCGACGTGGCCACGATAGCGAGCCGGGTCGCAGGGATGGCTGACGAGCAACAGTTCAGCGTGTAGGCCAGGTCGACCAGAGCCAGGTCTGGGTGATCAGCGAGCATCCGGCGCAGATGCTCGCCGTGTTCGATGAGCTCTGACCGGTCGCCGGCCCCCAGGACGATCACCTCGGCGTCGAAGCCGCGGTGCAGATGAGGATGAGGATGAGATTCGTTACTGGGATGCTCCTCGAGGACGGCGTGGGCGTTGATCCCGCCGAAGCCGAACGCGCTCACCGCCGCCCGGCGTGGCTGGGCACCACCATGGATCCAGGGTCGGGTCTCGGTGTTGGGGTAGAAGGCCGTCGAGTCCAGCCTCGGGTTGGGTGATTCGGTATGCAGCGTTGGCGGGAGCACCTTGTGGTGCAGCGCGAGCGCGACCTTGATGATTCCTGCTACTCCGGCAGCCGGAATCAGGTGGCCGATCATCGACTTGACCGACCCCAAGGCGCACCACGGCCCATCCCCCTCACTGGCGCCGAAGACCCTCCGGAGCGCCTCGATCTCGACCGCGTCGCCGACCGGCGTCCCCGTACCATGCCCCTCGACCAGCGACACCGTACGCGGAGCGATCCCGGCCTGCTCGTAGGCCCGGCGCATGGCGAGCTCCTCGCCTTCGACACGCGGGGTGAGAAGACCAACCGCTCGCCCGTCGCTGGCTGTCCCGACTCCCTTGAGCAGGGCGTAGATGCGGTCGCCATCGCGCTCGGCGTCCTCGCGCCGTTTGAGGACCAGGACGCCTGCGCCCTCACCGAGCAGCGTGCCGTCGGCTTGGGACGAGAACGAGTGGACCTCGCCTCGACGCGACAGCGCGCCGAGCTGGCAGAACACCAGCATCACCGGCAACGTGCTGGACACCTGAATACCGCCGGCCAGCGCCATGTCCGCCTTCCCGCTGGCCAACTCCTGGATGGCGAGCTCGACCGCGACCAGCGAGGAGGCACAGGCGGCGTCTACCCCATACGCGGGGCCCATCAGGTCGAGGCGGTTGGCGATACGCCCACACATCACGCTCGACACGAGCCCGGGCGCGGTGTCGGCGTTGAACGGCGGGAGACTCGCTCGCAACTCCTGCTTGATCCGTGCGAGCTCTGAGGTCGAGTGCTCCGGATGCAGCGTCGTGAGTATCCGGAGCGCCTGGTCGACCGCCAGCGCGTATTGGCTGATCGTGGCCACGCCACGATTGGAATAGTTACCACGCCCCATGATGACGGCGGTACGTTCGCGGTTGAAGGGCCGGTCAAGGTATCCGGCATCGGCCAGAGCCTCGTGGGCGACCCGCAGGGCAATGAAATGCTCCGGGTCACTGCCGTCGATCGACCGGGGCATGACACCGTACTCGAAGGGGTCGAAACGGGCGAGCGCACCCAAGAAGCCGCCCCGCTTGGTGTAGATGCGGTCGTTGGTGGAGGCCGCCGGATCATATAGATCGTAGATGAGGTCGGTGCCCCATTCCGGCGGTGCGTCGGTCACCGCGCCCACCTTGCCGAGGATGTTCTCCCAGAACGTCGCAACATCAGGCGCCTTCGCGAAGAGACACGCCATGCCGACGATGGCGATGTCGCCTGAGGGGTTCATCGACTGGCACCCCCAGCAACGGTGCCGGCAAGCCGGTTCAGCGAACGGCTGCAGGCAAATTCCATGTCCTCGATGATCGCCAGCAGCCGTCCCTCGGGGTCCCTGAACACGAACCGTGTGTCGAGGATGCGCCCGCCAGCGCGTCCTCGAGCGCGGAGATCGCAACGTACGCGCTCATCCGGGAATGCCGCGAAGCGGCGATAACCCCCGATTCTGGCCGGCAGAGGGGTCGAGCCCAAGCGGATACGCGCCCACAGGATGCACAGCTGAAAGCCGCTGTCGATCACCAACGGATCCACGATCCAACGTCCCGCTCCTGGGCTGGTCAGGCAGCGCTGCGGCGACGAGGGTGCCAGCGTCGCCACCATGCCCTCATCGTCGATGCCCTCGATCGCCTCGATTCCACGCAGCAGCGGGCCCTGGAAAAGCAGCTCTTCGTACGCTTGCTCGAGCGGCATCGGGAATGGTTCCAGAGTGCGCGAGGAGCGGGCTGGAGGCCGTGGCGCGTCGGGCAGCGTCGGGTGCAAGACGACCTCGGCCCGGTAGTTGATCCGCCCGGCGCGATCATCGGCGATGGTCACGTCGAGCGCGATCCCGCCGCCTTCGATCGGTCGAGGGACCGCCGTCCGGACGGTAACGAGTCGAGGACCGTCGTCCAGGATCACCCCCTTCAGGAGCTGCACCTCGCGCAGCTCAGCGACCTCGTAGCCGGGTCTGGTGGCGGCCGCCGCCTCGGCCATCAGCTCCATTGCCGCCGCCGCGGGCAGGACCGGGTGGCCGTCGAGCCGGTGGTCGTCCAAGTAGCGGTCGCGGTCCGGGTCGAGCATCCGCGTCAGGACGGTGCCCTCGGGCGTTTCGGTGATCCTGGTGCCGGCGAGCAGCGGGAAGCCTTCGACCCGGCGCTCCGGGATCACGGCCTGCCAAGGCCCGCTGCCGAGGACGACCTCGGCGTCGCCCTTGCGACCGCGCTCGAGCTCGTCGATCAGCGCGGCGGCTCCTTGCTCGGGCGGGATGAGCTGCACGCCGTGCCGGCTGAACTGGCGCTCCAGCTCGTCGGAGACCATCCCGGCCGTCTTCCAAGGCCCCCACAGCAGCGAGGCCACCCGGCCGGGCCAGCGCGCGTCGAGCCAAGCCGCGAGCTTGTTCAGCACCTCGTTCGCGGCGGCGTAGTCACCCTGCCCTCGATTGCCGAAGCGCGCGCTGACCGAGGAGAACAGCACGAAGAACCGCAAAGACTGGGGCCGCAGGGCGCGGGCGAGCACGAAGGCCCCGGTCGTCTTGGGGTCCATGACCCGGTCGAACGATTCGCTGCTCTTGGCCTCGATCAGCTTGTCCTCGATGATCCCGGCTCCGTGGAGCACGCCGTCGATCCGCCCGTGCGCGGTGTAGGCGTCGTCGATGAAGCGGGCAAGCTGCTCGGCGTCCCGGACGTCGACCTGGCGATAATGAACCCGGGCGCCAGCCTCGGTCATCGCCAACAGGTTGACGCGGATCTCGCGGTCGGCGAGCAGGCGCTGGTAGGCGGGCTCCACCTGGCCGGGTGTGGCCGCCGAGCCGTCGTGCCGCAGCCGGGCGGCGAGCGCGGCCTTCAACGCCCTCGGCTCGGTGAGCCCGGCGGTGTCCGTGGCCTCCTCGGGGTCGGGCAGGCGGGAGCGGCCGATGACGAAGATCGTCGGCCGGTAGCGGCGGGCAAGCTCACAGGCCACGCTCGCGGTGATGCCTCGGGCGCCGCCGGTGATCAACAGGACAGAGTCCGCGTCGATCAACGGCGCGTCGGGGACACGGGTCGGCAGCGGCTCGGGCACGAGCCGGATCGCGATGCGACGATCCCTACACCAGCCCACCTCCACCTCTTCGCTGTCCGACTCGAGCTCGGCGGCGAGCCGCTCGGCGGCGTTGGTGACCGCTGAGCCCAGGTCGACGACCGTGCAGGCGACCTCGGGCCATTCCCGCGCCAGCGTCTTGACGAGCCCCGCGACACCTCCCTGGCTCGGCTGAAACGACGAGCCAGCGTCACGGTAGGCAAAGGCGCCATCCAACCGGACTGCGGCGAGAAGACGTGTCCGCTCGCCTGCCCGCCGCAAGTCGACGCTGGCCGCCTGGGCCAGGTGAAAGAGCGACCTCGTCTCGAGATCGAGGCGCGCTTGCCAGCTTGCAACGCCCAGCTCCTCGAAGGGTGGGCCCGCACGCAGCGGGAGCAGGTGCACGAGGCATGTGATCGGCCCTTGCCGCTGGTGGACGGCCTCGACCAGGCCGCGGGCAACCGCGGCGTCGCCGAGCTTGGCCGCATACTCGCCCGACCCAACCTGCAACTCGCCCTGCGCGATGGGGGGCCTCCCTCCAACCCCCCGCTGGTCTTGGATCAGGGCCACATCGAGTCCTCGCGCGCGCAGCAAGTCGGCGAGGCCGCGGGCGATGCCCTGCTCGTCGTCGGTGATGGCGACGACGCCCGACAGGGGAACCGTCGCCTCATCGATCGGCGCGTCGACCACGGTGGCGACGAACCGGGGCAATGCCGCCGAACGGGGAACCTGCGTGCTCGACGATGCGGGCAGCTGGACCTGCGCTGGCTCGTCGGTCTGCAGCTGGCGCTCGCGATCGCGCCCGGCCGGATCCGCGGCCATGATCGCCTCGACGAGCGCACGCAAGGTCCTGGACGCGAGCAGGGGCTCCATGCGTTCTTCGTGCATCATCGGCTCGTGGGAAGGCCACAGCGCCTGCTGGGCCGCGCCGAGAATCTCGATCCGCTTGATCGAGTCGATGCCGAGATCGGCCTCCAGATCGACGTCGAGGCCGAGCATCTCGGGCGGGTACCCGGTCCGCTCCGCCACGAGCCGCACCAGCTCGTAGGTAACGAGGTCGACGTCCGGCGGCCGCTCGCAATCCGGTGCTGGCGTGGCAGGAAGGATCGGTGGCTGCGGGCTTGCCTCGGTGTCGGTCGCGCTCGTGAAGACGCTCGGCGCGGCGGGAGTCCCGAGACTTGGAGCCAGACCGGCGCCGTTCCGTGAACCCTGCAGGTAAGCGGTCATGACCTCCTGCTGGGTCTCCAGGAACTTGGTCATGAGCTGCTGGAACCGCAGCATCGTGGCGTTGGCCCCGTCGCTGGGGGCTGGCGCCTGGTGCCCGGCGGCCTCGAGGGCCAGCTCCGGGAGCACAGCCTCCCGATGGCCGTTCGCGGCAGCCGGCGGCTGGGGAGCGGGATGCTGGCCGTTGCGCGGGATCTCGGCTTGGCTGGCCTGAGCCGTCTCGATTGGCCGGAGGTTTATGGTGGGCGTGTCCGAAGCGGTCGAGCGCGCCCGCGTCGATCGTTCCTCGACGGCGGTCGACGAGTGCAGCGGGCGAGCGGAGCCTCCGTCGACGAGCCAGGTCGTTTCGGGCAGCGGGGCGGGACGAAGATCAGAGTCCAAGGACTCCAACCGCAGATGCCTTGTCACCCTGCCTTGGTAGAGCCGGTCGAGGTCGAGGTCGACGCCGTGGGCGGCCAGCTGTGCCAGCGCCTGCTGGAACGCGACCAGACCGTGGCCTGCGCCTTGACTCGAGCCCTGGGTGGCCACGGCCAGATGCGGGCGCGCGCCGAGCACGTGGCCGACGAGGCCGGTGAGCACCGCACCGGGGCCCACCTCTACGAACAGGCGGGCACCCGCGGTGTACATCTGCTCGACCTGCTCCGCGAAGCGCACTGGGCGCACGAGGTGATCGCCGAGCAGCTCGGCGATCCGCGCGGGTTCGGCTGGGTAGGGCGCCGCCGAGGTATTGGCGTACACGGGCAACCGCGGGGCCGTGAACACCAGGTCCGACAGCACTCGCGCGAGCCGATCGCGGGCAGGGGCGACCACAGGAGAGTGGAACCCGCAGGCCACGGTGAGGAGGCGGGCGCCGATCCCGGCCGCGGCGAGACGATCGAGCGCCTGCTCGATCCCACGCCGGGTCCCAGAGATCACGGTCTGGTGCGGTGCGTTGAGGTTCGCCACCCACACGTCCTGGGTTGAGCCAAGCACCTCTGCCACGCGGGTCGGTCCCTCCGACACCGCGACCATCGTGCCCGCGTCGCCGTCACCCGTGGACTCGATGATGCAGCGTCCCCGCGCCTCTGACAGGTTGTAGAGCACGTCCTCGGCAATCACGCCCGCGCTGCACAGTGCGACGTACTCGCCGTAGCTATGCCCGGCGACCAAGGAGGGCGCCACCCCAAGTGCGGCCAGCAGCCGAGACAGTCCCATGCCCGCCGCGCCGAGGGCGGGCTGGGCCCGGTTGGTCTGGGTCAGCGCGCTGGCCCGTTCGCGCTCGTCGTCGGGGCTGAATCCTGGCGGCGCGAAGACGGAGGCCGACAGCGGGCGTTCGAAGCGGTCGGCCAGGATGGTATCGGCCAGCTCGAATGCCTCGCGTACCTCAGAGAAGCAGATGGCAAGATCGGCGAGCATGTCGACGTGCTGCGAGCCTTGGCCCGGGTAGAGGAAGGCGACGGCGCCGCCGCCGGCCAATCCCCTGGTTGTCAGGTAGACGCCGCCGCGGTCCCAGATCTCGGCGTGCGGCGTAGCCAGCGCGTCACGGGTCCTGGCGAGCTTGGACCGTAGGTCGTCGATCGACGTCGTCACGAGGGCCAGCCGGAGGGGTAGCCCAGAAGTGGTGGGCTCGTGCCGGGTGTTTTGCGCCCATACGGCAGCAGCCACTTCGCCGAGCGGGGGCTCCACCACAGCGGTGCCGAGCGCGTGATCGAGGGCCTCGACGCGCTCGCGCAGCTCCTCACGAGATCCGGCTGTCCAGACACACAGCTCGCTCGGCCAGGCTCTCATCGGGGCAGCGTGCATACCTGGCAGGTAGTCGTCGGTGTATTCCTCGACCGCGATATGAAAGTTCGTGCCTCCGAAACCGAACGCGCTCACGCCAGCGCGCCGAGGTGGCGCGGTAAGGGCCCGAAGCCAGGGACGAGCTTCGCTGTTGACGTAGAACGGGCTGCCACCGAAACCAGCGGCAGGGTTCGGACGCTCGACGCCAACCGTCGGCGGCAGCACCTTGTGGTACAGCCCGAGCGCCACCTTGATCAGCCCGGCTACGCCGGCGGCGCCCTTGGTATGGCCGATCATCGACTTGACCGACCCGATCGCGCAGCCCTGCACCGGCGCACCGGCCGCACCGAAGACCTGCGTGAGCGCCTCGATCTCCGCCCGATCCCCGGCCACCGTACCGGTGCCGTGCGCCTCCAGCAGGCCGACCGTGGCGGGCGAGAATCCTGCTCGTGCATACGCCCGCTCCAAGGCGATCGCCTGCCCCTCGCGCCGCGGGGCGGTCAGGCCTTTGTCCCGGCCGTCGCTCGAGCCGCCGATACCCCTAATCACGGCGTAGATGCGGTCGCCGTCCCGCTCGGCGTCAGCGAGTCGTTTGAGCACGAGCACGCCGATGCCCTCGCCGATCGCGATGCCGTCGGCCGCCGCGTCAAATGGCCGGCAACGCCCCTGCGGCGACAGCGCATGGGTCTTGGAAAAACACAGGTAGCTGAACGGGTTTTGCGTCGTATCGACCCCGCCCGCGATCATCATGTCGGCAGTACCGGCCTCCAACTCGCGCACGGCGAGGAGGACCGCGGCCAGCGACGATGCGCAAGCGGCATCGACGGTGTAGTTGACGCCGCCGAGGTCGAAGCGGTTGGCCACCCGACCGGCCACGACGTTGAGCAGGATGCCGGGGAAGGAGTCTTCCGTCCAGGTCGGGAGGGTGTCCAGAAGCTCCTGACCGGCAGTCCCGACCCTCATGGGGAGGGCCGCGCGGAAACAGTAGCCGTTGCCGAGGTCGCCTCCTCCGCTGGCGCCGAAGATCACGCCCGTCTGGCGCCGCGGGAAGGGGCGATCGAGGTAGCCGGCGTCCTCAAGCGCGGCTCGGACAGCCTCGAGGGTGAGGAGCTGCAGGGGCTCGATCGAGCGCAGGCTGTTCGGTGGCATGCCGTAACGCACCGGGTCGAACGGGATCGGGTCGAGGAACCCGCCCCACTTCGACGAGATCTTGTCCGGCGCGCCGGGGTCCGGGTCGAAGTAACGCCGCCAGTCCCACCGATCCTCGGGGATCTCGACGATCGCGTCGACCTTGTCGAGGATGTTCTGCCAGTACGCTTCGAGCGTGGATGCCTTGGGCAGCAGGCAGCTCATCCCGATGATGGCGATGTCGCAAGGCTGACCGGTGTCGCCGGCGCCTGGTGGGGAGAGGGCCGGCTGCGCCAGCTCGCCGGGCAGCGCTGAACCTTTCACCGAGACGTCGTGATGAAGCTCGGCAAGTGTCGTGGTGCTGCCACGCAGGGCGGCTACCTGGCCGAGCATGTACATACCCTGGGTGGCTTGCTCGTCCGGCGTCAGGGTGATGAGCTCTCCAGGCGTGGGCTCCTTCCCATACTCTGGCTTACGGTCGATTCCTTTCGCGGCGATGCGCAGCCTCCCGAGGTTCAGCAGCTCGAGCCGTGCCCGAACCTCCTCTGCGGGACGGGCCTCGGCGACCAGCCGCCGCTGCTCTTGCTGGAAGATGGTTGCGAAGGGAGTGTCCGCGCAACGCGTGGCATGCCCCGGCCCGCTGGAGAGCAGCACCGTGCCGGTGCAGCGGATCGCCTCACGCTGGAACCCCGGAGTGATCGCGCCCGCGGCCACCGCCTCCTCGGTGAACAGGTAGGCCGTTCCCAGCAGCACGCCCACCTTGACTCCCCGCTCGGCCAGTGGTGCCGTCATCGCCGCGACCATGGCGGCCGAGCGACCGTCGTGCACGCCACCGGCGAACAGCACGTGACAGTCCGGCAAATCGCCCAGCGGCACCGCCTCGAGGAGAGCATCGATCATCGTGTTCCAGAGCACGAAGCTCGTGCGTGGACCGACGTGCCCCCCGCATTCCCGCCCCTCGAGCACGAACCGGCGGGCTCCGTCCTGGGCGAACAGCCGCAACAAGCCCGGTGAGGGAACGTGGAGGTAGGTCGGGATGCCGGCCTGTTCCAACCTCAGCGCCTGGTCCGGCCGCCCACCGGCGATCAGCGCGAACGACGGCGGGTACCGGCGCAGGACCTCCAGCTGCTCCTCGCGCAGCTCGAGCGGCACAAACCCGAGGATGCCCACCCCCCAAGGACGATCACGAAGCACCTCCTGGGTCTCGCGCAACAAGGTCTCGACCTGCGGTCCCCGCATGACGGCGAGCGCGAGGAACGGGAGCGCTCCAGCCTCCGCGACCTTCTCGGCGAAGCTGGGCACGTCGCTCACCCGGGTCATCGGACCTTGGGCAATGGGATAGCGCGTGCCGTGGGACGTCGCGAGAGGGCCATCCTCGGCAAGCGGTCGCAGCCTGGCGGCAAGCTCGAGATGCTCGTCGACGGCTTGCCGGAGACCGGTGAGCACACCGCCGACGGTACGGAAGCGTTCCGCCAGTCCAGCGGCAAACGCGGCGTCCTGGCCGAGGAGCCAGACCTCGTCCGGCGAATCCCAGCCGACCAGACGGCTGAGCCCGTCACGCCAGGACACGTCGCGGCTTAACGCCGATGCGTCGAGCGTGGTCTCCAACCGGCGCAGCTCCTCGGCGGCCTTGCCACCCGGGCGGGCGTACAGCCTCCACTGCTGCACACAAACCGTTTCGCTGCCGTCCATCCGGGCGATGCCCGCTTTGACGTCATCGGGGAGCTGAGACTCTTTTGTGAGGGCGAGCTGCCCGTCGAGCACCATACCGGCCGCACCAGCCACCGCGCAGGCCGCCGCCGAGTGCGCACCGATCCCACCATGGACCCAGATGGGCAGCTCGATTGCGGACAAGAGCTGTTGAAGCAAGACGAATGTGGTGACCTCACCCACCCTTCCGCCTGCCTCGTGTCCTTTCGCGATCACACCGTCAAACCCAAGCGCGACAGCCAGCCGCGCCTCGTCGAGGCTTGTCGCCTCGAGCCACAGCTCGACACCCCGAGCGCGCAGCAGGTCAGCCCGCCGGCGAACCATGTCGCGATCAGCAGGTGCGAGGATCGCGAGGTTGACCAGCGGCGGCAACGACGCAATCACCGCATCGGCCATGCCCTCGTCGACAGGATCGAACTTTACGCCACAGGGACCCCGAGCGAACCGCGCGAGCCTGGCCACCGCTCGCACAGCCAACTGCTCCTCAGAGACGAACGACACGTCCAGGACACCGACCGCTCCCGCTCTGCTCGCCGCGATCGCGACCGAAGGGTCGGCAAGTCCTGGCAACGTCAAGGCTACAAACTCGAACCCCGCCACAAACGATCCTTCAATAAGAATTGGGCGATCCCGATAGCGTATGGCTCATACGAGCAGCTCGATCAGCAACGATTGCTTCACGGGGCTGTTTCATACCTGTTTCCGTAGCATAAAAGGCACCCGAGGGCAGATCAGCTCGACGTTCTCCCCTGCTATCTGCTCTAACAACAACCCATTTCCCATGGACTGTGATACGAGTTCTCCGTACGCTCCCCTTTACGCCCCTAGCCAAACATAATCAACCTTCCGCCGCAAGGCCCATTTCCGCGCATCATGGGCGGCCGCGCCAGGAAATGCGATAAAGAGTTTAGATTTACTCACCGAACCGCATTAGACATTCATATCGCGCACCGCTTTCTGACATCGGCCGCTTCATGGCTCTTGAAGGCAGCGTGGACACATGCTGTACTGCCCATAGGGGGGGAGAAACTATGGCGACGGTAAGGCAAGGGGTGAAGCTCCGCTCGGGCTCGAGGCGGGAAAGCGAGAACGCGGTCGAGGTGGAGGACCTGGTCAAGGTCTTCCCCTCGCGGCGGCGGGGCACAGTCGTTGCGGTGGGCGGTGTGTCGTTCAGCGTCCGCGCCGGTGAGGTGTTCGGGTTTCTTGGCCCGAATGGCGCCGGAAAGACCACCACGTTGGAGATCATCGAGGGGATGAGAGATCCCACCTCGGGCAGGGCCCAGGTCTTCGGTCTCGACTCGCGGCGCGACCGGGTCAAACTCAAAGAGCGGATCGGGGTGCAACTGCAGGCGGGGGCCTACTTCGACTATCTCACGCTCGAGGAAATCCTGGATCTGTTGGGATCCTTCTATCGCGAGCGAGTCCCACCAGCGGAGCTGTTGGAGAAGGTGGGGCTCGTAGAGAAGCGGAAGGCGCTGGTTCGGGAGCTGTCTGGTGGCCAGGCCCAGCGGTTCTCCATCGTTGCCGCCTTGGTGAACGACCCCGACGTGGTGTTCTTGGACGAGCCCACCACAGGGCTGGACCCGCAGGCCCGGCGGAACCTGTGGGAGCTGATCACCTCGATCAACCGAGACGAAGGCAAGACCGTGATCCTCACCACCCACTACATGGAGGAGGCGGAGCACCTCTGTGACCGGGTGGCCATCATCGACCGTGGGACGATCCGGGCCTTGGACACCCCCACAGACTTGATCCACCAACTCCCGGTGGCGTACCGGATCATGTTTTCCACGGACGGCCACATCGAGCCCGCTGAGCTGCAGACCCTTCCAGGCGTGGCAGAGGTGGACGCGTGCATAAACGGGAGGTTCGCCTACGGGCTCCGGGTGGCGCGAGCCATGGAAACCTTGCCGGCCTTTTTGACATGGGCCGAGCAGCGCGATGTCCGGGTCGAGAACTTGCGCGTGCTCCCGGCCACGCTGGAAGAGGTGTTCCTGTCACTCACCGGTCGCAGCCTCCGCGAGTAAGTGGTCGCTGAGCGGACAAGGACGAGATAGGGGGAACGTCATGTGGAAGCTCGTCGTTGTGAGCCTAAGGCTCCTCTACCGGAACAAAGAGGCGTTGCTCTGGGCGCTGGCCTTTCCGATGAGCTTCGCCGTCGTGTTCGGCCTGTTCGACCTTAACAAGCCGCCCGAGGCGAACGTCGGCGTCGTGACGCCGGCGTCTTCACCGGTCGCGGCGCAGTTGCTCGCTGGCCTTCGGGAGATCGAGGGTTTCACCGTCAGCGAGCAGCCGGACCTGCCCCGAGCCCAGGCCGAGCTGGGTGACGGCACGGTCGACCTCGTTGTTGCTGGCCCTCCCGCTGGCCAGCCCGAAGCCACTGGCGTCGTACGGGTACGCTACGACGGTTCGGATCCCGAGATCAATCGGTTCGCCCTCCCCGCCGTCGAGCGGGTCGTGGACGGGATGAACCTAAGCCTCGCTGGTGTGGAGGCACCGCCGCTGCTGCTCGAACAGGAAGAGGTCGTGGGTAAGACGGTGACGTACTACGACTTCCTTCTTCCCGGCTTGGTGGCGATGGGTGTGATGCACTTCTCCATCGTGGGGACAGGGGTCGGCGTGGCGCGATACCGCGAGCAGCGGGTCCTGCGGCGGCTCTTGGTCACCCCCCTTCAGCCAGTACGATTTCTCACCGCCTATGTGATTGCGAGTCTTGTGCTGGCCGCCGTCCAGGCTGCCCTCATCTTGGGGACAGGGGTCTTGCTGTTCGGCGCGCAGGTGTACGGCCACGTGGCCTGGATCCTGCTCCTGTCGGTCGTCGGGAATCTGGTGTTCCTTAATCTCGGGTTCGTTGTGGCCGGCCGGGCGCCGAGTTCCACCGCGGCCCAGGGCGTGGGAAGCTGCGTTTCGATCCCGATGATGATCTTGTCAGGGGTCTTCTTCTCCACGGACACCTTGCCACCACTCGTCCGGTCGGGAGTGGAATACCTGCCGCTTACCCCCCTGATCGACGCGCTACGGAAGGTCGCCATCGACGGCTTGTCGATCACGGATACGGGGCGCCAACTCACGCTCATCGGTGCGTGGATCGTGATCTCGTTCTTGCTCGCTAGCCTGACGTTCCGCTTCGCGGATGGAAAATAGGCTTGCAAGCCAATATCCCGGGTACGGGGATCAGAGGTGTGTCGACTGAGGTCCGGATTCCGGACCTCAGTCGACACACCTCGGTTAGGAGGCGAGGTCGAGGGCGAGGGTGGCGCGTTTGAGGTCGTGGGCGGCGCGCTGGTCGTCGGGATCCGAGCGGAGGCGCTCCTCGGCGTCGGAGCGGAGAGACTCGGCGGCGGAGCGGTCG
>Ga0187894_10003236_pt1 | contig 18491 bp, 16 predicted proteins | sample GBC1701081metaG_FD_136650 | JGI IMG/M metagenome (GOLD analysis project Ga0187894, IMG submission 136650) | White microbial mat communities from a lava cave in the Kipuka Kanohina Cave System on the Island of Hawaii, USA - GBC170108-1 metaG ...
CAGTTCGATGGCGATGATGCGAGCGAGATTGGCGTTCATGGGGCCGAGCCGGCGCGCGCCATGAGTGGCCATGCTGACATGGTCTTCCTGATTGGCCGAGGTCGGCACGCTGTCGACGCTCGCCGGATGAGCGAGCTGCTTGTTCTCGCTCATCAGCGCCGCGGCGGTGCATTGCGGGATCATGAAGCCCGAATTGAGGCCCGGATTGCGGATGAGGAAGGGTGGCAAGAGTGAGATCGTCGGGTCGATCAGGGCGGCGATGCGCCTTTCGCTGATCGAGCCCATTTCGGCGACGGCCATGGCGATGATGTCGGCGGCGAAGGCGACGGGCTCGGCGTGGAAATTGCCGCCCGACAGCACCGCGCCGTCTTCGGCGAAGACCAGCGGATTGTCGGAGACGCCATTGGCCTCGATGACGAGGGTGCGCGCGGCATTGCTGAGAAGATCGAGCGCCGCCCCCATCACTTGCGGCTGGCAGCGGAAGGAATAGGGATCCTGCACCCGGTCATCGCCGGTCACATGCGAGGCGCGAATGCGGCTTCCTTCCATCAGGCGACGATAATGTTTGGCCGCGAGCTGCTGGCCGGGATGCGGCCGCAAGGCATGGATGCGCGGATCGAAGGGCGTGTCCGATCCCATCACCGCATCGACCGAAAGCGCGCCGGCGAGGATTTCGCTCGCGGCATTGCGCTCGGCGGCGACGAGGCCGGAAAGGGCGAGCGCAGTCGAGACCTGCGTGCCGTTGAGGAGCGCCAGACCTTCCTTGGGGCCGAGCGGCACGGGGCCCAAGCCCGCTCTCCGAAGCGCCTCGCGGCCGGAGACGCGCTTGGCTTTGACGAAGGCCTCGCCTTCGCCGATGAGCACGAGGCTCAAATGGGCGAGCGGCGCCAGATCGCCCGAGGCGCCGACCGATCCCTGCCCCGGGATCACCGGCAGGATGTCCTGGTTGAGGAGCCCTGCCAGCGTATCCATCGCCTGGACGCTGATGCCGGAAGCGCCTTGCGAGAGCGCGTTGATCTTGAGCAGGAGGATGGTGCGCACGATGGCTTGATCGAGCGGCGCGCCGACGCCCGCCGCGTGCGAGCGCACGATATTGAGCTGCAGCGCCGAGAGGTCCGGCGCCGCGATACGCTGCTTGGCGAGCTTGCCGAAGCCGGTATTGACGCCATAGATCGCATCGCCCGTGGCGAGAAGGCGCGTCACCGTTTCGGCGCTCTTCGCGATCTGGGAGCGCGCTTTTGGGGTGAGCTCGATCGTGATCGGCCCGGCCAGCGCCTTGCGGATATGATCGAGAGTGAGCGGACTGTCGCCGATTGGGATGGTCATCGATTGCCTCAGTCAGTAAGCCGCTTCACCGCGGCGCGGAAATTTTTGAAGATTGCCTCTTCCTTGACATGGCGGCGATCCTCGACCACCTGCGTGCCGGCGACGAAGACGTCGCGGACGCAAGCATTGCCGCCGGAGAATATCCAGGAATCGAGTGCTGAGTCCTCCGACCGCCCGATGAGTGCCGGATGCTCGTCATCGAGGACGGTGATGTCGGCGCGGAAGCCGGGCGCCAGGGCGCCGACCGGTTGCGTCATGGATGTGGCGCCACCCTTGAGTGCCAGATCGAGCAGTGTGCGGCCCGTCGATTGGCCAGGGCCTGCCGCCAGCGCATTGCGGGTGCGGTCGCGCAGGCGCTGCGAATATTCGAGCTGGCGCAGGTCTTCGGCCGGGCTCACGCTGATATGGCTGTCCGAGCCGATGGCGATGGCGCCTTGCGCTTTGAGGAAACTGTCGGCCGGAAAAATGCCGTCGCCGAGATTGGCTTCGGTCGTGGGGCAAAGGCCGGCGATCATGCCGGAGCGCGCCATAAGCTGCGTCTCGTCTGCCGTCATGTGGGTGGCATGGATGCCGCACCAGCGGCTCGACAGGCTGAAATTGTCGAGGAGATACTCGACCGGCCGCTTGCCGCCCGACCAGGCGAGGCAGTCTTGGACTTCCTTGGTCTGCTCGGCGACATGGATATGGATGGGCGCCGACTTCCGCCCCATGCGATCGAGGCCGGCGATCACCTCGGTGAGAAGCTCTTTGGTCACGGCTCTCAGCGAATGCGGCGAGATGCCAAGCCTCGACTGCGGATTGGCTTTGCTGGCTTTGTCGAGGCTCTCGAGAATTTTAAGGTAGCGGGTCTCATCGTTGATGAAGCGGCGTTGTCCCGTCACCGGCGGCTGGCCGCCGAAGCCGCCATAGGCATAGAGCGTCGGCAGCAAGGTGATGGCGATGCCCGCCTCTTCGGCCGCCTTGAGGCAGCGCAGAGTGAGCTCGGCCGGCTCTTGATAGGCTGTGCCGTCCGGCTGGTGATGCAGATATTGGAATTCGCCGACGACCGTCGAGCCGCTCTTCAGCATCTCGACATAAAGCTGTGTTGCGACCGCTTGAAGATCCTCAGGCGCGAGCTTGAGGGCGAAGCCATACATCACTTCACGCCAGGTCCAGAAGGAATCGGCCCCAGGCCCCGCCACCTCGGCGAGCCCCGCCATGAGGCGCTGATGGGCATGCGAATGAACATTCGGCACCGCCGGAATGGCGATACCTTTCAAAGGTCTGGCGGTCTTGTCGCCGCTTTGGGCCTCGACCTTCTCGATCATTCCCTGCGGCCCGAGGGTGAGGGTGACATCCGACGCCCAGCCGGTGGGAAGGAGGGCGGAGGCGAATTTCAACTTGCGCAGTTCCATCTTTTCACTATACTGTATATACAACCTTATACAAGTGGATTTGATGCTTTTTTCCAATCTGAAGCTCGCGACCATGACCGACGGCCAGCCTTATGGGCTGATCGAGGACGGTGCGGTCCTCGTGGAAGAGGGTCGGATCGTCTGGGCCGGGCCGCGCCAGGATGCGCCGAGGGACAAGACCGGCAAAATGGTCGATTGCGGCGGGCGGCTTCTGACCCCCGGCCTGATCGACTGTCACACTCACCTCGTCTATGGCGGCAACCGCGCCAATGAATTCGAGATGCGTCTCAACGGTGCTGCCTATGCCGATATCGCCAAGGCCGGCGGCGGCATCCTCTCGACCGTGCGCGCCACGCGTGAAGCGGCCGAAGACGAGCTTGTCCAGTCGGCCTCTGTGCGGCTCGAAAGCCTGCTCCGTGAAGGCGTGACCACGATCGAGATCAAATCGGGCTATGGCCTCGATGTCGAGACCGAGATGAAAATGCTGAAAGTAGCGCGCAAGCTCGGCGAGACTCATTTCGTTGATGTCGTCACGAGCTATCTCGGCGCCCACACCTTCCCGGCTGAATATCGCGACGATCACGCGGCCTATGTCGATCTCGTCTGCAGCAAGGCCTTGCCGGCCGTCGCGCAAGCGAAGCTCGCCGATGCCGTCGATGCCTTCTGCGAAGGCATCGCTTTCTCCGTCGCCGAGACGGAGAAGGTCTTCGCCGCGGCGAAAAAGCTCGGGCTTCCGATAAAGCTCCATGCCGAGCAGCTTTCCAATCTGGGCGGCGCCAAGCTCGCCGCCAGCTATGATGCGCTCTCCGTCGATCATATCGAATATCTCGACGAGGACGGCGTTGCCGCCATCGCCCGCTCGGGAACGGTCGCGGTGCTTCTGCCCGGGGCTTTCTATTATCTGAGAGAGAAGCAGCATCCGCCGGTTGCCGCTTTGCGCCAGCACAAGGTGCCGATCGCCATCGCGACCGATCTCAATCCGGGCTCCTCTCCCGTCCATTCTCTGCTCACCACCATGAATATGGCCTGCGTCCTCTTCGGCCTGACGCCGGAAGAGGCACTGCGCGGTGTCACGGCGAATGCCGCGTTGGCTCTGGGCCTCAAGGATCGCGGCCGCATCGCGCCTGGCCTCAAGGCCGATCTCGTTCTGTGGAATGCCGAGCGGCCGGGCGACCTGGCCTATCCCTTGGGTTTCAATCCTTGCGCCGCGGTGATCCGCGACGGCGCCATCGTCAGGGGCCAGATCTGATGACCGCGCCGCTTTATGCCAAGGTCAAGGAGCATATCCTCGAGCATATCCGCTCCGGTGCCTGGACCCCGGGCACGCGCGTTCCTTCCGAGAACGAGCTCGTCGAGCATTTCAGCATCTCGCGCATGACCGCCAACCGGGCGCTGCGCGAGCTCACCGCCGACGGCTTCCTGTCGCGCGTGCCGGGGGTGGGAACCTTCGTGAAAGAGCGGCCGGCGCGATCGAGCCTGCTCGAGTTGCGCAATATCGCCGAAGAGATCGCCCAGCGCGGCCATGTCTATGCCGCCCATATCAAAAAACGGCAGACGGTCGAGGCGACACCAGCGCTTGCAGAACAGTTCGAGATGAAGCACCCCGCAAGGCTCTTCTACCTGGTGATGGTGCATACCGAGAATGGCGTGCCCGTGCAGCTCGAGGAGCGCCATGTCAATCCCTTCGCGGTGCCCCAGTTCAACGACCAGGATTTTGCGAAAATCACACCGACCGCCTATCTGATCGCACACCAGCCGGTCGATGAGCTCGAACATACGGTCGAAGCGATCATGCCCACGGCCGAGCAGCGCGCCTTGCTCGATATCGGCGAGGACGAGCCCTGCCTCGCTTTGCATCGCAGGAGCTGGAGCCGAGGCCATGTCGTGACGGTCGCGACCCTTGTCTATCCCGCCAGCCGCTACGCCCTTTACAGCCGCTACAAAACGTCACCCTCAGGAACGCTGAGCCAGTAGGAGTTTCCAAGAGATGAATACGCGCCGCGACAATACTCGCGTCATCAAATCCCCGATCGGACCCGAGATCAGCGCCAAGAGCTGGCTCACCGAGGCGCCAATGCGCATGCTGATGAACAATCTCGATCCGGGTGTCGCCGAGCGTCCCGAGGAGCTCGTCGTCTATGGCGGCATCGGCCGCGCGGCGCGCAACTGGGAAGCCTTCGACCGCATCGTCGCCTCCTTGCGCTCGCTCGAGGAAGACGAGACGCTGCTGGTGCAATCGGGCAAGCCGGTCGGCATCTTCCGCACTCATAAGGATGCGCCGCGCGTCCTCATCGCCAATTCCAATCTCGTGCCGCATTGGGCCGACTGGAACCATTTCAACGAGCTCGACCGCAAGGGGCTCATGATGTACGGCCAGATGACGGCGGGCTCGTGGATCTATATCGGCACGCAAGGCATCGTGCAGGGCACGTATGAGACCTTCGCCGAGGTCGGCCGCAAGCATTATGACGGCAAGCTCAAGGGCAAATGGTTCCTGACCGCAGGGCTCGGCGGCATGGGCGGCGCCCAGCCGCTCGCCGCCACCATGGCGGGCGCTTCCATGATCGCCATCGAATGCCAGCCGTCGCGCATCGAGATGCGCCTCAAGACGCGTTACCTCGACGAGAAGGCGGCGAGCATCGATGAAGCGCTCACCATTATCGAGCGCTCGCACAAGGCCGGCAAGCCGGTCTCGGTCGGCGTGCTCGGCAATGCGGCCGAGATCCTGCCCGATCTCGTCAGGCGCGGCATCAGGCCCGATGCGGTCACCGACCAGACCTCCGCGCATGATCCCGTCAATGGCTATCTCCCCGCCGGCTGGACGATCGCTGAATGGGAGGCCAAGCGCGTCTCGGATCCGAAGGCGGTCGAGACGGCCGCGAAAAAATCCATGCGCGACCATGTCGAGGCGATGCTCGCTTTCCACAAGGCCGGCGTGCCGACCCTCGATTACGGCAACAACATCCGCCAGGTCGCTCTCGACATGGGCCTCAAGGACGCTTTCGCTTTCCCGGGCTTCGTCCCGGCCTATATCCGCCCGCTCTTCTGCCGCGGCATCGGCCCCTTCCGCTGGGCCGCACTCTCCGGCAACCCGGAGGACATTTACAAGACCGACCAGCGCGTGAAGGAGCTGATCCCCGACGATCCGCATCTCCACAACTGGCTCGACATGGCCAAGGAGCGCATCGCCTTCCAGGGCCTCCCCGCCCGCATCTGCTGGGTGGGCCTCGGCCAGCGCCATCGTCTGGGCCTCGCCTTCAACGAGATGGTGAGTAAGGGCGAGCTCGATGCTCCCATCGTGATCGGCCGCGACCATCTCGATTCGGGCTCGGTCGCCTCGCCCAATCGCGAGACCGAGGCGATGCTGGACGGCTCCGATGCCGTTTCCGACTGGCCGCTCCTCAATGCGCTGCTCAACACCGCGAGCGGCGCCACCTGGGTGTCATTGCATCACGGCGGCGGCGTCGGCATGGGCTTTTCGCAGCATTCGGGCATGGTCATCGTCTGCGACGGCTCGGACGACGCGGCACGCCGCCTGGAGCGCGTGCTGTGGAACGATCCCGGCACCGGTGTCATGCGCCATGCCGATGCGGGCTATGACATCGCCATCGACTGCGCCAAGGAGCAGGGTCTCAAATTGCCGTCGCTCGGCATCGGGGTTTGAGGGCGCATCGGCCCGAAAAGCTCGTGGCCGGGTTAAACCCGGCCATCCCGGTTTTCGGACAAGCCGATGCGCAAGAACAAGGAGAAGTCATGACACGGCACACGGCGTCCTTGGTCATCACCGGGCACGATCTCGACTTCCGCGAAATGGCGAAAGCGGCGAGGGGCAAGCTTCCCGTCTCCGTGGCGCCTCAAGCCTTCGCGGCAATCGCCGCCTCGCGCGGGATCGTCGAGACGATCCTCGCGGAGAACCGGCCTGCCTATGGCATCACCACGGGCGTCGGCTCGCAAAAGGATTTCGCGGTCGATCCGGCATCGGCCGCCGCCTACAATGCGAGGCTCGTCGCTGCCCATGCGACCCGCGTGCCGGGGCCGACCTTGCCGGCCGAAGCCGTGCGGGGCGCCATGATCTTTCTCGCCAACCAGTTCGCCAATGGTCTCTCCGGCGTGTCGCCGGAGCTGGTCGAGCTGCTCGTCGCCGCGATCAATGGCGACAAGATGCCGGAGATCGACGGCTCGGGCTCGGTCGGCGCTTCCGATCTCGTGCCCAATGCGCAGCTTGCGCATTGGCTGCTCAATCGTCCGGAAGCGAAGAAGCTTGGGCTTCCTCGTCCCAAGGAAACTCTTTCGCTCATCAACAACAATGCCGTCTCGCTGGCGCAAGGGGCGTTGGCACTCGCTTCCGCCGAGCGCCTGCTCGCGGCTTTCGATCTTGCCGCAGCCGCGGCACTCGAAGGTTTCCGCGGCAATCTGGGGTCAATTTCCGAAGCGGCGAACCGCGCGCACAAACGCGAGGGCCAGCGCCGTGCTGCCGAGCGTCTGCGCCATTTCTTGAGCGACAGCCGCCTGTGGAATAAGGGGGAGCCGCGCCTGTTGCAGGATCCTTTGTCTTTCCGCTGCGTCTCCCAGGTCCATGGCGCGGCGGCGGAGGTCTTCGCTGAGACGGCAAAGGTCTGGAATTCGGAGCTGAACTCGGTCAACGACAATCCGATTATCGATCGGGAGACGGCGGACGCCGTGTCGAACGGCAATATGGACACGACGCGTCTCACTTTGGCGGCCGACCATCTGCGCCAGGCTTTGGGCAAGATGTGCGATCTCGCCGGCGAGCGCGTCCACAAGCAGCAATGGCCGGCCTTCACCGGCCTGCCCACCGGACTTGCCGAGGAAAGTGGCGCCGTCGGCGGCGTCCAGTTCCTCAATCTTGGCCATATCACCGCGTCCCTGGTCACCTCGGTGAAGATCTGGGCTCGGCCCAGCCTGCTCAATTCCGTCGGCCAGGTCGCGGATGGCGTGGAGGACACGGCAAGCCACGCGCTTCATGCCGTGCATGATCTGATGCGGGTCATCGACGCCGGCTGGAAGATCGCCGGCCTCGAGCTGATGATCGCGGTCTGGGCGATGAAACGCCGGCGCCTCGGCAAAGCCGATCTGGGCAAAGGCATCCGCCCGGCCGTCGAGATTCTAGGCGATATGCTGCCGATCGGGCGGGAGGGCGATGCGATCTTCGACATCGCGCCGCTCATCGCCGAATTGCAGTCGGGCGCCCTTCTCGATCACGTCTTGACGGAAAGTCGGGAAAAGGTCGATCTTGCCCTCGATTGAGGGAACGGCTGCCATGCGGACGATCAGGGTTTTAGGCTTTCTGGTTTTGCTCGGCGCGAGCCCGGCCGCGGCGCAGGCGCTCATGGATCTTGAGGCGGTCGACCCGGCGATGCTGGACGATTTCCTGGGCGACTGGTCGATCCAGAATGTCGATAGCAGCAAGACCTGCAGCGTAACGCTCAGCCGTGAGACGACGATCGGCGGCTTCGTGGTCGATGTCGATCCCGATTGCGGCCAGGTCTTTCCGGTGATGGATAATGTGGTGGCCTGGCGCCTCTATGAGGATTGGGAGATCGTCTTCATCGATGCGACGAAGAAGTCGCTCATCCGCTTCTCGACGCCCGACAATGCCTATGTCGCCGAGCCCGAGACCGACGGCATCACCACCATCGTGAAGCTCGGCGGCGGGCTGGAGAATTAACGTCCGTGTTGCATTCGGAGAGAAGACTTGACCAACAAGCCAACCAACAAATTGCTGTATGACGCCATCAGGGACCGGGGCACGGCCTATCTGATGGTCTTTCGCGAACTCAAGGCCCGCTATGGCGAAGATGCGGCGAAGGACGTGATGCGAAGCGCAAGTCGCGCCCACGGTCTTCATATCGGCAAATCGCTCGCCGACTGCGCCCCGAGGGACTTCGAATGTATGGCAGAACGCTTCGCGAAATCACCGGATGACGGATCGGTGTTTTGCCCGGACATCCGGCGGCTCGACAGCACATGCCTCGAAGTGAAGATGATGGCCTGTCCGATCAAGGACGCCTGGGTCGAGGCCGGATGCAGTGAAGAGGAAATCGTTACGTTGCTCCACTGCGCCTCAGCACTTGACGAGGCTACTCTGGAGGCCGCGGGCTTCGACTTTGAGATTGAGCTCTGGTCCCCCGGACAGGAGGGCTGCTGCCTGACCCGGATTACGGAGAAGACCGGACTGTGAAGGCCAAGGTCCCGTCGCCCTAGTCTAGCCTCGCCGCGCCTCGATCATCTTCCACCCGTTTCCCGACGGATCGCGGAAGCCGGCATCCACGGAGCCGTAGCGCTCGACGGGTTCCTGCGTGAATTCCACGCCGCGGGCGCGCATCCGCTCATAGGCGGCGCGGCAGTCATCGACGACGAGCACGAGCGGCGGCATGGCGCCTTTCGCCACGGCCTCACGCAGGGTCTGCGCCGTCGCCGCATCGACCATGGGTGACTGCGGCAGGAACAGGCCGAGCTGGAAGGACGGCTGGTCCGGATGCTGCACCGTGAGCCAGCGGTAATCGCCGTTGCGCGCATCGGTGTGGATGCGGAATCCGAGCTTTTCGACATAGAACGCGACCGCTTCGTCCTGATCGCGAACATACAGACCAACGACTTCGATACCTTGACTCATGGGACCTCCGTTTCTTCGGGGCCGCTTATACCGTCCGTCTCCTGCCGCCGCTTCTCCAAAACTGCGATCTTGAGGTCGGGCCGGTGGGCGGCGCTGGTGAAGCAGCCCGGCACCCGCTTGAGCTCGTGCGGCGCGGCCTTTTCACGTGTCCGGAGATCACTCGGACTCTCGCCGGTGACGTCGCGGAACACACGCCCGAAGGTTCCCAGGCTGTTCCAGCCGGTCTGGAAAGCGATCTCGGTGATGGGGAGGTCCGTATCGCGCAGCAGCGCCTTGGCCCGCTCGAGCCGGCGCGTGAGCAGATAGCGGTGCGGCGGGACGCCGAAGGCCTCCTTGAACGATCGCGCGAAATGGGCCTCGGAGACGCCGCTCACGCGCGCCAATCGCCTGACGGGCCATTCCTCCTGCGAGGCGGCGTCCATCCGGTCCTTTGCGCGCAGCAGTCGGCGCAGCAGCTTGGGGTCCTGGCCCATGAGGTGCCTTCTATCATGCGAAAGCTCAAACCTTCACGCCGGCTTTTCACCCAGGCTTTCGGAGAAACGCAAGAGATAACCGTCGGGATCCAGCACGATGAACTGCCGTACACCCAGGAAGATATCGTCACGGCGATACCATTTCTCTTCCATCTCCAGGAAAATCCTGGCACCGGCCGCGCGGCAGGTATCATAGAGAGCAGCGACGGCATCGACCCTGATCTCCAGATTCATGCCGCGGCCATAAGGATAGGCGAGCGTATCGGCGGTCCATGAGCGCACACCCTCCTGGCCGTGCTCTTCGATCATGATTTGCGCGCCCTTGCGGTCGAGATAGGCGAAGCGTTCCTCGGGCCTCGCATAGAGGACGGAAAAGCCGCAGATCTCGGTATAGAAGGCAAGGCTCCGGGCGAAGCTCGACACCGCAAGCTCCGGCACCAGCCTGGCCATGTCAGGCTTTGACATTCAGATTCCGCGGGTCATAGAGCGGCTCGAGATGGATACGCGCCTTGACCACGTCCTTCGCCACCACGAGCTCATAGGTTCCGTCGCGGAGATAGGCATCATCGACGCCGTCGCCGTCCCGCACATAGCCGAAGCCGATCGGCTTGCCGATCGTATAGCCATAGCCGCCGCTGGTGAGATAGCCGACCTGGCGGCCGTTGCGCAGGATGGTCTCGCGGCCGAGGAGCACGATCGAAGGATCATCGGTGGTGAAGCCGGCGAGCTTCTTCGGCAGAGGCGAAGCAGCAGCCTTCGCGCAGGCTTCCCGTCCCAGGAAAGCGATATTCGATTTGAGCTTCACTGCCCAGCCGAGCCCGGCCTGGAAAGGGTTGTCATTGGGCGTGATGTCGGAGCCCCAGGCGCGATAGCCCTTCTCGAGCCGGAGCGATTCCAGGGCGCGATAGCCCGCGGGCGCGATACCCTGCGGCGCGCCTGCTTGCATCAGCGCATCGAACACGTCGCCGGTGGCGCCGATCGGCATGTGCAACTCCCAGCCGAGTTCGCCCACATAAGTGACGCGCAGCGCCCGCAGCCTGTGGCCGGCAATCTCGATCTCGCGCACATGGCCGAAGGGGAAGGCCTGGTTCGACATGTCGGCCTTGGTGATCGCGGCGATCACCTCGCGCGACTTTGGTCCCATCACCGAGAGCGTGCCCCACTCTTCCGTCACATCCTCGATCCGGGCATCGAGCCCCGGCTTGATGTGATCCCTGATCCAGGCGAGATCATGGGTGCGGAAGCCGGTGCCGGTGACGATATAGAAATGATCGTCGGCGAGGCGCGCGACGGTGAGGTCGCATTCGATGCCGCCGCGCGAATTGAGCATTTGCGTATAGGTCAGGCGCCCGGCCCGGCGGGTGACGTCATTGGCGCAGATCCACGACAGGGCCTCGGCCGCATCCGCGCCTTTAAGCTCATATTTGGCGAAGGAGGATTGATCGAACACGCCGACGCGCTCGCGCACCGCTTTGTGCTCCTGGCCCACCGCATCGAACCAGTTCTGCCGTCCCATGGAATAGAGGTCCTTCGGCTCCACCCCACGGGTTGCGAACCAGTTCGGCCTTTCCCAGCCGAGCTTCGAGCCGAAGCAGGCATTGAGATCTTTGAGCCGCTCATAGAGCGGGGACACGATGCGCGGTCTTCCGCTCTGATATTCCTCATGCGGGAAGCCGATCGTATAATGCTTGCCATAGGCTTCGAGCGTGCGCTCATTCACCCAGTTCCGGTCCTTATGCAGATCGGAGAAGCGCCTTATATCGACGACCCAGAGGTCCATGGGCGCTTCGCCCGAAGCGACCCACTGCGCCAGCACCCACCCTGCCCCGCCGCCGCTCGCTATGCCGAAGGCGTTGAAGCCGGCGCCGACATAATAATTGGCGAGCTCGGGCGCCGCACCCAGGATGAAGTTGCCGTCGGGCGTAAAACTCTCCGGCCCGTTGATCATCTTCTTGATGCCGGTCGTCTCGAGCGCCGGCACGCGCGCCAGCGCCTGCGTCATATGCTGCTCGAAATGATCCCAGTCGTCCTCGAAGAGCTGGAACTCGAAATCGGCGGGCACGTCATCGAGCGTCCAGCTGATGGGATCGGGCTCATAGCCTCCCATCACCAGCCCGCCGACCTCTTCCTTGAAATAGGTGCGCCGGTCGGGATCGCGGATGGTGGCGATGTCGGTCGAAAGCCCCGAAACCTTCTCGGTGATGATATATTGATGCTTGACCGGCTGCAGCGGCACGCTGACGCCGGCGAGAGCGCCGAGCTGGCGCGCCCATTGCCCGCCGCAATTCACCACCTTCTCGCAAGCGATGCGGCCGTGATTGGTCCTGACCGCCGTGACCCGGCCCTTGTCGATGTCGAAACCCTCGACCCTGACCCCTTCGAAGAGCCTGGCGCCGTGCATGCGGGCACCCTTGGCCAGCGACTGGGCGATATCGGACGGGCTCGCTTGGCCGTCTGTCGGCAGGAAGCTCGCGCCGACGAGATCCGAGACCTCCATCAAGGGCCACATCGCCTTGACCTCTTGCGGCGAGAGGAGATGCATCTCCATGCCGAAGCTCTGCGCCGTGGTGGCGAGGCGCTTATATTCGACCCAGCGGTCCTCGTTGCAGGCGAGCCTCAGGCAGCCGGTCATCTTCCAGCCGGTTTCGAGGCCGGTCTCCTTGGCGAGGTTCTTATAAAGCTCGACCGAATATTTGAGCACTTGCGTGATCGAGGCCGACGAGCGCAGCTGCCCGACGAGCCCCGCCGCATGCCAGGTCGAGCCGGAAGTGAACTTGTTCTGCTCGATGAGGATGACATCCGCCTTGTGATCGCGCGCCAGATGATAGGCGGTCGAGCAGCCGATGATGCCGCCGCCGATGACGATGGTCCCGGCGTGGCTGGGTAGCGAGATGGTCATGATGCCCCGTAACGGTCCTGGAAGGTCTTGAGCGCCCGCTCATAGCGGCTGAGATATTCATTGGCATGCGCCACATAGTCGACGCCCGGCGCATTGAGATGCAGCTCCGAGACCATGCCCCATGTCGCTTCGCGCAAGGCCGATGCCGTCTTCATCGCATCGAAAGCGCGCTGCGTCGCCTCGTCCGGGGCTGTCTCGAAATAGATTTCGAGCAGCCGGCGTTCCTGCCTCTCGTCGAAGGAATTGTTGGCCGAGATATTGGCGAGATCGAACATGGCGGTGCCGAAGCCGCCATATTCCCAGTCGATGAGCCACAGCCGCCGTCCGTCATCCATGAAATTGCCGGGCAGGAGGTCGTGATGGCCGAAGACGACCGGCAGCGGGATTTGCGCGTCTTCCAGCGCATCGATCTGCGCGAGCCAGCGCGGTATGTCTTGGGCCCGCCTGTGTCCGCCCTCTTTCAGCGTGTTTCCATAGTCCCGCAGCACATGGAAGACCCAGAAGATCGAGGCCGGACCGGTGACCCGGCGCTTCATGTCGCGATGGCATTTCTTCAAGAGCTCGGCGCAGCGCTCGAGATTGTCGCGCACGTCCTCTTCGGAGAAGGTTCTGGCTTCGATGAAGCGCACCACCATGAGCCCGGGCTCGGCATGGACGACCTCCGGTGAGAGGCCGGCTGCATGCGCGGCCCGGCTGGCGCGCGCCTCGCGGTCGCGGAAGACATGATGGCAGGGAAAATCCTCGCCGACCCTTGCGACATATTTGCCTTTCGCGTCCGAGACGATGAAGCTCGCATTGCTCAAGCCGCCCTTGAGCGGTTCGAGCGTCACGGCGCCCTGCCAGCAGGCGAGATCGCGCACGCGCCGGTCCGCCGACTTGCTCATGCGAGGCCGCGCCTGGCTTTCATGCGGTCGACCCAGGCGGTGATCAGCCGGTCGGCGATGATGCCGATGAAGGCGATGGCGAGGCCGGCGACGATCCCCTTTCCCGCATCGGCCTTGGACAGCGCCTTGAACACCTCCTGGCCGAGATCGCGGGTGCCGATCATGGCGCAGATGACGATCATGCTGAGCGACAGCAGGATCGTCTGGTTGATCCCGAGCATGATCTCGGGTATCGCCACCGGCAATTGCACGCGCCAGAAGAGCTGCCGCTTGGTGCAGCCCGCGGCAATGCCGGCCTCGATCAGCTCATGCGGCACCTGCCTTATGCCGTGATTGGTGTAGCGGATGGCGGGCACGATGGCGAAGGCGACGGTGGCGATCAGCGCCGTCACGTCGCCGACCCGGAACAGCATCACGACAGGGATGATGAAGCAGAAGGAGGGAATGGTCTGCAGCGTGTCGATGACGGGCGTCACGATCCTCTCCACCCGCCTGGAGCGCGAGGCCCAGACGCCGACCGGTATGCCGATGAGGGCTGCGATGAAGGCCGCCACGCCGCACAGATAGAGCGTCGCCATGGTCTGCACCCAGAGGCCGGTCGTGGCGCAGAAGGCGGCGAGAGCGGCGACGATGAGCGCCAGCGGCAGCGCGCCCAGGCGGAAGCCCGCGAAGCCGAGCAGCAGGACGACGCCGAGCCAGGGCAGTCCCTCGAAAAAGGCGCGCAAGGGGTTGAGGACATAGATGAGGAAGCTGGTGCGCGCGACCTCGATGACGTCGAAATAATTGACCGTCACCCAGTCGACCGCCGCTTTCCACCATGGCGCCGTCGTGAAGGTGATCTGGGCGGGCACCTTGTTGAAGGCCGGCAGAGCGAGACTCGCCAGTGTCGTGACGAGCAGCAGAGCGATTATCACGAGCAGGTCGCGGTGCCGTTCATGCCAGGGCCTTGCCACGGCCTCCTGCTCAGGCCGCTGCGCGGCCGCCGCCTGGCTCACCCGGTCGAGGACGATGGCGAGGATGACGATGGCGAGACCCGCTTCCATCGCCTGCCCCACTTTGAGGGCCCGCAGAGCGAGCAGCACGTCATAGCCGAGCCCGCCCGCCCCGATCATCGATGAGATGATCACCATGTTGAGCGCCAGCATGATGACCTGGTTGACGCCCAGCATGAGCGACGGCTTGGCGCTCGGCACCAGCACGCGCCACAGTTTCTGCCGCTTCGTGCAGCCCGCCATGTCGGCGAAGTCCTTGATGTCCTGCGGCACCTTGGCGAGGCCGAGCACGGTCGCGCGCACCATGGGCGGCGTGGCGAAGAGGCCGGTGGCGAGAAGGGCCGAGACCGGGCTGTTGCCGAAGAGCAGGAGCATGGGAATGAGATAGGCGAAGGTCGGGATCGTCTGCATCAGATCGAGCATCGGCGTGATGACGATGCGGTTGACCCGCGGATTGAGATAGCCCCAGATGCCGATGAGAAGCCCGGTCGCGACGCAGATCGGCACGCAGACCAGGATCAGGGCCAGCGTCAGCATGGCGCTGTCCCATTGCCGGAAGAGCGCGATGGCGAGGAAGCTGAGGCCGCTCAGCAAAGCGAGCTTGGGCCCGCCGAAACGGTAACCGATCAATCCGGCGACCGCACAGAGGCCGACCCAGGAGAAGCGCGGCAAGGTGATGAAGCCTTCGCCCCATGAGATCCGGTAGCCTTTGGCCAGGAATCCGATGGCGAGCTGCAGCGGGATATTGATGAGATCGGCGAGGCCGCGGGTCAACCAGGTGAAGGTCGCCTTGATCCACCCCATGATGGCGTTCACCCAGTCGGTGAAGGGGATGACCGCCGCTTGAGGGTAATCTGTGCCGCCCGGCACGATCCAGGCGATAGTGAAGGCGACGATGACGGCGAGGAACAGGATCAGCGCGGCGCGCCAGCCCGGCAATGCGCCGAGTTGCCCTTCCTTATGCTCGAGCGCGACGTCGGTCATGGCCGCATCTCTTCCGCCTTGCGGCCGGCGAGCAGATCGATCACCGCCTGCGGCGCGATCTCGCCCAGGAGGTCGCCCTTGCCGTCGACCACCGCGAAGGGCGCCTTGGCCGCCACGATGTCGGCGGCGAAGGTCTCGATCTTCGCCTTGGCCTCGACCTTGCCGGCGTGATGCTGATGCGTCTTGCCGCGCGTCATCAGGCTTTGCGCCGACATGACCTTGGCGCGGTTCACGTCGCGGGTGAATTCCGCCACATAATCGGTCGCCGGATTGAGCACCAGCTCCTCTGGCGCGCCGATCTGGATGATCTCGCCGTCCTTCATGATGGCGATGCGGTCGGCGAGCCTGATCGCCTCGTCGAAATCATGGGTGATGAAGACGATGGTCTTCTTGAGCACGTTCTGGAGCCGCATGAGCTCGGATTGCATTTCGCGCCGGATCAGTGGATCGAGCGCCGAGAACGGCTCGTCCAGGAACCAGATCTCGGGCTCGACCGCGAGCGAGCGCGCGATGCCGACGCGCTGCTGCTGGCCGCCCGACAATTCGCGCGGATAATGATGCTCGCGGCCCTTGAGGCCGACGAGATCGACCATCGCCTTGGCGCGCTTCGTCTGCTGCGCCTTGGGCACACCCTGGACCGAGAGCGGGAAGGCGACATTCTCGAGCACGGTCAGATGCGGCAGGAGGGCGAAATGCTGGAACACCATGCCCATCTTGTGGCGGCGGATCTCGATCAGCTCCGCTTCGCTGGCCTTGAGGAGATCGCGGCCGTCGAATTCGACTTCGCCATAGGTCGGCTCGATCAGGCGCGACAGACAGCGCAGCAGTGTCGATTTGCCGGAGCCCGAAAGCCCCATGACGATGAAGATCTCGCCTTCATGCACATCGATGCTGGCCCGGCGCACCGCGCCGATGAGCCTGGCCTCAGCCAAAGCCTCGGCGGGAGCATCGCCTTTGTGCCGGCGCATGAAGTCTTCCGCGCTGCCGCCGAAGACTTTCCAGAGATTTCGGCAAGACAGCTTCACCGGCCGCTTCGCATCGGTCATCGAACTGCCACCAGATGGTCGCCTCCCTCATCATTTCCCCTTCTCCCGCGCGTAGCGTGGGAGAAGGTGGCCGAAGGCCGGATGAGGGCTCTTTGTTTCCACAAGCGGTAGCGGCCCAGAAGAGCCCTCACCCGCCCTTCGGGCACCCTCTCCCATTGCTTCGCAACGGGAGAGGGGGAACTTAGAGAAAGTTCACTCACCTCAAGCTGCGCTTACTGCGCCCAGGCCTTCCACTTGGCCTCATTGGCGGCGATCCAGGCGGCCGCGACCTCATCGATCGACTTGCCGGCGAGATCGACTTCGCCCGAGAGCTTGTTGAGCTCTTCCGCCTCGATCTGATAGGCCTTGGCGACCTTGTAGGCGATCGGCCATTTGTCCTTCATGCCGGCCCAGGAATATTTCCAGATCTCGCCATGCGGCTTGCCGCAATCATGCGCCTTGTCGGGATTGCTGCCCCATTTGGGATCGGTGTAGCATTCGGCCGTATATTCCGGGAACTGGATCCACTCCCCTTCATATTTTGCCGGCGCCCAGTGTGGCGAATAGATCCACAGCATGATCGGCCCTTTGCGCTGATAGGCCGAATCGAGCTCGGCGAACATCGCGGCATCGGTGCCGGCATGGATGACGGTGAAAGGCAGGCCCAGCGCCTCGACGCGCTCGTCATCGAAACCTTCCCAGGTCACCGGTCCGCCGAGATAGCGTCCCTTGGGCGCCGTCTCCGGCGTCGAGAAGGCTTCCGCGCATTTCGGGTCCTTGAGCGCTTCCCAATTGGGCAGCCCCGGGCATTTCTCCTTCATATAGATCGGATACCACCACTCTTCCTTGGCCTTGGGCCCGAGCGCGCCCAGCTTCTCGGTCTGACCGGTTGCGTCCGACGCCTTCATCGCTTCACCGGCCGTCGTGTCCCAGAACTCGACGCCCACCGTGATGTCGCCATTGGTGAGGCCGGTGGTCAGGCTCGAAAGGTAATCGGCGGTCGGATATTCGACCGTATAGCCGAGCTTCTCGAGAATGCCGCCGAGGATCTTGGCGTTGAGATTGACGCTGGTCCAGTCGAACAAGGCGATCTTGACGGGATCGTTCGATTCGACCGCGTGCGTCGGCATGGGGGTGAGCGCCGTCGCCGCCAGAGCGGCAAGGCCGAACAAGGCACTTGTTACGCGCAATCTGCTCATGGATGTCTTCCTCTTCCTGGCTCCCAATACGGACTTTGATTTTTACTTTGGTCCGCTGGCGGCAAGTGTCACGGCACTGGCGCATGACTGTCAATGCCAAACCCCAAATTTTGTGGAATTTTGTGGAATTGATCATTTTTCTTTGCCAGAAATGACCATTTGATGGTCAATTCCCTGGAATTCGGGCAAATTGAGTCATGAACCGCCTCTCCCGCCGCCATGCCGAGATCCGTCGCCTCTTGCATGACCACATGTCGGCCTCGGTCGCCGATCTGTCGGACTGGCTCTCGGTCTCGGCCGAAACCATCCGCCGCGACCTGCGCCTCATGGCCGAGCGGGGCGAGATCCTGAAGATGCATGGCGCCGCAGCACTTCCGCATGCCGTCGGCGAAGCGCCCTTCGAGCGGCGCATGCGCGACATGCACACCGCGTCGCAGCAGGTGCAGGCGAGCGCCGAGCACTACCTCAGCGCGGGCAAGCACTTCCTCGGGCTGGAGCCGCCGCTGCGCTTTCTCTAGCTATTCGGCCCTGATGTTGCCCGCGCGCACCACGCGCCCCCACTTGGCGATCTCGAGCTTGAGATAGTCGGCGAACTCGCGCGCGCTGCCGCCCACCGGATCGAAGGCGACGGATTCGAGCCGCTCGCGCACCTCGGGCGCCTTGAGCCCCTGGTTGGTC
>Ga0187894_10003237_pt1 | contig 18488 bp, 12 predicted proteins | sample GBC1701081metaG_FD_136650 | JGI IMG/M metagenome (GOLD analysis project Ga0187894, IMG submission 136650) | White microbial mat communities from a lava cave in the Kipuka Kanohina Cave System on the Island of Hawaii, USA - GBC170108-1 metaG ...
CCGGGGGATGTTCGCACCTGCTCATTCTCCGGCCGACCGCGAAGCGGCGGGTGTTGCAGGGAAGGCCGGACCGATCGCTCCCCCGGAGCGATCTGCGCCATGCCGGGGGCATGGCGCACCGGCCTTCCCAGCAACACCTCTGTCGCCTGGGCAGCGTCGCTCGATCGGTCACGATGCATGTAGCATCGCTCCCTCCTCGCTCCTTGCCAGACAACAGATGCCAACCCGTCACGACCGCCTCCGGTTACGAGTTCGGACCCTGATCCTCGTCGCGCGCGCCCGCCAGCACCCGCTCGAGCACCGCCGGGTGCAGCGGCTGGGTGAATTCGCAGGTGAAACGGTAACCGTCGATGCCGGTGATGCGCGCCGGCCAGCCTTCGAGGCCGGGAAGCACGATCCACAGCAAGGTGCCGATCCGGATCGGGGCGTAGGATTCGAACTCGACGCTGCGGGTGGTCAGGGTGGCGACGTCGATCGCCCAACGCCGCGTTCCTTCACGGACCCTCGCCGACAGGTTCAACTGCACGCTGCCTTCCTGCACGGATGGCGCGGGGTCGGACGCGTCGGGGGCCGGCGGCGCGGCGAGGAAATGCGGCGGCGGCGCGCCGCGACGGTCCCTGAGCCAGGGCATCAACTCCTGCCAGCTCAATTCGGGCTGGAAGGCGATACCGGCGACGCAGTCCCTCGCCCAGCGCACCACCCCCTCGATCGGTCGCAGTCCCTCCGGCGTGATCGTGACCTTTTGGTCGGCGGTCAGCGGAAACGGCGTGTCGATCTTGATGCCGCCCTGCGCGATATCGCGCGTTGTGACCAACTGAGTCGTGCCCTGCGCTTCCAGCAATGCCGGGCAGAACACCTCGACGCGGGGCATGCGGCGGCGTTCGCCCGGTTGGCTGACCAGATTGCGGGCGAGGATCGGGAGGACGTCGATCGGCGTATTGAAGCGCAGCCCGACCTCGAAGTCGCGGCTCCAGGCGACGATCCCGTCCAGATGCTCGCCGGTCTCGAGCTCCAGCTCCAGCCGCCGTCCCTCCTCGACCGGGACGTCGACGTGAAGAACGGCGCCACCGGAACTGATCTTGCGGATCTGGCAGACCTGACGAATGCTGCCGACGACGAGCGCGCCGGGCTGGAAGGCAGCACCGGCGTCCGCCTCCCCTGCCCCCTCGACCGGGGGCACATCGCCGGACAGCGAATAAACCGTATCCAAGAGCACCTGCTTTCGCACCCGAATCCCGGGCTAATCCCGGTGACCAGCCGCTATTTTCCGGCCGGAAGGGTTTATGTTTTCCTAATCACGAGCCGAACCGAGGCCGCCATCATTCCGGCGAGCCAACATTTGCACCGGCTCGGCGCAAGGCTATGTGCAGGCGCGCAAGAGATTCTCTTTTTCCCCTGGAGCCTATGTTCGACCTGTCCGCCCCCGCATTGACGGAAATCCTGCCCTTCATCCTGGTCGGCTTTGCCGCCCAGCTCGTCGACGGCGCGCTCGGCATGGCATTCGGAGTGATTTCGACGACCCTGCTGGTCAGTCTCGGCGTCCCGCCCGCAGCGGCCTCGGCGAGCGTCCATGCCGTGGAGGTGTTCACCACCGGTGTGTCGGGCATCAGCCATACGCTTCACCGCAACGTCAACTGGCGGCTGTTCCGGCGGATCGTGATCCCCGGCGTGATCGGCGGCATCCTCGGCGCCTATGTCCTGACCCAGATTCCTGCCGAAAAGGCGCGCCCGTTCGTGCTCGCCTATCTTACGTTGATCGGTTTCTATCTCCTTTGGCGCGGGCTGCGCCACGCCCATCGCGAGCGCAAACCCCGGGTGGTCGAGCCGCTCGGCCTGATCGGCGGCTTTCTCGATGCGGCGGGCGGTGGCGGCTGGGGACCGGTCGTCACCAGCAACCTCCTGGTTCAGGGCGCCCATCCCCGCAAGGTCATCGGCACCGTCAACACCGCCGAATTCTTCCTGTCGGTCACGATCTCGGCGACCTTCATCGTCTCGCTGCGCTGGGAGGCGTTCACCACCGCAATGGCCGGCCTGCTGATCGGCGGCATCGTCGCCGCACCGATGGGCGCGCTGGTCGCCAAGCGCATTCCGGCGAAGCCGCTGTTGATCATGGTCGGCGCCGTGCTCGTGCTGACCAGCGGCTACGGCATCTGGAATGCGCTCACCTAAGGGACCCCAGCCTGAAAGAATTTTCGCGCCGCTCCGTTAACCATGTTATCGTCAAGCGATGCATGCGCAGAAAGGAGAGGCCATGAAGAAACCGCTCATCCTCGCCGCCTCGGCTTTGTTCGTTCTGATCGGCGCGGCTTATCCGCAAGGTCCGAAACTCGCTTATGCCGACAGCGTCGCCAGCGATGGCGACACGGCGCCAGTGCGCTATCGGCCGTGCCGGCGCGGCCGTGGCGATGATCGCTGCATCCAGCTCTATGAGCGCGGCGTTCGGCTCGCTTATGCCCGCTGGCTCCGCGGCAAGGATGATTCGGAGCCCGAGACCAGGCTGGCGCAGGGCGGCCCCTACGAGCCGCGGGCCGGCCGCGCGGCGCGAGGGCATGCCCATCATGACCGTTGTCCCAGCGATCGGGATACGGCGGTCGACGCCGCTGACCCCGTGGACGCCGATCCTGACGCCGGCGCGGTACGCGGCATGTGATCCGGGGTCTGGACCCTAACCCGCGAACCTTTCGTTTCGTCGCGATTTCCTGAGGCAGGCGCCCGCCGCCATATTCAGTCTTCGCGGCCGTACCATTCGTCGCGGCGCATCAGCTGGTCATAGTCGCCATAAGGCGCATAGTCCGGGTGGAGCTTGGCGGTAAACGGTTCGCCGCCGGTCAGCCATCGCTCGGCAGCGGCGATGAAATTGCGCGCGGCGCGGGCGGTGAATTCGGCGGCGTCGAGGCCGGAGCGCCCGCCCACCGGGCTCGCGACATGGCCGAGCTTGCCCGCCTTGCGCGCCAGCGACCAATATTCGAAGCAGGAGGCGGCGCCTTCGATCCCGTCGAAGCCGCCCCGCTCGGCGATCAGGCCCAGCAGCCCAAGCTGGAGCGCATAGCCTTCGGCGACCGCTCGGGCGGAGGGAGGCTGGCCGGTCTTGTAGTCGACGATCGCCAGGCTACCGTCGGCGCAGCGATCGATGCGGTCGGCGACTCCCTTCAATACGACGTCCGCAATCCAGCAATTTCCCTCGGCCTCGGCGACGAGCGGACGCCGTCCCGCCAGGCGCATCTTCTCAACCTCGGCGGCGACGAAATCGATCGCTTCGGCGAGGCGCGGCTGCCAGAGCGCGCGCATCAGCGGATGGGCATCGGCCCCGGCGAGCAAGGCCTCGGCGCGCGGCCGCAGCTTCGCCGGGTCGCAATCGTCCTTTTTCATCCAGGCTTCGAGCACCTTGTGGACCGCACTGCCACGCCACGCCGCGGTCGGATCGGCATCGACGGGATCGAGCGCGTTCAGCCGCAGGATGCGGCGCGCATAGAAAGCGTAGGGATCGGCCTTGAGGCGATCGACCTCGGTGACCGAGATGGCGCGCGGTCGCTTCTCGGGCGAGGGCGCCGGCCGGGGGGCGGGCCGATGGGCGCCGGCGCGATCGAGCTCGCGCGCCCATTTGCGAATCGACGGGGCGCGGGTCAGCCCTCCGGTCATCGCCTCGAGACGGAGCCAGAAGCGCGAGGCGACTGCCGGCGCGTGCGCGTCGCGGCGAGCGCGGGTGACGAGCACCCGCGGCGCGCCGAGCGCGCAGGCGAAATCATGCGCGGCAAGACCGATGCGGCGTTCCAGCGACGGCAGGCCGAGCACGGCGCGAAGCCGTGGCGCGAGCCAGGGGTCGGGCGGCGGCACTGCCGGCCACACGCCCTCGTTGAGACCGCCCAGGATCATCAGATCGGCCTGCTGCAGCCGTGCCTCGATCAGGCCCCAGATGAAGATTCGCGGATGCTGTCCGTAAGGTGGGCGCACCGCCACCGCGGCCATCAGCCGTTCGAGCATGGCGGGGAGCTCGGCCGGGAGGACCCGCTCCGGCCCCGCCCCTGCAGCGGTTTCAAGATCGGCGAACAGCGCCGAGGCGGCGCGGCCTGCGGGGCCGGCCCAGATCGCGTCGCCCGCGAGGTCCGATGCGCAGCCGCGCAGCACGGCCAGCAAGGCGTCCAACCCCGTTTCGCGCGCGAATGCGCTTTCGAGCAAGGCGAGCCGCGGCGCCGCCGCGTTCCACCAGGTTTCGGCGGCAGCACGCACCTTCGCCTCGCGGTCGGGGCGCTCGGAGAGATAGTGGGCAAGGCCGTCGAGGCCGGCCGGCGGCCGTGGGCCGCGTAGCGCGCGGTCGAGCAAGCGGACGCCGTCGAGCCAGGCGAGCCGGTCATCTCCGGCCATCACCAGAGGATGTTTGAGCAAGGCGAGCAGCGGCACCGGCGCGAACCGTTCGGACGCTGCCGCAGCCATCGCCAGCAACAGCGTTCCGGGCGGCGTTTGCGAGAGCGGACGCCCGGCGCTGTCGTCGGCCTCGATCGCCCAGCGGCGCAAGTGCGCCGAGACCCGCTGCGCGAGCAATCGGTCAGGGGTGACGAGCGCTGCGGTGCGGCCCGGCTCCTCGACCGCCTCGCGCAGCGCGATTGCGATCGCTTGGGCCTCTTCCGCCGGATCGGCGAGCTCGAGCGCGCGCACTCCGGTGAGACGACGACCGGCGGGGGGCAGAAGCTGCCAATCCTTGGTGCGGTCCGGTGACGCCATGACGTTTGCGATGGCGCGGCTGCGCGCCGCCGGCGCCCTTCGACGCCGCCTGTCGGCGTCGCTCGGGACAGGCTGGCCGCCGTCGCGCCGCCAGCTCTGCACTTCGGATCGGGCGACCCCGATCCGGTCGAGCAGCAGTTTCAGATGGAATTGCGGGTGGGTCTCGATCGAACGGCGCCGCCATCCGGAGTCCGAGTCACGCTCGTGCGGCCCGAGCGAATCCCATTCCTGCTCGTCCATGACGACATCGAGCGCGGGGAGGACCACCATGCCGTCCGGCAGGCGCGCGACGGCATGCAACAGCCGCCCGATCGCGGGCGCGCTGGTGGTCACTCCGGCAGCGCAGACGAAACCCGCGGGCGGCGCGGTGCGCCAGCGCCGGGAGACGGCGTCGAGCAGGCGGTTGCGGCGGTCGGCAAGGTCGATCCGGCCGCGCTCGGCTAGCAAAGCGGGCCAGTCCGACAGGATCAGCTCGAGCTGATCGAGCGATTTCTGCCAGTGGAGCGAGAGCTCGGGCAGATCGGCCGCGAAATCCGCGAGCCGGGCGGGGTCGGCCTGCTCGATCAGCAGCTGGTCGAGGGTACGGGCGAGATCCTCGGCAAGGCGCAGCGCTTCGGCGGCGCCGGGCGCGTGATGCCGCTGGACCAGCCGGGTGAGCAGCATCAGCCGTTCGAGCGGCTCGACCGCGGGCGGGATGAGGCGGCCGGCCTGATCTTCGCCGAGCGGCTCGAGCGCGCCGCTGATCCGTTCTTCGAGCTCGGGATCGCCGATCGGGACCAGCCGCGGCAGCAGCAGCCCACCCTCGGACCGGCGAACGAACGCGTCCTGAAGTGCGCGCGCGGCGCGGTTGTTGGGGACGAGCAGCAGACCGCGCGCCAGCACGGTCTTGTCCTTGCCGAAACGGTCGATCAGCCCCGTGGCGAGCGCGTCGGCGAAGGGCCGGTGCGGGGGGATGGTGAAGACGGCGGGGCGCACGGCGCTAATGTGCCAACTCTAGCGAATTTTGGTGGAATTTCGTGGAATTTCGGTGGCAGTGCACTTTTTGCTTGTCGCGAGCCGTGCGCTTCGAACAACCTGTGAGAGTCAAAAAGTGCACTGTCACCGAAATAGCCTTGAAGATCAGAGGTCAGACAATATCCCTTCGGCCCTTCTTATGCTCTCGGGCCGGCCGATGTCGAACCACAGGCCCTGATGAACCGCGCCGTAGCAGCGGCCGGCCTCGATTGCGCGATCCCAGAGCAGGTTGGTCGAGAACGGCCCGTCGGGCAGATCGCCCTCGAACAGCCGTCGCGAGACCATCTGGATGCCGGTGTAGACGAACGGGGCGACACCGCGCGGATGGCGGCGCCGGAGCCTTCCCGTCGCGCTCATGTGAAAATCGCCGCGGCCGCTATGGCAATGCGCCCGTGCAAGCGGAACGACCAGCAGCAGCGCGTCCATCCGCGCATCGTCCCACCCCGCCGCGAGCAGCCGCAGGGCGTCGACCGGTCCATCGATCCAGAGATTGTCGGAATTGACGACCAAGAACGGATCGACGTCGATCTTGGGCAGCGCCCGAACCAGGCCGCCACCCGTTTCCATCAGCAAATCGCGCTCATCTGAAACAATGATTTCAATGCCTTTGACATTATTCTTGAGATGAGCTTCGATTGCGTCGGCAAGATAGTGGACATTGACCACCGCTTTCTTGACGCCCGCCGCGCCGAGCCGATCGAGGGCATGATCGATCAGCGTCCGACCGGCCACCTCAACCAGCGGCTTGGGGCGGGTCGCCGTCAGCGGACGCATCCTTTTGCCGAGGCCTGCCGCCATCACCATCGCCGTCTGCGGAACCGCGACGCCGGGATCGGGACGGAGGGAGAGCGGCTTGCGGTGCCGGGTCACGTCGCGCCGTTCCCGGCCCAGGCCGGGCCGCGCCTCTCGGCCGGCACGTTGGCGTCGAACCAGGCGCGGACCGGCGCCAGCGCCGGATGACGCAGGTTGCGCTCGAGATAGGTCCAGACCCGCGGCTGAAGCGGCAGATAATGGGGCTTGCCGTCGCGCTTCCACAGCCGGGTGAAGATGCCCAGAATCTTGGTGTTCCGCTGTGCGCCGAGAATTTCATAATCGGCGCGGAACCGCTCGGGACCGGCGACATTCGCGCCCGCCACATAGCGCTCGATCATCGCCGCTTCGAGCGCCGGCGCCACGTCGCGGCGGGCATCCTGGAGCAGTGAGACGAGGTCATAAGCGGGGTGCCCGGCGAGCGCGTCCTGGAAATCGAGCAGACCGAGATCGGCCCGGTCCGGAAGGACCATCAGGTTGTCGGCATGAAAATCGCGCAGAACGAGCACCGGATTGCTCTCGACGATTTTGAGAACATTGCCCCAAACCTCTTTCCACGCTCGATAATAACCGGATTCGTCGACAGACATTTCCAATGCCGGCGCGTACCACTCGACGAACAGAGCGACCTCGCGGGTCATGGCGGCATCGTCATAGAGCGGGAGATCGTCGGGCGCCGGCTGAGCGGCGATGCGGGCGAGGATGTCGACCGCGATCTCATAGACTTCGCGCTCGCGCTGGGGCTCGCGTTGCAGCCAGGGCCCGACCCGGTCGTCGCCGAAATCCTCGAGCAGCAGCAGCCCCGCGGTCCGATCGATCGCGAGCGGCCGCGGCGGCGAGAAGCCACGGTCGAGCAGATGGCCAGCCACCGCCAGAAACGGCCCGACATCCTCGTGGGCCGGCGGCGCATCCATCAGGACCGCCGTCTCCCCCCCGCGATGGACCCGGAAATAGCGCCGGAAGCTGGCGTCGCCGGCAAGCGGGCGGAGTTCGGCGCCGCCCCAGCCATGCGCCGCCAGAAAAGCGGGTGCCGCGGGCGGCGGAATCATCGGGGCGGCCATCGCTCCCCCCAAGCGGGCGGCACCTGCGCTGTCAAGGCGCGGCCCGCGCCATCGACGGCGAGCATCAACCGGAGCGCATCCGGCCACAGGACCGGCAGTCGTTCGGGCCATTCGATCAGCAGGACGGCATGATCGCGGGCGTCATCGAGGCCCAATTCGTCCAGCTCCGAAAGATCCGCGATGCGATAGAGATCGGCGTGCCACAACGAAATCCTGGTGTCCGGCGGATCGTAGGTCTGGACGATCGGGAAGGTCGGACTGGCGACATCGCCGCGATAGCCGAGGCCGCGCAGGATGCCGCGCGCGAGCGTCGTCTTGCCCGCGCCCAGCGCGCCGAACAGAGCGACGGCGTCGCCCGGGCGGAGCTGCACGGCCAATGTTCGCCCGAAGGCTTCGCTGGCCTCGGCATCGGCGAGCTCGATCATTCCGCCACGCGCTGCGCCGGATAATCCGCCTGCTGTTCCATGGTGCGCGGCAGGAGGATGGTCACCGTAGTCCCCTCGCCCAGCCGCGACTGCAACTGGATCGAGCCGCCATGGGCCTCGACGAACTGGCGGGCGAGCGGCAGGCCGAGCCCGATCGCGGCGGCATCGTCAGCGCGCAGATCGCCGGTGCGATGGAAGCGATCGAACACCTTGGTCTGGTCGGCGGGGGCAATGCCACGGCCATTGTCGGAAATGATGATCCGCGCCTGGCTGCGGCCGCCCTCGGCGTGGATGAGGACGCGCCCGCCTTCATCGGTATAGAGCAGGGCATTGCCGATCACATTGCCGATCGCCTGGCTGAGGCGCCTTGTGTCCCCGGTGACGAGGCCGACGCTCGGATCCACTTCGAGGGCAAGGTCGATCTTCTTCTTCCCGGCCAACTCGCGCGCCGCCACCGCCGCTTCTTCGCAAAGCGCGGCGAGATCGACCTCGTCCTCGGCGAGCAGCAGACTCCCCATGTCGCTCTGGGTCAGATCGAGGACATTGTCGATCAGCGCGCCGAGACGCGCCACGCTGTCGAGGATCGCCGCGACATAGTCGACCGCGATCGCCGGCAGCTCGCCGGCATAGCCGCCGGCGAGCATCTCCGCGAAACCGCCGATCGAGGTCAGCGGCGTGCGCAGCTCGTAGCTCATGTTGGAGACGAAGGCGGTCTTCAGCCGATCGGCCTCCTCGAGCGCCTCGGCGCGTTCGCGCAGCGCCGCCTCGACCTTCCGACTGTCGGTGATGTCGAGCATCGTGAACAGCGCATTGCCGTCCGGCAACGGCACCGCGGTGAACTCATATTCGCGCCCGTCGGTCAGGGCGACGCGGCCCGATCTCTGCTTGCGGTCCTGGGTGGCGCTTCGCACCAGCTCGCGCACCAGGCCGGCATGGGCCGGCCGCTTGAGGCGCGCCGCGAGGTGCGGGGTCAGCGCGTCGACCCGTGGATGCGCGGCGAGCTGCTCCTCCTCAAAGCCCCACAGCTCCTTGAAACGGTTGTTCCACAGGTTGAGGCGGCCGTCCGAGGCGAACACCCCGACCGCTTCGAACAGATTGTCGAAGGTCGCCGAGCGCACGCGGAGCAGGGTGTCGCGCGCCGAGGCAAGCTGGATCTGTTCGGTGCGGTCCTCGAAGATGGTCAGCAGCCCGCCGTCGGGGAGCGGCTGGGCGACGACCCGCAAATGCTTGCCGCCCGGGAGCAGCCAATCCTCCTCGTCGGCGGCGAGCCCGCTGGTGAACCAGCGCCGATGGTCGGCTTTCCATTCGGGGAAGTCGCGCACTTCGGGGAGGTTCCCCGCCTCACGCATCGCGTCGATCATCCGGTCGAATTCGGGCCGGTCGGCGAGGAACTCGCTGGTCAGCGAAAACAGCCGCGCAAACGGCTGGTTGAAGAAGATCAGGCTGCGGTCGCGGCCGAACTGGGCGACGCCGGCCGAAAGCCGGTCGAGCATGTCGCGCTGCGCGCGAACAAAGCGGGCGAGCTCGGCGCGGGCCTCCTCCTGGTCCTCGACGTCGATCGCGTAGCCGGCGACGCCGCCCGGTCCCAGCGGCACTTCGACGACCTGCATCATCCGCCGCTCACCGGTGATGGTCGCGGGAAGCGTGCGACGCGAAGGCTCCTGCAGGTCGCGCACCTCGGCGGCGTCGCGCAGCGGGCTGTGTCCGTCCGCTTCGTCGATCAACTCGATTCCCTCGCGCACGACCGCGGCCGCGTCTTCGGCCTCGACCGCGGCGACATAGGCCCCGTTGACCATTGCCAGCTTGAGATCCGGACCCCGATGCCACATCGGGAATGGCGCGACCTCGATCAGCCGCGACAGCGCCTCGAGCGCGGCCGATCGCCGCTCGAGGCGCTCGGTCAGCGACGCGGCATGCTGCTCCCCTTCGGTGGCGTCGACGAACCAGAGCAGAGCAGAGCGCTCGGCGAGCCCCGCCGGTGCCGGTCCGCCCTCGACCCGGAAAATCCGCGACGAGCCTTCCGGACTCAGGCTGAGGCTGAACGCCGCGCCGGTCGCCGCGGCGGCGGTGAGCCGGGCAAGATTGCCGGCGGCATCGTCCGCCGCCGCGAAGCAGCGCGCGACCAGCGCGTCCCATCGTTCGGGCAAGACGTCCAGGCCGAGCGCGCCGGCGAGCCGGGCCGGGCCGCTGATCCGGCCGTCGGCGCGGATCAGCAGCGGCATCGCCGGGCCAGCCTCGAGCAGCGCGGACAAGCGGACATTGTCGTCGAGCACGGCGGCGGCGGCCGCGGCGAGACGGCGGCTCGCGAGCGCGCTCCACAGGACGAATGCCAGCCAGCCCCCGGCGATCAGCGCGAGCAGAAGGACGAAGATCAGCGGCAATTCAATCATCGCGCGTTCGCAAGATGCTGCACCTCAACGCCGGCATCCTCGCGCCGGCGACACCGTTCTGTAGGATGGCCGATTGGGAAACGGAAGGCGTTGCCCGGGGCGCGGCCGGTCACGGCCGGCGGCGGGCCGATAGAGAACTGAGGAGATTGGAATCGTTGCAAAACTGATACAGTTGCTGAACTTTCGATGAATAGCGCCCCGAAAGCCTTGAACCGCGACTCCAACTAAGCTGTGGAGGATATGCGGTCCCTTATTTGCGGATCCCAGGGGTAAAGTGGGGAGAAAGTGAATGAAGAAGTCCGGCCTGCTCGGCTCGAGCGCAATCGGAACCATCACCCTCTTTGGCGCATCGCTGGCGGTCGCTACGCCGGCTTACGCGTGGCAGAACGAAGATCAGGAGTGCACCGCCGAAGAGCAGGCTGCGGGGACTTGTACTCCCCCGGTTGCGCCCGTCGCGGAAAGCGAAGCCGGCGGCGCGATCACGGTCACCGGCTCGCGCATTCGCCGGCCGAACATCGAATCCACAGTGCCGATCACGACCGTGACCGGCGAGGAATTCCACGAGACCGGCCAGGTATCGGTCGGTGACGTCCTCAACGAGCTTCCCGCGCTGCGCAGCACGTTCAGCCAGGCCAACTCGACCCGGTTCCTCGGCACGGCAGGCCTCAGCCTGCTCGATCTGCGCGGTCTTGGAACGGTCCGCACGCTGGTCCTCCAGAACGGCCGCCGCCATGTGGCCGGCGACGTTCTGGGGAGCGGCTTCACCACCGACGTCAACGCCATTCCGACCGACCTGATCGAACGGGTCGACGTCGTCACCGGCGGCAATTCGGCGATCTACGGCTCCGACGCCATTGCCGGCGTCGTCAACTTCGTGCTCCGGCGCGATTATGAGGGCGTCCAGCTTCGCGGCCAGGCCGGCTTCAGCAAATATGGCGACGCCGGTGCCTATTTCACCAGCGTGCTGGCGGGACACAATTTCGCCGACGGGCGCGCCAACGTCACGATCAACCTCGAATATGCGCGCCAGGACGACACCTATCCCGGGCGCCGGCGCAACATCAGCCGGCTCAACACCCTCCTTCAGGTTGACAACGACCCGCCGGGCGCACCCGCCGACAACGAGTTCGACTTCATCTTCTTCGAGGACCTTCGTCCGACCATCTTCGACAATGGCGGCACGGTTTATTTCTGCTGCAACTTCATCGACCCGGTCGGCAATCCGAACATCGGCGGCTCGGGCCTGTTCGTCGTTCCCTACCTCTTCCGGCCGGACGGGACGCTGGTGCCGCAGACCGGCACCGATTTCGTCGGGCGCAGCTATTTCGGCTATTTTATCGGCGGCAATGGCACCAACGGCCGCGAAGGCACGCAGTTGGGCCTGCTCCCGCGGCTGGATCGCTACGCCGCGAATCTGCTGGCCCATTATGAGGTGAGTCCTTTGCTCGACCTGTTCGTCGAGGCGAAATATTCGCGGACGGACTCGCTCGGCAATGCCTCGGGGCCGTTCTTCACGGCGTCGAGCGGATCGCCGCGCGACGTCTGGTTCACCGACAACCCGTTCCTGAATCCTCAGGCGCGGTCGACGATCCTGCTCAATCAGGGTTTGAATCCGGCGACCGACGAATCCTATTTCTACCTGCTGCGTAATGTCGTCGAGCTGACCAATCGCGAGGAGGATGCGCGTCGCGAGACCTACCGCATCGTGGTTGGCGCCCGCGGCGACTTCAACGAGGATTGGTCGTACGAAATCTCGGCCAATTACGGCCGCCTCGACGAGCGGACACGCATTCTCGGCAACGTCAACGTCCAGCGCTATCTGCTGGCGATCGACGCGGTGCGCGCGCCCAATGGCCAGATCGTTTGTCGTGCGTCGATCGATCCAACGGCGCGTATTGCCTACGAAAATGCGTTCGACCCTGCCTTTGCGCAGGCAACGCTCGCCGCCGACGTCGCCGCCTGCGTGCCGATCAACCTGTTCGGCGAAGGCAATATCTCGGACGCGGCGCGCAATTATCTGCTCCAGGATTCGCAGGCCGACGGCCGGCTCACCCAGACCGTGTTCAACGCCTTCCTGTCGGGCGATTCGAGCCAATGGTTCGAGCTCCCCGGGGGCCCGGTCGGCTTCGCCATCGGCGCCGAATATCGGCGCCAAACCCTGTTCTATCAGCAGGATGCGGCCACCGCGGCCGGCGTGACTTTTTACAACGCGATCCCGACAATCGATCCGCCGGCGTTCGAAGTGAAGGAGGCGTTCGCGGAGCTGCGTCTTCCGATCCTGCGCGACGTTCCTTTCTTCCAGGATCTCACCTTCTCGGGCGCGGTGCGCGTCGCCGACTATCGCGGCGCGACCGGCACGGTCTACGCCTACAATGTCGGTGGCGAATGGGCGCCGATCCGCGACATTCGCTTCCGCGCCAATTACTCCCGCGCGGTGCGCGCTCCCAATTCGGGCGAATTGTTCACCCCGGAAGGGGTGAACTTTGCGCCGGGCTTCCTGGATCCCTGCTCGCTGTCGAACCGCGGCGGGGGCCCCAACCCGACGACCCGCGCCGCCAACTGCCTGGCGGACGGCGTCCCGGCGGCTTACGACTTTCAATATACGTCGTCGCTGCGCGTGCGCTCGGGTGGCAATCCGGATCTGAACGCGGAGCGGTCCGACTCCTGGACCGCGGGTGCGGTCATTCAGCCGCGCTTCATTCCCGGACTGGCGATATCGGTCGATTATTACGACATCACCGTCAACAACGTCATTTCTGCGGTAACCCCGCAGAACATCGTCGACATCTGCTACGATTCGGCCGACATCAACAATCAGTTCTGTGACCTGTTCGACCGCAATCCGGGGCCCGGCCTTGGGCCAGCCCAAGAGATTCCGGGACGGATTTTCGAGGGCAATCTGCTCCAGGCTCCGGTCAACTTCGCGAGCCTCAGGACGCGCGGCATCGATGCGGAACTCAACTACCGGCGCAACATCGGCCGGCTGGGGCTGTTGTCCGCACGGATCAACTACACCCACGTCTTCCAGAACGATCAGTTCCTCAATCCTGTCGATCCAGGCCGCGCGGACCAGATCCTGCTCGAGCTCGGCAACCCGCAGGACGAGGTCAATGCGAACTTCTCGCTCGACACCGGACTGTTCACCTTCGGCTATCAGCTTCGCTACATCGGCAAGATGGTGACGAACGCCTTTGAGGACTTCTTCAGCGTCCAGGGCCGGCCGCCGGCGAACCCGGATCGCGACAATATCCGCTTCTATCCGGAAGTCTGGTATCATGACGTCCGTGTCGCCATCGATCCCAACGAGCATCTGAATGTCTATTTCGGGATCGAGAATCTGTTCGACCGCGACCCGCCTTTCGGCCTGACCGGGATCGGCCCGGGCAGCGGCATCTACACCAATATCGGTCGCCGTTTCTATGCGGGGGCGGTCGTTCGCTTCTAGACGCAGCCGAAACGAGATCGGGGCCGGGGCGAGAGTCCCGGCCCTATTTTTTGGTGGCGGCCGCAGACGCGCGAGGCCACTATGCCGACGGATGAACGCCCCATCCTCCTTCGCGCCCGATCGTGCCCAGGCGCTTGTCGCGGCTGGGCGCGCCGATGAGGCCGCGCGGTCGCTCCAGCAGGAGGCCGAAGCCGGCGATGCCGACGCTTGTCCTACCCTTGCCACCTGGTCGCTGGCAGGCGCGCATCTGCCGCGCGATCTTGCAATGTCTCGCGGGATGTTCGGCCGCGCCGCGCAGGCAGGCAATGCCGAAGCCGAGATAATCCATACCACCCTCCTCGCCAACGGCACCGGCGGACCGCACGACGGGCCTGGAGCGCTCGATCGCCTGCGCACCCGCGCTGCAGGCGACGCTCCGGCGCGGCGGCATCGGCGATGCGCTGCTGTTCCGCAATATCGACAGCTCCGGCCGTGCGGACATGAGCACACGCCATGCCGGGATGCCGGTGTCTCGCGGGCTCAAGCTGCTCGCTTCGCGCTGGATCCGGGAGCGACCGCTCGAGCTCGGCGATCGGCGCCGACGCGCATGACCTTCATTCGGCTTGTCATTTTGCGCATCGAACCGCATGCGTGCCGCCTGAGACGCCGGAGGCCGGGGGGCGTGCCCCGGGGTCCGAAAAGGACATAAATGAGCGACGTTACCTATCGCGGGACCGGTGGCCTTGACGAGGCGCTCGCCAATGGCAGGAGTCTGCTCGGCAAGGATCCGGCTGGCGCCGCGGCGCAGGCGCGCGAGATCATTCGGATCAATCCGAATATCGCGGACGCGCACCGGCTGCTGGCGGCGGCTTTGCGCAACCTCGGCCGCTCTGCCGACGCGGAGAAGGCCGAGCTTGCCGCGATCGACGCTGCGGCATTCGAGCCAGCCCTGGTCGAGGCGGCGATCGCTTTGGCGGATGGTCGGCTCGAAGCGGCTGAGCGCGTGCTACGTCCGCACTTGCGTGCCAAGCCCAGCGATGCCGCGGCACTCCGGATGCTGGCGCAGGTCGCGGCTGGCGCCGGGCATGACGGCGATGCGGAGATGCTGCTGCGCCAGGCACTGCGGATCGCGCCCGGATTCATGGCGGCCTCGACCGATCTCGAAGCCGTGCTCGCCCGGCGCGACGCGGCGCTGGCCGCGGCACCTCCCGACGGCGTTGCCGAATTCGAGGCCGCATTGCGAAAGAATGAGGAGTTGCTCGCGCTCACCCCCGACAATCCGAACATCTGGCTCAGCTACGGCCATGTGCTGCGCATCGCCGGGCGACGGGATGAGGCGATCTCGGCCTATCGCAGGGCGCTCGCTTTGATGCCGGCAATGGGTGAAGCCTGGTGGAGCCTCGCCGACCTCAAGACGGTGAAGCTCGATCAAGCCGACGTGGCGGCGATGGAAACCGCGCTTGCGACCCCCGATCTGACCGATGCGGCGCGGGTCCACATCCACTTTGCGCTCGGCAAGGCGCTCGAGGATATCCATGCCTATGAGCCGGCCTTCCGCAATTATTCCGAGGCCAACCGGCTCAAGCGCCTGTCGCTGACCTACAATGCCGCCGATGTGACGGCGCATGTCCGCGGCTGCGAGGGGACGTTCACCCGGGAGTTCTTCGCGCAGCGCAACGGTCAGGGCTCGGAGAGCGACGCGCCGATCTTCATTCTCGGCATGCCCCGCTCCGGGTCGACCCTGGTCGAGCAGATCCTGTCCTGCCATTCGAAGGTCGAGGCCACCGAGGAGCTGTTCGCGATTTCGAAATTCGCCAACCTGCTCAGCTCGGGCAAGGCCACACGATCCGCATCGCAGCCGTTCGACCGGGCGGTGGCCGCGCTCGGCCCGCCGCGCCTCAAGATCCTCGCCGACACCTACCTCTCGCTGACCGGACGCCAGCGCAAATCGAAGCGGCCGCATTATATCGACAAGATGCCCGACAACTGGCTGCATATCGGGCTGATCCAGTTGATCCTGCCCAATGCCCGGATCATCGACGTCCGGCGTCATCCGCTCGATTGCTGCCTGTCGAACTTCAAGCAGAACTTCGCCGAAGGCCGGGAATATAGCTATGATCTCGCCGACGTCGGCGGCTTCTACCGCGACTATGTCCGGCTGATGGCGCATGTCGGCACCGAGCTGCCCGGACGAGTCCATCGCATCATCTACGAAGAGCTGATCGACGCCCCCGAGCGCGAGGTGCGGCGCCTGCTCGACGAGCTCGGCCTTCCCTTCGAGTCCGAATGCCTGCGCTTCCACGACAGTGGCCGCGCGGTGAAGACGTCGAGCTCGGAACAGGTTCGCCGACCGATCAACCGCGAAGGGATCGGCCAGTGGAAGCCCTATGCGCCCTGGCTCGGTCCGCTCGAGGATGCGCTTGGGCCCGTGCTCGACCTGTGGCCCGGCCTACCCCCCTTCCGGAACGGCTGATGGCGGAAGCAGGTCAGCCCGGCGGCGGCAGTCTTGCCGAAGCGCTCGGCAACGGTGCCCGGCTGCTCGAACGGGAGCCGGAGGCGGCGGCCGAGCAGGCGCGCGCGATCCTCGAGGTCGATGCGCTGGTTCCGGCTGCGCACCGCTTGCTCGCCGCCGCGCTGCGCCGAACCGGAGATGAGGCGACAGCGCAGATCGCCGAGCAGGATGCGCTCGAGGCCGCGGCCCGGGACCCGATTCTGTTCGAAGCACGAATTTCGCTGGCCGGCGGCCAGTTGAACGCCGCGGAGCAGCTGCTGCGGCCCTATCTGACCGAACATCCCCACGAACCGGTTGCGCTGCGAATGCTCGCCGAGATTGCGGCGCGCACCGGCCATCGGGATCAGGCCGCGCAGCTGCTCCGCAACGCGCTTCACATTGCCCCCCGCTATGCGGCGGCCAAGGCGGAGCTCGAGGCGCTGAGCGCGCCGCAATACGAAACGACCGGCACGACGGGCTATGAAGAAGCGCTCGCGCTTTATCGCGACCGGTTGGCGCGCGAGCCGGGCGAACCCGCGACATGGATGAACTTCGGCCATATGCTGCGGATCGCCGGGGCGCTGGAGGAGAGCATCGCCGCCTATCGGCGCGCGCTCGCGCTGAATACCGCACTGGGCGAAGCATGGTGGAGCCTCGCCGATCTCAAGACGATCTCGCTTGGCGACGATGACATCGCCGCGATGACCGCGGCGCTGGAAGCCACCGATCTCGACGATCAAAACCGGGTCGGCCTGCATTATGCGCTCGGCAAGGCGTTCGAGGATGGCGGCCGCCACGAGGCCTCGTTCCGCCACTATGACGAGGGGGCGCGGCTGCGGCGCGCGCTGGTGACCCATGATCCCGGGGCGGTCGAACACCATGTCGCCGCCGCAGAGGCGCTGTTCACGCCGGAATTCTTCGCCGACCGAAAAGGCTGGGGGGCGCCGGATGCGGATCCGATCTTCATTCTTGGCATGCCCCGCGCGGGGTCGACGCTGATCGAGCAGATCCTCGCGAGCCACAGCCAGATCGAGGGCACGACCGAGCTGCCCGACCTGCCCAATCTGGCGAAACTGCTCGCCGATGGCCGCGATGCCGGCTTGGAGGACAGCCCCTATTTCGCCGCAATGTCCGCGATCAAGGTCGAGCAAGCCGGGCAATATGGCGCGGCCTATCTTTGGGGCACGCGGCTGAGACGCAGGTCGCAGCGCCCCTATTTCATCGACAAGATGCCGAACAACTGGCTGCATGTCGGTCTGATCCAGCTGATCCTGCCGAATGCGAAAATCATCGACGTCCGGCGGCATCCGCTGGGCTGCTGCCTGTCCAACTTCAAGCAGAATTTCGTCCGCGGCCAGGCATTCAGCTTCGCGCTCGACGAGCTCGGCCGCTTCTATTCATCCTATGTCCGGATGATGGCGCATATCGATGCGGTGCTGCCCGGCCGAGTCCACCGCGTCTGCTACGAGGAGCTGGTCGACAATCCCGAAACCGAAATACGCCGCCTGCTCGCCCATCTCGCCCTGCCGTTCGAAGAGTCCTGCCTCAAATTTCACGAGAACAGCCGCGCGGTGCGGACATCGAGCTCGGAACAGGTCCGTCGCCCGATCAACCGCGAGGGGATCGACCAATGGCGCCATTTCGAGCCGTGGCTGGGACCGCTCAAATCCGCGCTCGGGCCCGTACTCGACTGTTATCCCGAGACCCCGCCCGACTGGCGGTGACCGGCCTCAATATCGATAGTGATCGGGTTTGAACGGTCCTTCGACCGGGACGCCGATATAGTCGGCCTGGCGCGGGTTCAGCACCGTCAGCTTGACCCCGAGCTTGTCGAGATGGAGCGCCGCGACCTTCTCGTCGAGATGCTTGGGCAGGACGTAGACGTCGTTCCTGTAGTGGTCGGACTTGGTCCACAGCTCGATCTGGGCGAGCACCTGATTGGTGAAGCTCGAGCTCATCACGAAGCTTGGATGGCCGGTCGCGCAGCCGAGATTCACCAGCCGGCCCTTGGCCAGCACCAGGATCTTCTTGCCGTCCGGAAACTCGACCTCGTCGACCTGCGGCTTGACTTCGATCCATTTCATGTTCTGCAGCGCCGCGATCTGGATCTCGCTGTCGAAATGGCCGATGTTGCAGACGATCGCCATGTTCTTC
>Ga0187894_10003238_pt1 | contig 18483 bp, 15 predicted proteins | sample GBC1701081metaG_FD_136650 | JGI IMG/M metagenome (GOLD analysis project Ga0187894, IMG submission 136650) | White microbial mat communities from a lava cave in the Kipuka Kanohina Cave System on the Island of Hawaii, USA - GBC170108-1 metaG ...
CGGCGACGGCTGCATGACGCCCGACGGGTTGCCCTTGCGGAACAACGCCTTCACCAGGTTGTAGGGGTGGGCTTCGAACTGTTTGGTGACGGTCTCGAAGTTCTCCTCGTAGAAGCGCATGTATTCCCACTGCCCGGCCGGGAACTCGCTCTCGGGATAGACGCGGCGGTCGACCAGCGAGATCACGAAGTCCAGCCCGCGTTCCAGGCTGTAGTAGGGCACGCACAGGCTGGCGACGGCGACGCAGCGATCAGGATGGTGGCTGGCGACGTTCCACACCACCGGGCTGCCCCAGTCGTGCCCGACCCACACCGCCGTCTTGGCGCCCAGGGAGTCCAGCAGCTCCATCATGTCGGCCACGATGTGTTCCTGGGCGTAGTCGCCGTGCGTGCGATGGACGCTGGAGCGACCATAGCCGCGCAGATCGGGTGCAATGGCGCGATAACCCAGCGCCGCCAGGCACGGCAGCTGATGTCGCCAGCTCAGCGACAGCTCGGGCCAGCCATGCACGAAGATGATCAGCGGTCCGTCCTCGGGACCGGCGGCGAGATAGAACGTCTTGTGACGCGACGTTTCGGCGTAATGTTCGCTCAGCACGAAGCAGTCTCCTCATGCGTCTTGGTCGGACGATGGTCCGAGGCCCTTGCCAGCATAGCAAACAGTAGCCGGCGTGACGCTGTCGTTGTGCGAGCGATGGGCTTGACCTCAAGCTGGCTTGAAGTCCTAGAAGGGCTGCCCCTGCTGATGTCCAGGAGCACCCCTATGTCCGCTGTCGACCCCACACCCGTCGTCAATATCAGCGTCATCACGCCCAAGGTTGGAAAGTTCGACGAATTCATGGCGCTGCAGCTGGCGCAGCACCGGCGCCTGCGCGGCCAGGTGCCGGGACTCGTGGGCGGCCGCTTGTTCCGTTCCCGCGACAACCGCACCGCGGTGCTCGTCACCATCTTCGAAACGGCGGAGGCGGCGCAGCGGTTCGGCCAGGACGAGCGGTATCTCGAGCACATGGCGCGGGTGCGCCCGCTGCTGGAGAGCGCCGTGCCAGGTACGTACAACAAGGTGTACGAGGTCGGTGTGGTCTGATTCCCGGGAGCGCGGGCCTCTGGCCCGCTTTCGCGGGGTTACGCCGGCACGGCGCCTGCTTTGCCGGTCTCGACCACGAAGCTCTTCAGGCGACGCACGTCTGACTGCGGATCGCGGATGTCGTCGACGGCTTCGAAATGCGTGGTGAGCGTCTGTGGCGTCAGCTCCATGGCAACGTAGCCGCGTTTGTCGCCACGGCCGTACTTGAGGTGCGGGTTGGTGGCCAGCGCGCGCTCGACCAGCGCCTGTGCCGGACCGTTCGACGTGACCGAACTGCCGACGAACTCGCTGGCCACGACCGGGCCCTTGGTCGCGAAGTCGCGCTTCAGATCCGACACCCAGAAGGAGTGCACATCACCGCCGATCACGACGGGATTCGACACGCGATGCCGCTCGATGCCGTCGAGCAGTCGCTGGCGGGCGGCCGGATAGCCGTCCCAGCGATCGACCATGAAGCCGCGCTCGCCCTGGATGCTACTCCTGACCTCGGACATCAGCGTCTGTTGTGCGATGACGGTCCAGCGCGCCTTGGCGGTCGCGAGACCGGCGTCGAGCCACGCCTCCTGCGCGGCGCCCAGCATGGTGCGGTCGGCGCGCGTGCGCTCACCGCAATCCACCGGCCGCTTGGTGGTGCGGCTGTCGGTGACGCAGGGATGGTGCGAGCGGTACTGCCGGTCATCGAGCAGCATCACGTCGAGCATGTCGCCGAATCGGTAGTGATCATAAATGCGCAACCCTTCGCTGGTCGGCGCGGCCGCCGGCGGTAGCGGCATGTGCTCGAACCACGCTTGATAGGCAGCACGGCGCACCGACAGAAAGGATTTCGGGTCGCGGTCGCGCCGCGAGATATCGCCGCTGTAGTCGTCGGTGACCTCGTGGTCGTCCCAGATGACCAGCCACGGGAACGCCGCGTGCAGTGCGCGCAGGTCGGGGTCGGTCTTGTATTGCGCATGGCGGTCGCGGAACTGTTCCAGCGTCGTCGGAATCCCGCCGATGTGATGGCGGACGCGATGCCAGGCCCATGACGCGTCGTAGATGTAGTCGCCGAGATGGATCACGAGATCGAGCTCGCGCGCGGCCATGTGGCGATGGGCGATGAAGTAGCCCAGCTCGTATTGCTGGCAGGAGGCAAAGGCGAACCGGAACCGGTCGAGCGCGGCGTTCGCCGCCGGCGCCGTGCGCGTGCGGCCGATGGGGCTCAGCACGCCGCCGGCACGGAAGCGATACCAGTACCAGCGCGCCGGCTTGAGTCCCTGCACGTGCACATGGACCGAATGCGCCAGCGCCGCCGTTGCGATGTGCCGGCCGCGGGACACGATCCGCCGGAAGCCATCGTCGTCGGCCACTTCCCAGTCCACCGCCACGGGGTCCGGGCCGACGCCGCCGCCGTTCAGGGGATCCGGCGCCAGCCGCGTCCACAGCACGATGCTGTCGGGCCGAGGGCAGCCCGAGGCGACGCCGAGCTGGAACGGATCGGCGCTGGAGATGGGCGCGGCGGACGTAATCAGCGGTGGGCTCGCCACGAGGCTGCTTGTCGCACCGAGCAGAACCTGGCGTCGGCCGAGCCGACTCATATGCGCCACGTCATTCACGTCGTCCTGTACCACAGCCATGCCGGCCGGACATGCCGATCCAGCCGGAATCGGCCCTCAGCCGGCCACGGCACCCGGCTTGCCGCTCTCGACCACGAAATCCTTCAGCCGCCTGACGCCCGACTGCGGGTCACGCACGTCGTCGACCGCCTCGAAATGCGCCGACAGCGCCTTGGTGGTCAGCTCCATCGCGACATAGCCGCGTTTGTCACCGCGCCCGTACTTGAGATGTGGAAAGTTCGCGAGCGCGCGCTCCACCAACTCCTGTCTCGGGCCGTCCGACGTGATCGAGCTGCCCACGAACTCGGTCGCTACCACCGGGCCATCCGCCGTGGCGTTGGGCGTCAGGTCGGTGGCCCAGAAGGAGTGCACGTCGCCGCCGATCACCACGGGATTGGCTGTGCGGTGCCGGACCACGCCGTCGAGCAGCCGCTGGCGCGCCGCGGGGTAGCCGTCCCAGCGGTCGACCATGAAGCCCGGCTTGCCGTCGCTGCCGCGGTTGATCTCGGCCATCAGGGTCTGCTGCGCGATCACCGTCCAACGTGCCTTGGCCGCCGCCAGGCTGTCGTCGAGCCAGGCCTCCTGCGCCTGGCCCAGCATGGTGCGGTCCGGGCGCATGCGCTCGGCACAGTCGACGGGCCGCTTGGTGACGCGGCTGTCATCGCCGCAGGGCGGCGGCGAGCGGTACTGGCGGTCATCCAGCAGCATCAGGTCAAGCATGTTGCCGAAGCGGTAGCGATCGTAGATCCGCAACCCGTCGCCGGCCGGCGCCATCGACGGCGGCACCGGCATGTGCTCGAACCAGGCCTGGTAGGCGGCGCGGCGCACCGAGAGGAAGAACTTCCGCTCGCGATTGCGCGGCGAGCGGTCGTTGGCATAGTCGTCGGCGACCTCATGGTCGTCCCAGATCGCGAGCCATGGGAATGCTGCGTGCGCCGCCTGCAGATCGGGATCGCTCTTGTAGAGCGCATAGCGGTCGCGGAATTCCTCCACCGTCGTGGGGATCGCGCCGGTGTGCTGGCGCACATGCTGGCGGCCCCACGACACCTCGTAGATGTAGTCGCCGAGATGGATCACGAGGTCCAGTTCGCGCGTCGCCATGTGGCGATAGGCAGTGAAATAGCCCTGCTCGTACTGCTGGCAAGAGGCGAAGGCGAAACGGAAGCGATCCAGCGGCGCATCGACAGCCGGCGCCGTGCGCGTGCGGCCGACAGGGCTGACAGTGTCGCCGGCGCGGAAGCGGTACCAGTACCAGCGCGCCGGCTTCAGGCCCTGCACCTGCACATGGACCGAGTGTGCCAGTGCTGCGGTGGCCACGTGTTGGCCGCGCGCGGCGATGCGGCGGAAGCCGTCATCCTCGGCGATCTCCCAGTCGACCGGCACCGGCTCGGGCCCGACACCGCCGCCGTTCAGGGGATCGGGCGCCAGCCGCGTCCACAGCACGACGCTGTCTGGCCGTGGGCAGCCTGAGGCGACGCCAAGCTGGAACGGATCGGCGCTGAACGTCGGTGCCGCTGACGCAACCAGCGCCGGACCGGCCACGAGGCCGGCGGCGCCCAGCAGGACGCGGCGTCGTCCGATCCGTAGTCGGGATGGCGGTGGGTAGGTCATGATCGGACGGGCAGCAGGTCGCGGCGGGCGACCAGTGCGAGGTCTGGTCGGTCGGTGGTGATGCGACGGATCGGCTGGTGCAGCCAGTACGTGATGTCGTGCGGATCGTTCGGAACCCAGGCGCCCAACCGTTCGTTGCCGAAGCGCTGTCGGCAGAGATCGAGCGTCGCCGCCAGCAAGCTCTTCTCGACCGCGAGCAGGCAGCCGTCGATGGCGGCGAACCGATCCAGTGCCGCCTCGATGCCGCCCATCAGCTCGGCGGACCGGCGGTCGAGCGACGCGAGCACGCGCTGCGTCGGATCGAGACGACGCACAGTCTGCAATACCTCGGGCACGAAGCAGGTGATGATCGCCCGCTGATGCAATCCGCGGCGCTGGATCGCATCCACGAGCCGAGCCTCGAGACCGCGGTAGGCGCGGCCGGCGACGTCGGTCTTGATCTCGAGATGGAGCTCCAGCGTGCTGCCGCGAAAGATGTCGAGCACGTCGTCCAGCCGCGGCACACCCTCGCCGTCGGCATCGCGCAGCCTGATGGCCGCCAGCTCGGCCGTCGTTCTGTCCTGCACGGCGCCCGATGCTTCCGTCGTGCGCTCCAAGGTCGGGTCGTGGATCACGGCCAGGTCGCCATCGCGTGAGAGGTGCACGTCGAGCTCGACGCCGTCGACCCCCAGCGCGAGCGTGCGGCGAAAGCCGTCCAGGCTGTTCTCCGGCCAGAGGTTGCGGGCGCCGCGGTGTCCGATGATCAAGACCATGCTGTATTCTATCACCCCTGGCTGCGCCCAGGATGACAGCTCCTATTTGCTGCTGTCGACCAGCCCCTTCACGAACCAGCGCTGCAGTACCACCACGACGATGACCGGCGGCAGCATGACCAGCAGGGCGGCGTTCATGGCGACGTTCCAGGCTGGTTCCATGTCCGAGCGTGGAATCAGGTTCTTCAGCCCGATCACCGCGGTCGCCATGTCAGGCTCGGTCGTGAACAGCAGCGGCCACAGGTACTGGTTCCATCCGTAGAGGAACAGGATGATGGCGAGCGCCACCATGTTGGACGTCGACAGCGGCAGCAGCACGCTCCAGAAAAAGCGCAGCGGCGAGGCGCCGTCGATGCGGGCCGCCTCGCACAGCTCCTCGGGGACGGTGAGAAAGAACTGGCGGAACAGGAAGGTGGCCGTGGCCGAGGCGATCAGCGGCAGGATCAGCCCGCCGTAGCTGTCGATCATGTTCCATTCGACCGTGATCTCGACGCGCCGGCCGATCAATGCGCCGATCCAGTTTCCGACATCGAGGATATCCAGCAGCCACTGCAGCGGCAGGGCGGCATTGGCCACCGCTTCGTAGGTCGGCAGGATGCGGACCTCGACCGGCAGCATCAGCGACATGAAGATCAGCCAGAACGCCAGCATCCGGAAGCGGAAGCGGAAATAGGTGATAGCGAACGCCGACAGCAGCGATACCGCGATCTTGCCGATCGTGATCCCCAGCGCCACGACCAGCGAATTGACGAACAGGCGTCCGAGATTGCCCTTCTCCCATGCCGTGCGGGCATTCTCGAAGAACTGATCGCCAGGCAGCCACGGGAAGGGAATGGTCAGCACCTGGGCGACCGTGTGCGAGGCAGCGACGAACGCGAAGTAGAGCGGCACGCACACCAGCAGCGCACCCGCGATGAGGATCAGGTGGCAGGCGATATCGGTGCCGCGCGCGCGCTCGATCATGTCAGGCCTTACTTCCTCCCCACGTGGTGGGGAGGTGCCCCGATACGACGTTTCGACGCGAAGCGTCGAAACGTCGGTGGGCGGAGGGGAGCCGACGTGGTCTTGGTAACCGGGACCACGTCGGCTCCCCCTCCGGCCTTCGGCCACCTCCCCAACTGCGTTGGGGGAGGGTATGAGGGACCGCTTGTTCCATACCCATCCCCTACACGTCGTAGTTCACGTTCCGCTCGACGTAGCGGAACTGCAGCAGGGTCAAGGTCACGGCGAAGATCATCAGCAGCACGGACTGGGCCGCCGACGAGCCGAGATCGATATGCACGAAACCGTCCTGGTAGACCTTGTAGACCAGGATCATGGTGGCGCCGCCCGGGCCGCCATGGGTGACGGCATCGATGATGGCGAAGGTCTCGAAGAAGCCGTAGACGAAGTTCATCACCAGCAGGAAGAACACCGTCGGGCCGATCATGGGCAGCGCGATCAGGAAGAAGCGACGGGTCGGGCCGGCACCGTCCACCGCGGCCGCCTCCAGCAGCGACGGTGGCACGGCCAGCAACGCTGCGACCAGGAAGATGTAGTCGTAGCAGATGTGCTTCCAGGTGGCGGCGAGCGTGACCAGGATGAAGGCATCGCGCCCGCTGCGGTTGGGGTCCCAGCCGATGCCCATGGCGTGCAGGGCGTGTGCGATCGGGCCGACGGCCGGATTGAACAGGAACGCCCAGAGGATGCCGGCGATCACCGGCGCCACGGCGTAGGGCAGCAGGATGACGCTCCGATAAAGGCCGCGCGCGCGGATCACGCGGTCGGTGGCGAAGGCCAGTACGCCCGCGATCACGATGGTGAGCGCGCTTTGCGCCAGGGTGAACCAGATCGTAACCCAGACCGACGACTGGTATTCCGGGCTCGACAGCAGGGCGCGGAAATTGTCGAACCAGACGAACTGAACACGGGTGCCGAACGGGTCGGTCAGCAGAAAGGCCTGCGCCAAGGCGCGAAAGGCCGGGATAAAGAAGAACAACGCCAGCACCAGCAGCTGCGGCAACAGCAGCAGCCACGGCAGGCGCGACTGCCGGAAATGCGCCCGCTTCAGGCCGGGCGCTCTGCCCTCTCCCGCACGCGGGAGAGGGAGGGGCCCATCGCGCGATGGCGCGATGGGAGGGTGAGGGGCCACGGACGAGGTGCGGAGTCCTTGGGCCCTCACCCGCCGAGCGCTGGCGCGCTCGGCGACCTCTCCCGCAAGCGCGAGAGGTGAATGATCAGTACTTCCCTGCATTCAGTTTCTCGAACTGGCGCAGGATATCGTTGCCGCGGCGCACGGCGTCATCAAGCGCCTGTTGCGGCGACTTCTTGTTGGCGAACACCGATTCCAGTTCCTGGCGCAGCGCGAACGTGGTCTGCGTGAAGTTGCCGAAGCGAAAACCCTGCGAGTTGGCCGTCGGCGTGCCGCGGCTCAGCTGCAGGACGGCGATCTCCCGCGTCGGGTTGGCAGTGTAGTAGCCTTCCTGCTTGGCGAGCTGATAGGCCTTGCCGGTGAGCGGCACATAGCCCGTGGCCTTGTGCCACCACACCTGCAGTTCGGGGCTGGCGAGGAAGTTCAGGAATGCCGCGACCGCATCGTATTCGTCCGATTTGTGGCCCTTGAGCACCCAGATCGTGGCGCCGCCGATGGTGCTGTTGCGGGCCTCGATTCCCGGCTCGACCGGCAGATAGGTGGCGCTCCACGCGATCTTGGCGCTGCGCTCGACGCTGCCGTGCGCGGCCGTCGAGGCGAAGAAGGTCGAGCACTTGCCCGAAGTGTAGAGCTGTTCGGGATTGAGGCCTTGCCCCGCGATCTGCATCACGCCGTCATCGACCCATTTCTTCAGGCGGGTCACCTGCTGCACGACCAGCGTCTTGTTGTAGACGAACTCGGTATCCAGCCCATCGAAGCCGTTGGACCTGGTGCCGAAGGGCTGGTCGTTCACCACGCTGTAGTTCTCGACCAGGCTCCAGAAATAGTCGCCGGCCAGCGACGAGCCGCATTCGGCGATGCCCTTGGCCTTGATCTCGTAAAGCTGCTTCTCGAACTCCGGCCAGGTCCGCGCCGGACCATCCTTGAAGCCAGCCTTCTCGAAATGCTCCTTGTTGTACCATAGGATCGGCGTCGATGAGTTGAAGGGCATGCTCATCAGCTTGCCCTTGTAGCGGTAGTAGCCAGCGACCGGCTTGATGAAGTCGTTCCAGTCGATCGGGTACTTCTTCTCGGTGAGCAGGTCCTGCACCGGCATGATGGCGTCGGACATCAGCATGGTCATGAAGCCGCGCTCGTAGATCTGCACCATGTGCGGTGCCTTCTTGGCGCGGTAGGCGGCGATCGTGCCGTTGATCACCTCGTCGTAGTTGCCCTTGTTCACGGCAACGACGGTGTATTTGGCCTGCGAGTCGTTGAACTTCTTGACCAGCTCATCGACACGCTCGCCCAGCACGCCGCCCATGGCGTGCCAGAACTGCACCTCGACCTTCTGCGCCGCCGCCGGCATGGCGATGCCGGCTGCGAGGCACGTGGCCAACACACCCGATACAAATCCTTTTCGAGTCATTCCCATCGCACCCCTCCCTGATTTCCTCCCCCAGCTCAGCTAGGGGAGGTGGCCCCTTCGGGGCACCTCCCCACTACGTGGGGAGGGATCCACGCCAGAAACCGTTACTGCTGAACACGCTGCTCACCATCGCATCCAGCCACCCCAGCTCGTGCAACAGGTCGAGGGCGGTGTAGCGTCGGCGGATCAGGCGCGCGCGCCGGTAGTCGGCGGCATGCTTCTGCGGCGATACGCCGATGGCGGCGGCACTCGCCGGCGCGCCGACGGTCTGCAGCCACTGCTGCACGTCGGCAGCTTGCGGCAGCATGCGGTGCAGGCGTGCGGCCAGGGTCGGCCAACACGCCTGCAGCGTCTTCAGACGCCGCTCGGCCGCGGCCGCATCGCTGGCCTTGGCCATCGTTTCGGCCTCGGCATTGGCGGCCATGAACGGTACGCGAAACGCCGCAGCGACCTCGCCGCGCAGCGACTCGACTGACGGCAGCTGCGCCGCCAACATGGCTGGCGCGATGTTGGCCATGTCCTGCCGCAGCAGCCATTCGTACGCCGCCAGCATCGAGAGGCAGCCCACGCCGACACAGGCACCGTGCGACACGGGCAGGCCATCGACAGCGAGCTCTTCCATCTCCCAGAGATGGGCGAACTGGTGGTCGCTGCCGCTGGCCGGGCGCGAATTGCCATGCGCCTGCATGGCCAGGCCCGCCGTCAGGAGGCCGCGCACCAGGCCCTCGAGCGCGCCGCGATCGCCGCGCCGGATGGCGTCCGGCTGCTTCAGCCACGCTGCCAGATTGTCCTGTACCAGCGCGAAGGGGCCGGCATTCAGCGCCTCCTCGCCGAGCGCATCGGCCACCAGCCAGTCGGCACCCGCTACCAGCTTGCCCGCGAGGTCGCCATAGCCCCACGCCGCCATGCCGGCAGGAGCCGTCGCGATCACGTCGAGGTCGGCGATGACCGCGGCTGGCGCCGGGCAGGCGAAGGTGCGCTTGAAGCCACCATCGCGCAGGGCGGCACCCGATGCGGCGTAGCCGTCCATCGATGCCGCGGTCGGCACGCAGGCGTAAGACCGCTTAGCCAACGACGCGGCGTACTTCACCAGGTCGTTGATGACGCCGGCGCCGACCGCGATGGGCATCGCGGTGCTGCCATGTAGGCTCTCGGCCAGGGTGCGGGCCGTTTCGGCGCGTGGCTGAACCCGCGGCGATTCCTCGAGGATATGTGGTGCCGCCGTCACCAATCCCGCGCTCGCGAGCTGCGCCGCGACCTGCTGGCCGGCGGCCGCCCAGGTGTTGGCATCGGCGATGATGACATACGTGTCCGCTGGCAACGCCTGCCGCAGGGCCGACGGCAATGTCGCCAACGCGCCGGCGCCGACGCGCATCTCCCGCGTAGCCACGGCGCGGCGCAGAGCAGCCGGCAACTGATGATCCAGCGTATCCATTGGCGCGACAGCGTTCCCGTCCCGAAGTCTTTGTCGCCACCAACCTATCAATCTCAATAACATTTGTATAGTATGACATACATATGTTTCCGAATGATGGCAGCGGCCAAGATCGGTGCTTGTCGGCGGGGCGGCGCCTGCGGCACGGTGCGCGGCGCGTGCGGACCGGAACGGAGTATGAGTATGACGACGGATGACGAGCAGCTGCGCGTGCGCGTGGCCTGGCTCTATTTCATGGAAGGGCTGACCCAGGCCGATATCGCCGCGCGGCTGGGCATCACGCGACTGCGGGCCAATCGGCTGCTGGGCGAGGCACGCGCCAGCGGGCTGGTCAGCATCCAGGTCAATTCCAGGTTGTCGGATTGCGTGGCGCTGGAGCGCCAGCTCGTGGCGGAAACCGCGCTACGCGACGCCGTGGTCGTGCCGACACCGTCAGACCCTGACCAGGTGCCGGTCGTGCTGGGCCGCGCTGCCGCTGAATATCTGTCGCGCCACCTCGACGAGAATCGCGTGCGGGGGCTGGGCGTCGGCTGGGGCACGACCCTGCGCGAGACGGTCCGCCACCTGCGTGCCGGCAGTTTTCCCGAGCTCAGCGTGAACTCGATGATGGGCGGCCTGACCCATGGCCTGGAGCTGAACACCTTCGAGACCGCCAGTGGTCTCGCCAGCCGCATCGCCGCGCAGTGCAACTACTTCGCGGCGCCGATCTATGCCGGCAGCGCCAAGTCGCGCGACACGATCCTGGCACAGGACGTCTTTCGCGATTCCCTGCAAAGGCTTGCCACCAACGACGTCGCGCTGCTCAGCGTCGGCGATCTCAGCCGCCGCTCGCTGCTGATCCGCTACGGGCTGCCGCGCGACGTCACCGTCGAGTCGCTGCGCACGTCGGGCGCGGTGGGCGACATCATGGGCACGTTCCTCGATGCGCGTGGCGTGCCGGTAAAGCATGGGCTGAACCAGCGCGTGATCGCGCCGCCCATCGCCATCCTGCGTGATATCGCGACGGTGATCGTCGCCTCGGGCGGCCTGAACAAGGCGGCCGTTGTCGCCGCCATCCTGCGCGCCCGCTTGTGCTCAGTCCTGGTATCGGATGAGGCCACCGTGCGTGCAGCCCTGGGCCTCCTGCGAGGGGTGGGCTGAGCCCAAGGGCGGAGGGGAGCTGTGGTGATCTTGATGACAAAGACCGCGTGGGCTGCCCCTCCGGCCTTCGGCCACCTCCCCCACGTCATGGGGGAGGGCTGATATGTACCTCGGCATCGATATCGGCACGTCGAGCGTGAAGGCCGTGCTGGTCGACGACGGCGATCGTGTCACCGGCGAGGCCACCCATCCGATGCCGATCATGCGGCCACGCCCGCTATGGTCGGAGCAGGACCCGGATGACTGGTGGCGTGCCGTCTGTACCGTGCTCGATCGTCTTGCCGCCGAGGCGCCGGCAGCGATGGCGGCCGTGCACGCCATCGGCCTGTCGGGCCAGATGCTCGGCGTCACCTTACTCGACGCTGACGACCGGCCGGTTCGCCCGGCGCTGCTATGGAACGACGGGCGTGCGTCGGCGGAGTGCGCCGCGCTGCACGAGAGATTTACCGATTTTCCCGACATCGTCGGCTGCCGTGCCATGCCCGGCTTCAGCGCGCCCAAGCTGCTGTGGCTGGCGCGCCATGAAGCAGCGGCGCTGAGCCGCGCCTGCCGCATCCTGCTGCCGAAGGACTACGTACGGCTGTGCCTGACGGGTGAGGCCGCGAGCGATCGTGCCGACGCCTCGGCAACGCTGCTGATGGATGCGCGCGCCGGCGAATGGCATGACGGCATCGTGTCTGCGTGTGGCCTCGATCGTGCGCGGCTGCCACGCCTGGTCGACAGCGCCGAGGTTTCCGGCGGACTGCGCAGCGAATACGCCGCCCGTTGGCGCCTGCCGCCGGGGACGCCAGTGGTTGGCGGTGGCGGTGACAACATGTGTGCCGGCGTGGGCGTCGGTGCCGTGAAAAGTGGCGATGCCTATATCAGCCTCGGCACATCCGGCGTCTATTTCGTTGCCAACGATGTGTTCGTGCCGGCGCACGGTGCCGGCATGCACACCCATCGCCACGCCGTGGCCGGGCTGTTCTGCCAGCATGCGGTGGTGCTCAGCGCCGCCGGCGCGCTTGCCTGGATCGCGGGTGTTCTGCGTGCCGATGATATCGGCGCGCTTCTGGCCGAGGTCGAGGCAGCAGCCTTGTCGCCGGCGGAGACACCGGTCTTCACGCCCTATCTCGCCGGCGAGCGCACGCCGCACGACGATCCCTACCTCACGGCGACATTTTCCGGCCTGACGCATTCGACCGGGCCAACACATCTTGTGCAGGCCGTGATGGAAGGTGTCGCCCTGGCGTTGGCCGATGGCCACGACGCGCTGGCCGGTAGCGGCGCTGTCGTACGGCACCTGACGTTGACCGGCGGCGGTGCGCGCAGCAGCCTGTGGGCACGCCTCATTGCCAGCGCCATCGATGTGCCGGTGTCGCTCTCGGTCGCCGAGGGGCCGGCGCTGGGTGCGGCGCGCCTGGCAAGGGTGGGCGTGGGTGGTCCGCTCATCGCCAGCGATGGGGACGGCTCGGAATCGCACCTGATCCCGCCGGCGCCGGCGCTTCGCACTGCCCTGCAGCAGAAGCGCGGCGCCTTCCGTGCGCACCTGCTGCTGCGCGGATAGCCCCTATCGCCGACGCGGTCCCCAGGGCCTGACAAGAAGAGGGCCGGCGATCAAGCCGGCATACACGATCAGGCCGATGGCGATCGCGGTGAAGACGCCGGCGAGTCCCAGGCCCAGCTCGATCGCCAACCATCCGCCGGCCGTTGCCACGATCAGGCGCCCGACACCGGCCAGGAATGGCACCACCATGCGTCCCGCGCCTTGGCTCGCGAAGTGCAATGTCAGCCCGAGCCCGAAGAGACAAAAGAACGGCGCCACGTGGGTGATGTAGGAGACGCTGGTGGCGATCACGGGCGGATCACTGGTGAAAAGGCGTGACCAGGTCTCAGGCAGCAGCGCCACCGTCCAGCCGATGGTGCCGATGAAGCCGAAGGCGACAAGCCCGCCGATCCAGGTCACGCGCATCGCGCGCCTCCAGTCGTCGGCGCCGGCGGCTACGCCGACCAGCGTCGTCAATCCCGTGCCGATGCCGAAGGCGAGCGGCGCCAGCATGAATTCCAGGCGCACGCCCACGCCATAGCCCGCCAACGCCGTGGCGCCGAAACGGCCGACCAGGCCCGTCATCACCATCGCAGCGACGCTGGCGGTGATCGTCCCCAACACGCTGATGATGCCGACGTGGAGAATGTCGGCGAACAGCCGGCGCTGCAGACGAACGCCGCGAAGTGTCGGCGTGAACCCAAGTCCACCACGCCACACGGCCCGCGCCAACAGCAGTGCCGCGACGATGGAGGTTGCGATCGAGGCGATCGCGAGGCCGACCATGCCCCATCCGGGCCAGTCGCCGATGCCGAGCGACAGAACGCCGGCCAGCGGCACATACACCAGCGAGGCGATCACCGTGATGCGGGCGGCCGCAGCCGCATTGCCGCTGCCGCGCAGGAGGGCCGCCAGGAAGGCCGTCAGCCACACGGCGATGGCGCCGCAGTACCACAGGTCGCTGAAGGCGAGTGCCTGCGCCAGCGCCGGCCCGCTGCCGCCCAGCAAGCGATAGAGCGCGGGCGCTGCCATCCAGGCGAGGACGGTGAATCCCAGCCCGAAGGCTGCGCCGAGAATCAGTGCATGGAATACCAGCGCGCCGGCGTCCTCGTGCCGTCCGGCGCCCAGCGCGCGCGCCAGCGCCGCGGCAACACCGCCGCCGATGCCGCCGTTGGCGTTGTTCACCATCAACGCCATGAAGGGAAACACTAGCGCGATTCCTGCCAAGGCGTCGGTGCCCAGCCGGCCGACGAAGTAGATGTCGGCGACGGCGACCAGCATCTGCAGGACCATGACGCCTGTGGTGGGACCTGCCAGGCGCAGCAGGGCCGGCCCGACGGGCGCGGTCAACAAGGGATGGGACACGAGAAACTCCGGAGATACAGCGCACACGCACAGCATCGCTGTGCCTCTTCCTGTCCGTGGACAGGCGGTCGAAGCGGGCGGGGAGCCCGGGCCTAATGCCGACCTTCAGACCGTGTGTTACCGGCGCTCTATCATTTGTTCGAAGAGGTCCTCGCAGCGGCCGCAATGTGACGAGTCTCGGCGCGCATGGCAAGACCTGAAAGCCGCCGCCACCGCAGGGTCCTTCACTGCGCTCAGGACGACGAGTCCAGCCGAACAGGACGTACTTCAAGCCCCTGGCGCTGTGGATCGCACCAGCCTGCGCACGGGGAAAAAGTCGAGGCCGAAGCGATCGGCGACCAGGCCCCACAGGCCCTGCGGTGCCTTGAGCATCACGATCACCGCGACGGCGCCCAGCACGATCATGTACCAGGTGCCGAAGTCGGCCAGCAGCGCACGCAGCGCGAAGAACACCAGGGTGCCGACAATCGGGCCTTCGATGCGGCCGATGCCGCCGATCACCACGATGAAGATCACGTTGGCCGTCCAGTCGCTGACGCTGAAGGCGGCGTCGGGCGAGATCCGGAGCTTCTGCAGGAAGATCAGGGCGCCGATCATGCCGGCGCCGAGCGCCGCCACGATGTAGACCCACAGCTGCGTGCGGAAGCGATCGACACCCAGGCTTTCGGCGGCACCTTCGGCGTCGCGCAGCGCGGTCAGCGCCAGGCCATGGCGCGAGCGCAGCAGCAGGAACACCAGTGCCGTGGCGCCGACGGCCAGCGCAATGCCGGTGAAGTAGATCAGCCTGTCGCGGCCATCGACGCTGTCGGCGATGGATCGCACGATCGCCGCCGGCAGGCTCTGGCCGGTGCCGCCGCCCAGCGCCGTGACCTGGGCCAGGACCAGACGGAAGACCTCGGCCGCCACCCAGGTGCCGATCGCGAAATAGGCGCCGCGCAGGCGGAACACCACGAACGCGGTCGGCAGGGCAACCAGGGCCGCGACCAGGCCGGCCAGCGGCAGCGCCAACAGCGGCGGCACGCCGGCATGGATGGAAAGGGCGAACAGTGCGTAGCCGCCGATGCCGACGTAAGCCTGCTGGCCGATCGAGACCAGGCCGGCATAACCCGCCATCAGGTTCCACATCTGCGCCAGCGCCAGGAAATAGGCCATCTCGACGATCAGACGCATGTCGGCGCGGCCGGCCCAGAACGGCACGCTCAGCAGGCCGATCAGCACGGCGGCGGCCAGCACCAAGCCGAACCGGCTGGTGTGCGTGCCGCTATGGACGGTGGGGGCGGGCATCGGCATCAATCCACCGCACGGGGGAAGAGGCCGCGCGGCCGGAAGACCAGCACCAGCAGGAAGGCGACATGGCCGGCCAGCAGTTGCCATGCCGGGTCGATCTTGGCGCCCACGCTTTGCGCCACGCCCAGGATGATGCCGCCAACCAAGGTGCCCCACAGGCTGCCCAGCCCGCCGATGATCACGGCCTCGAACGCAAACAAGAGTCGCGCCGGCCCGACGGCGGGATCGAAGTTGGTGCGCACCGCGAGCAACACCGCCGCGATCGAGACGACGGCCAGCGCCATGGCCATGGCGAGCGCGAAGAGGTGCCGGTTGTCGACACCATAGAGCCGCGCCGCCTCCGGGTCGTCCGACACGGCACGAAAGGCGCGGCCAAGGCGGGTGCGAAAGAGCAGTACCTGCAGGCCGGCGATCACCGCGACGGCGGTGGCGAAAATCAGCAGCGGGAACCAGCCGACCGCAAGACCGGGACCCAGCTGCAGGCTCGCGGTCTCGAAGGCGCCGGCTTGCAGCTTGCGGCTGTCGGCGGAGAAGCCTTCCAGCAGCGCATTCTGGATGATGATCGACAGGCCGAAGGTCACCAACAGCGGCGGCAGGATGCCGCGATCGAGCGTGCTGTTGAGCAGGCCGCGTTGCAGGGCGTAGCCCACGGCGAACATCACCGGCACCACGATCACCAGGCTTTCGATCGGCCCGATGCCGGTGGCCTGCACCGCGACCAGTGCAACGTACGCCGCCAGCACGATCAGGTCGCCATGCGCGATGTTGACCAGCCGCATGATGCCGAAGATCAGGCTCAGGCCTGCGGCGAACAGCGCGTACAGCCCGCCCAGCAGGGTGCCCTGCAGGACCGTGTCGAGCGCGGCGGTCATGGAGATGCTGCCTCCTTGTCGTCCTGAGCGAAGCGAAGGACCCGTTGAGCCGTCGGACCGCACGGGCGGTGGCACACGGCGCGTGAATCGCCCCAAACGTCCGTGCGATCGAAGCGCACAACGGATCCTTCGCTTCGCTCAGGATGACAACCTGCCATCACCACTCCACCTACATCCCGAAATAGGCCGCGCGAATCTGGTCGCGCGACAGCGACTTGGGCGTACCGCTCAGGGTCACGCGGCCTTCCATGAAGCAGTAGACGCGGTCGGCCACCTGCAGCGCCTGGTTGATGTCCTGCTCGACGACCACGATGGCGGTGCCTCCGGCGCGGATCGCGGGCAAGGCGGCGTAGAGTTCGCGGATCACGACGGGCGCCAGGCCAAGCGAGACCTCGTCACACAGCAGGACTTCGGGGTTGGTCATCAGCGCGCGGCCGATCGCGGCCATCTGCTGCTGGCCGCCGGACAGCGTTGCGGGCGAGGCGCGCCGGCGCTCGGCGAGGATCGGAAACAGGCCATAGAGGCGCTCCAGCGACCAGGGGCCCTTGCGGCCGACATCGGCGCCCATGCGCAGATTTTCCTCGACGCTGAGCGAGGCGAACAGGCGCCGCCCTTCGGGCACCATGGCGATGCCGCGCGCCACGATGCGATCAGCGGGCAGGCCGCCGATGGCCTCGTCGCGGTGGCGTACGCGATCGGGTTCGGCACCCAGCAGGCCGCAGATCACGCGCAGGAACGTCGACTTGCCAGCGCCATTGGCGCCGATGATGGCGATGGTCTCGCCACGGTCGATGGTGACGTCGATGCCGAACAGCGCCTGGAAGTCGCCATAGAACGCGGTCAGGCCGTGCGTCTCCAAGAGCGCTGCCATCACGCGGCATCCTCGTCGATGCCCATGTACACCGACTGCACGCGGGGATCGTTCATGACGGCCTGCGGCTCGCCTTCGGCCAGCAGCGCGCCGAAATTGATCACCACCAGGCGACTGACAGCAGCGAGCAGAGCGTGCACGACGTGCTCGATCCAGATCAGCGACACGCCCGATTGGTGGATGGCACGGATGGTCGCGACCAGCGCCTGGCATTCGCCTTCGGTGAGGCCGCCGGCGATCTCGTCGAGCAGCAGCACCTTGGGGCCGATCGACAGCGCGCGCGCCAGTTCAAGCCGCTTGCGCTCGAGCAGGGTGAGCGTACCCGCCAATCGATTGGCCTTGCCCAGCAGGCCGGTGGTCTCCAGCACGGCGAAGCACGATTCGTGGCACTGCCGCTCCGGCCGGCCGCTGCCGAAGGTGGCGCCGACCAGGACGTTCTCAAACACCGTCATGCCGCCGAACGGCTGCGGGATCTGGTACGAGCGGCCGATGCCCAGTCGGCAGCGCGCCGGCGGCGCCAGGCGCGTGATGTCGCGCTCGTCGAACAGGATGCGTCCGGCGCCTGGTGTCAGCCCGCCGGTGATCAGGTTGAACATCGTGCTCTTGCCGGCACCGTTGGGCCCGATCACACCCAGCGCCTCGCCGTGCTGCAGGCTGAACGACAGGTCGTCGATCACCTTCAGCGCGCCGAAGGACTTGGAGACACCATCAAGGCGCAGGATCGCGGTCATGGCCTGTTTTTCCTCCCCACGCAGTGGGAAGGTGCCCCGCAGGGGCGGAGGGGAGCTGTGGTGATCTTTGTTATGGAGACCACGTCGGCTCTCCCTCCGGCCTTCGGCCACCTCCCCCACTGCGTGGGGGAGGGAATCAACCGATCGGTTCCATCTTGCCGGCGACGGGGATGTTGGGCGCGGTCTTGTTGTCGGTGATTACCAGGTCGTACTTGAAGGCGCCGCCGCGGCGCCATTGGCCACCGACCAGCGGCGTCTTGGCGACGTTCTTCACCGGGCCCGAACCCCAGGCGACCGGGCCGACGATGGTGTCGAGCTTGGTCTTGGCAATGGCATCCAGCACGCTGGCGCGCTCGCCGGCGCCCTTGGAGCGCTTCATCACGTCCATCGCGACCTCGAACAGCGCATGCACGAAGCCGATCGGCTGCGTCCATTGCTTCTTGCTGGCCTGCGTGTAGCCGTCGGCAAGCTGCTGGGCGCTGGCGCCGGTCAGCGACGACTTGAACGGGTGGTGCGGCGTCCACCACACCTCGGTCGAGAGGTTGTGACCGGCGTTGCCCAGGCCTTCGAGCACCACCGGGAACAGCAGCGCCTTGCCGATCGACACCGCCTTGGGCTTGAAGCCCTGCTGCTGCGCCTGGTTCCAGAACGTCGTGAGGTCGGGCGGGATCACCACGCCG
>Ga0187894_10003239_pt1 | contig 18480 bp, 18 predicted proteins | sample GBC1701081metaG_FD_136650 | JGI IMG/M metagenome (GOLD analysis project Ga0187894, IMG submission 136650) | White microbial mat communities from a lava cave in the Kipuka Kanohina Cave System on the Island of Hawaii, USA - GBC170108-1 metaG ...
GAACGCCGCCGCCTCTACCGGATCGGCTTTCTCGCCGACCACCGCCGTGTTTGTGACGGGTGCGGCGAACCGCTCGCAGTGCATGCCGTTCGTGTGCTCGCCGATCAGCCGGTATTCCGGCGCGAGAGTGGACCCCGGCGGGTCATCCGGCGACTGCCGTTCCGGCTGTCGCACCGCCGCGTTCACAATCACCCGCTTGCCGACCCAAGCCTCGTTCACGCCCGCGCCCACACGCTCAACGATGCCGCACGCGTCGCATCCCGAGACGCGCGGATACGTCAGGTCCAGGCCCGGAATCCCCATCCCCACCCACAGATCCATGTGATTCAGCGCGGAAGCCTCGGTGCGAATGAGCACTTCGCCCGCGCCGGGCGCCACGGGGGGCGCCTCCGCCCAGTCCTCGACCGCGCGCACATTCGCGGCCACCGGGCTTCCCTGCCGCTCGATCACCACCGCTTTCATGCGAGCGAGTGTACAGGTCACCGCTCTGTCCCACGTTATCGGGCCGCCGATCCTGTCAACCAGCGGTGTCTCTGCTCGCACGAGCCACAATCAGCGGTAGTCGATCCGCCGGCCCCAAGTGCTCAACGTCCGATGTGGTTACCGCTTCGCCTCTGCGCGGCCGCGCGGCCGATCTTCTCTGCCACGCGCCCGCGGCCGCGCAGGCCTGCTGCGATCGGCGGACTGCGCCGCTGCGGCCGCGAATCCCTCTCACCGGAGCCACGCTCATGCGGATCGCCGGCAACAACGACGTCGCGCCAGAGATCGCCCTGCAGCGCACCCGCCTGGTTGAAGAGATTCGAGAGCTGAGCCCCACGGCCCCGGCCGGCTATCTCTTGCGGTTCAACGATCGCGCTCTCGAGGACTATCTGCGCCATCTGAGGTCCGCCGCCGAGCCGCGCGGGCGCGCCGCCCGTTGGCTCCGCCCCGGCGATACGCCCGCGATCATGTCCTTCGTCGCGGGCGACGACGACATCGCCGCCTGACGCGGCCTGCGAGCCTCGCGCGCTGCACCTTCCAGCTATTCCGGCTCGATCGGCTTGCCCATGCGTTTCATCGCGCGCAGCGCCGATTCGTGCGCCTTCTTCAGCAGCCGGTACCGCAGCAGCGACTTGGCGCGCGTCACCAGCTCGAGCTTGTGCACCGGCTTGGTGAGGAAGTCGTCCGCGCCGCACTCCACCGCTCGCTCGACATCCCCGACATCGCTCAGCGCCGTCACCATCACCACGGGGATGTCCCTTGTCGCGGGGTCGCCCTTGATTTGGGTACACAGCTGGAAGCCGCTCATCCGGGGCATCATGACATCGAGAATCACAAGGTCCGGCTGCTCGGCCTTGATCTCCCGAGAGGCCTCGATGCCGTCCCGGGCAGGACGCACGCGGCAGCCGACCTCTTCCAGATAAGCCTGCAGCAGCTCGAGGTTCTGCTCGTGGTCATCCACCACGAGAATGGAGGCCGAAGCCAGGTCCATCCGGGCATCCAGCTCCGCCTCGGTGAGGAGGCCGGACTCGCCCGCCCCGACCTGTTGACGCTCCTGAGGTCCCGCCATCGTCCAAAGCCTCCGGCGCGATCGTACCGGCCCACGGACGCCCGTGCCCGGCCCCCGGATGGGCCCGATCGCCTCGAGCAGACCTCGCCCGTACCACATCCCGGCCGCCATTCGGCCGGATGGCCCGCGACAAACGCTCGAAAGTGTGCTAAAAATGACTGTTTCGGCCCGGTGCGGGGGCATTGACATCCCGCCGGGGGTTGCTAGGCGTCTCGACCCTGGTCCGCACAACCCGGGCGAGCGGGAGACCGACGAGGCGATGGGTTATCGGCCCCAGAAGCGACGCACGGCGTGGGAAGACCGCTTCCGCACCCCGACGATCGACGACCTCCGCGAGCACTACAACAAGCAACTCGCCGGTCTGATGGAGACGGCGCGTTCGCTCCTTCTGTCGCTCCCGGGCGTCGTCGAGGAACTCTCTTGGCAGGGCCTGCCTTGGCGATGGACGCTCACGTACCGATTCCAGCAGGGATCGGCCGACTCCCGCCCCGGTCTCTACCTTGTGCCCGACCCGTTGCGGCCCAAGATCTCCATGCCTCTTCCGGACACGGTTGTCCAGTCATTGCCCCTTCACCGCCTCAAGCGCCATGTGCGCGATGGAGTGCTCCAGGGCCGCAAGGTGAACGGAGTGCTCTGGGCGACGTGGGACGTCACATCGAAGACGCAGGTCGGCGAGATCCTTGAGATCGTCGCGAAACACTACAAGCCCGCCGCGCCGGCCCCGGCACGCAACGGAGCGGCGGCAACTCGCGGAACTTAGCACGCCCGTCCTACTTCCCAGAGCCTGACCCGGCCGGTGCCCGGTTCTCGGCCTTCGATCCCTTTTCCTCCACCCACGCTCCCGTCCACTCGGGTCCGCCGGGACGCGCATCCCAGAAGAACGCCATGGGATTCACCCCGTATCTCTGCGCCAGCGCATCCGGCCCGAGTTCATCCAAGGAGCGCCCTCCATTCAACAGGAGGTCCGCGCTCCAGGATGCCGGAGCCGCCCCCACCAGCATCCCCTCGACCCGAAGTGAAGCGATGAACTCCGCGCTGTTGAGCGCGGCGCCCGGATTGCCGCCACACTGGTGACAGGGCCCCTGCTCGGAATCACCGGGCCCGCGCCCGGTCCGCCGGTTCCGACAGGCAGGGCAACCCCCCAAGAGATTGGCATCTTCGATGAGCCGCCGCGCTGCGCCCAGAATCGGAACGACCGACTCGACCAATTGCTTGACATCGTCGCGTTTCAGCAGGTCGCGTGCCTGCGCGCTCTCCCCCGCGCGAAGCAGCGCGATCGCCGCCGCCAGCGCATCGGCCCCCGGTGCGTTCTGCGGCGATTCCGGTAGTTCGGGATCGCGAGTGCCCGCCGCTTCCGCCAGCAGTCGCGCCGACACGAGCAGCCACCGCCGTTCCTGCTCATCCGCCGCCAGGTCCGCCAGGGCGAGGCAGACCGATGGCCCGAGCACGCCCCGCGCCCTGGCAGTCGGGCTGTGAGCCCGGGCCGCCTCGAATGCGAGGATGAACAGTTCCTGAGCCAGCCGCCGCCCGGCCGGATCTCGAATCTCTGCCGCCACCTCCTCTGCCAGATCGAAATACGCGCCGGGGTTGGCCGGAGTCAGCGCGGACAGACGCTCCCGCAGCCCGGCAACCCGCCATTGCGACGCCTGCTGCGGCGCGCTCGCGCCGCTGCCCAGCACCGCGAAGGCGATCCAGCCAGACAGCAACATCACTCGTCCAGCGCGCCGCGTCATCTTCCCCCTCCCCCGGACGCTCGAGCAGGAACGCCCAGCCGAACGCCCCAGAGTCGAATGATCGCCGCCTCGGTCGCTTCAATCTGCGCGGTGATGTCCGATGCGGTCCGTCGCGCCGACGCCAGATCGTCGATGATCGCGTTCGCGCGCGCCGCAGCCGCGGGGCGTTCCACGCCCGCGATGAGCGCGAGGGCTTCGGCCGCGGTCAGTTGCTCGGCATGAAATCGTTGGAGCGGGCCCGCCGCGAGTTCCAGCCGGGCCTCCCGGCGCTCCTTGATCGCGTGCAGCCGCGCCGCGACCAATCGGCCCGATCGCGTGCGATCTGCCTCAGTCAGCAGCGCGCTGCATCGCTCCCTTGACGCCTGGTAGGCCTCATCCGTCGATTCGCGCATCGCCTCGCCCGCATCCGCCTCCGAAGAGCCGGGAGACACGTTCGTTCCCGAGACCGGTGCGTGCTCCGGCTGCCGCCCCCTCAACGCATCCGCCATGCCCGCACTCAATAGATCCGCTCGCGGATGCGCAGCACCGCCCACGAGTTCGCTCAGCCGAGTCACCAGTGCCCGCCGCGCTGCCGCGCCCCATCGAGGATCGTCTACCGGCGGCAGTCCTTCCGCGCACACACTAGCGACGAGTGCTCCCACGGTCGGTTGCCTCGGCGCCTTCGTAAGCGATTCAAGCAGCGCGTAAACCACCGCCGGGTTCCCCGATTCGTCGAGCACCAGGCGGCGCGCGGCCCGCCTCAGATCGTTGTGCGCGCTGAGCAGCGCGGTCTCGACGACCATGTCCGCATCGGCCGGCCCCAGTTCTTTGGCCGAGCGCATCGTTGTAAGCATCGTCGCGACGGCCTCGGGCGTCGGCGTGACCCGCCGCGCCAGCGCCAATCGCGCTGCCAGAATTCCATCCGGGCCGACCGCCGCTCCCGTCAGGCGCGTCAGGTCAATGCTCCTTCCAGCGGCGCCGGTGTCTTGGGGCTCGGCAACGATCGTGCGCTGCGAGGCCGCGACCATGCGATCCCCGTCCGTCGTTCGCCCGTCCCAATTCGCCGCCGCGGCCGAGTTCATCCACGCCATCCGAACAGCCCGCTCGAGGCGCGATTCCGGTGTCGCGCCGACCGGCTGATCGACGAGCCGACGAGCGACATCCGCCCAACGATCCACCACTCGCCCGATCACGCGGGGCTGTTCCCCGGCGCGCGGCTCGACCAGCAGTTCCGGTTCGCTCACACGCGGCGCGGTCTCGGACCAGCCCCCGCTGCCGGCGCCTTCTCCGGCGTGCGAGCTCGATCCAGGCCCAGCGGTTTCGCGCGCGGACGCCGTCTCGCGGATGAACCGAACCGCGTCCGGCCACCGCTGTGCCAGTTCGCGCACAAGGAAAACGATGGCCACGGCCATGACCACGAGCGCGGCAAGCGATCCCCATCGCCGTGCCCTCCGAGCGGGAGTCTCGGAAGGCTCGGACGGCTCGGGCGCAATCGCACGCCGCACCGCCGCGCCCTCGGGAGACCGACGTGCATGCCGTCTGGCAAAGTCGATCAGTGCTTCGCGCGTCTCGGCGACCCCCATGTCGTACGCCGCGGCAAGCGAAGCGATGCGCCGCTGCGCCTCCTTGTTCCAGCCCCCGGAATGCACGATCGCGGTCAGGGCCAGCCGCTGAAAGGCGGCCCGTCCCGCTGCGCCCGCGCGGCTCGGGCCCGCGACATTCTGCCGGCTCGGCGCGGCCGAGAGATCGATGGTGGCCGAACGCGGGCCATCGCGCACCAGCGAGAACGAACCGGCTTCGCCCCGGTATTCGCGCCACTCCTGCAGCACCTCATCGCGCACCAGCGGGTCGAGCAGCTGGGCCGCCGCGACGTGCAGCGCGAGCCGAACTTCATCCGCCTCCGGTCCCGAACCCTCCGGATGGCGCGAAACGCGATTCAACTGGCTCGCCAGGGCCGCGCGCACCGATGCCGCATCGCAGGTCTCGGGAGTGAGACCCAGCAGCCCGAGCGGGCCCTCCGCCGGGTCCACGGGCCCGAGGAACCGAAGGATGGGCGGGATCGCGCTCACGCTCCTCCCGATCCTCGAACCGAGATGCGCCGCCCGATCTCGCGCAGTCGCTCGCCCCATTCGCCCGGCCCGAGCTCCGGATAGAGCAGCCGATGCTGCTCGAATACTTCCTTCGCCCGCGCCGGGTCTTGTTCGATCAGGTGTTCGATCACCTCGCACTTCGCCTCAAACCACTCGTCGCTCGGCGGAGCCAGGCCCCCAAGCAGCGACCGCCATGCGCCGAGCGCAGCCTCGCGATCACCCGTGGAGTCGTAGAACAGCGCGGCCTGCCGGAGCAGCGGAGCGCTCCGCGGGCGGGCCCTGAGCAGCACGCGGTAGAGCAGATTCGCAAGGTCGCGCGCCGCCTCATCGTTTGTCCAGGTCCAGAGGGACCCCGCCGCGTCCGCCACCGTGGAATGGAGCGTGAGCACGCCAGGCTCTTCGAGCCTCGCGGCGTCTTCCGCCATGCTCGCGATGATCGGCCTGCCGTATCGCACGACCCGGCGCGCCGCCTCGGCCCGGTCGGCCTCCACGAGAGCGGCCGATTCGCGCCAGAGCCGGGCCGCGGCGTTGTAGAGCACCCGTTCTCCGGCATCCGCCAGAGCGCTGCCGGATTCGCGGAGGCGCGTCACCGCCGATTCCGCGCCCCCGAAATCATCGTGCAGCAGCGCGACCTGCGCCGTGCGAAAGAGAATCTCGGCATCGAGCGTTTCATCCGCCCCGCGCTGCGTCGCGGCCGCCTGCTGCACGAAATCGAGAACGCGCTGCGCCCGAAACGGGTCGGGGTCGCGAACGGAGAGCATGCAGTCCAGCAATCGTCTCGCTCCGCCCAGCGCCGAACCCGGCTCAAGAGTCCCGGCTGACTGCTGCGCCCGATCGGACTCGAAAATCGGCGCTGCCAGTTCGAGGAATCGCGTCGCGGCGGCCTCGCGCCGGTCCGGCTCCGTGCGCCGCCACAGGTCATACAGCAATCCCGCGGCCCGGCGGCGCGCGGCGCCGTAGATCGGCGATGACTCGGGGACACGCATCAACAGGTCCACGGCGCGCTCGGTGGAGACTCCCCCAGCCGCCGCCCGCTCCAGAAGCATCAGTCCCGCCCCGGCATGATCCGCGTGGGCATCGAGAAACTCATCGATGAGAGCGTCGCGCCGGCGCTCGATCCCGGCCCGCGCCCGAGCCGGCGCGACTGCCACCGCCTCGCTCATCGCGCGCACGCTCATATGCATGAGGTCCCCGGCCGAGGGCGAGCGGAGCCGCGGCCAAACCCGCGCCGCGTGCGCCAGCATTTCGGCGGCTCCGGCCAGTTGTTCGCCGTCGCCCGCGGCGTAGAAGGCCGCCATCGCCCGCATGCCCACCGCCACGCCAATCGCTTCTCGGAACCGCTCCGCATCGCTCGCGTCGCACGCGGTATTGAGGAACCGGCCTGCCTGCGCAAACTCACGCCGGGACTTTTCGTCCTTCGCCGGCTGGTTGCGCGTCGAGCCGGCCTGCTCGGCGCTCGTCCGCGCCTTTTCGAACTCGCGCAGCCCCCGCATCAGCGAAGGCACGAAAGTTGTCGGCGGCATTTCGTCGAGCCGCCCCGCGTATCGCTCCGCGACTTCGAGCGCCTGATCCGCTTCGCCCTGCGCCACGAGCGACGCCAGTCCTGTTTCGGCCACCCACCGCGCCGCGCTCTTCTGTTCATCATCCGCTGGTGAAGCTTCCAGCGCAAGAACGCACGCCAGCCGAGCCAGGGTCAGCGGCAGGTCCATGGTGCCGCTCCCGACTGCCTCGATCATGGCCCTGGCGGCTTGCCATCGCCCGCCGCGCGCCAGAACGATAAACCGCCAGGCGGACTTCTGGTCCGCCAACGCCGCGGGCACGGAGTCCACCTGGTCCAGCGCATCAAGCCACGCGATCGCCTCATCGGTCTCGCCGCGGAGTGAATGGCACAACGCAACCCCGATCGCCGACCGGGCCACGTGCTCGTATCGCAACATCGAGAGCGGGGCTCGCTGTACCGTCGGGCTCGATCCGGCGCGGGCATTCAGCAGCGGTCCGAAGGCGCGCAACGCTTCCTCCACCACCGGCCTCTGAGCGCCGGGTCCCGCCGGATCCAGTTCGGCGATGTAGTACGTGCACCAGGCCGCGAGATACTGGGCCATGCCGCGCAGGCGCCGAGCGTGCTCGAGCGCTGTGGCGAGCAGCTCCCGCTCCCCGCCCCCGCGACCCAGTTCCTCCTGTTGCGTCAGTTCATCCACGCGGCGCGTGCCCGCCGCGGCCGCGGCATTCAGGCGCGGCAGGATCTGAATGAGCGAGGCCCTCGCTTCGCCCGCCTGATCCGCGCCCACGAGCCGCAGGCGGAACAGCTCGACCGTTCGCTCGGCCCGCCCGTAAGCCGAGCGGCACAGGGCCAGCCGCGCCTCAACGGTGTCTGACTCAGGGGCGAGTGCCAGCAACTCCAAAGTCCGGGCTTCGATCGCGCGTGCCCGCGTCGCATCGCGCTCTGACGCCAGCAGGCGGACGTACACCTGCGCCAGTCGCGATGCCACCAGGGCTCGCGCCGGCCCATTGACTGACTTCTCAAGATGAGCCGCAAGCAGCCGGTCGAGCCCGAGCCCTTCGAGGTATTGCTCGATCAGCGCATCGCGCGGGTCCGAGCCTGCTTCCTCCGCGCTCCGCGCCGGCGGGCAGCAGATCGCTGCGCACAACAGGCAGATCGCAAGTCGCAGGGTTTGGCTACCGCGCTGGGACATAGGTGATCCTGGCAAACCCCGCGTCGCGGCACACCGCCAGCGCCTGCGCCGCAGCATCCACGCTGGCTTCGGGATGTCCCCGCACGAGCACGCCGCCCTCACGTGGCAGCGATCGCACCAGCGCCGCCAGCTCTCGCGCGCTCCGAACCGTTCGTTCTCCCACGCGATACGTGTTCCCGCCCGGTCCTCCCTCCACCTCCACCACTTGCGGCGTGAGATCGGCGCTCCGTCCCCCGACGAACGCGTCGGATCGCAGGGCAGCGCTGGTCGCGGTTTCGGGCGTCTGGTAGGTCGAAGACAGAACGAAGTAGATCAGCAACAGGAAGATCACGTCGATCATGCTGGTAAGTTCGAGGCGCGGAAGTCCGCGTAAAGAGCCGCGTTTGGCAAAGTTCATGGAGCAGCCCCCCCGCGCTCTGTCGCCCACTCCGGACGGGCCCCGGTCAGCTCGCTGGCGAGGCGCCACTGCCGTAGCCCCAGATCGACAAGCCGCTCGGCCACTTCATTGACGAATCGCAACGGCGCGTTCCGGTCGGCACGCAGCACCAGGTCGAGCTCCGCCGCCCCGCCCGCGGCGTCCCGTTCCTGCCGCACCTTCTCGACCAGCGCATCGAGCGCCACGTACTCCCCCGCCACGATGATCGTGCCGTTGCGCGTCAAGTTGACCACGAGTGTCGCGGGCCGGTCCGCCCGGCGCCGGAACTGCGCTTCCGCGTGGTCCTTGGGCAGTTCCAGCGGCGCGCGGTTCTTCTCGATGAACGTGGACGTCGTCAGAAAGAAGATGATCAAGAGGAAGACAAGGTCCACCATCGACGTGAAGTCGAGGTTCAGCACGCGCGGCCGCGCTTCGCTCGCGCGAAAGTTCATCGCGCGCCCCGGGTCCCGCCCGGCGCGGGTCCCGCGGGTCCGCCGCCCGACATCGCGGCAGGGCCGCCCGCACGGCTCGGCGCGGGCGATCCCATGGCTCCGCCGGCCGCAGCAGTCTCGACGAGGGCCGCTAAGTCATCGACGATCGTCGCTACATCCCCCGCAAGCGAGTCGATGCGATTCCGAAAGAACGCGACCACTCCCATGAGCGGGATCGCCACGAGAAGTCCCTGAATGGTCGTCACGAGCGCCAGGCTCACGTCGCCCGCCAGTTGCCCCGGCTTGGCAAATCCCTCGGTCGCCGCGATCGTAGCGAACGCGCCGTTCAGACCGACCACGGTCCCGAGCAGCCCGAGCATGGGCGCGACGCCCGCGATCAGCGCCAGCGCATCCGTCGAGCGGTAGAGACGCGCGACCTGCTCCTGACCGGTCTCCTCCAGCGCGCCCTTGAGTTCCAGCACGCCAAAGGGCGATCGGCGATAGCGGCTCAGCCCGGCCCCCATCACCGTCGCGAGGAAGCACTCGTTCTCCGGCCGTTCGCAGGCCGCCAGCGCGGCATCGACCTGGCCCTTCTTCAGCAGCGATTCCAGCTCGTCCACCACCACCTGGGGGGCGAGCGCTCCCTGCCGGATCCTGATCAGGTGAACCACTATCAGCGCCAGCGCCGCGACCGAGAGCGCGATGATGATGTAACCGATCACGCCGCCGGCGTGGATCAGGTCAATGAGAGTCAGGGCCGATGGAGCGGCGCCCGAGTCCGTGGTCCCGGGAACTTCGCCCTGCGCCAATGCCAGCAGACTCATCTCTGTTGCGCTCCTTGAGTTTGGCCGCCCGGGCCCGAGGCGCCATCGATGCCAACCCACGCGGCGGCCCCGCCCCGCTCGCTCAGCAGCCGTGCTTGCTCGCGCAAAACTCCGGCTTCATCCGCCCGTCCCATCTCGCCCAGCGCGCCGGCCGCCGCGCCGAGGCAACCGGCCGCCAGCGACGGGTGCGACGAAGCAAATCGTGCCGGGAGGTGTATCAATTCGAGAATCCCTGCATCGCGCTCCGCCTCGCCGGTTTCGCGAAGCAACGATCGTCCCAGGGCCGCCCGCGCCCACGCCTCCCGCCAGTTTCCCTGATTCGCTGCGATCACGCCCGCCAGGCCTTGGCGCGCCGCCTGGCGTTCGCCCTCGTCGCCCGCGCGCGAGCGCACCACCATCGAAACGAGCCGAGTGCCCTCGTCGTCCCGCGGCGGAGGTCCCTGCCCCGCGGCTTGGCCGAGCTCAAACTGAGCCGCCCGGCGATACTCGGCCTGGTACCACGCAACCATCGGATCTTCCGGCGTTCCCGCCCTGTCGAGCGCTTCGAGCATCGCTCGGGCGTGCGCCGGCCCGAACACCACCGGGGGGAGCAAAGGCGCGAGCCCGGTTTGATGATCCATGAGCGGCCCGGGAACGGGTTTCGCCTGAACTCCCGCCCGTCGCAGCGAAAGCGCCGCGAGCCACTGTCCCGTCGCCCCACCGAGGTCCTGCTTCGCCAGCAGGCACCATGCCAGACCTTCGTGCGCGATGAGCGCGGGCGATGACCGCTGGCCGTTCATCCGCGTCACCAGGTCGCTGAAGACCGGCTCGGCCATGACGAAGTCACCGCGCGCCAGTCGTAACTGCCCGCGCCACGCCGCTTCGCCCAGACGCAAAAACGTCTCGGCCTCCGACCGGCGCTCACCCTCTACGGCCTTGATGCGCTCCCAGCCAATCAGCTCGGGCGCGGGCTCTCCAAGTCGCACTCCTTCGGCGCCGATGGACAGCACAGGACGCGCATCGGGCGCGGCAGCGCCGCGCAGCACGACCTGGGCCGACGCAGCCGCGGCAACGGTGAACGTGGTCGCGATGATCGCAGGTGTGAAGTTCAGAACCGATTCCCGTTCACATCAATGGAGCACCGCGCATTGCGCGGTTCGCTGTGCGCTTTCGCTGACCCCTCGCTCACGCTCGGGCTCCTGGTTTCCACTCTCCACTTCCCATTCTCCGCTCTCGCCGCCTCAGCGGCGCGGCGCATCGACGTGCGTGTAAGACCCGCCGGATGTGCGTGCCAGCCGCCTCATGAGCCCCTCGGAGCCGCGATCGACGAACGTGATGCAGTGCATCGTGACCGGCGTCTCCTCCGCGCGATTGAGCCGCTCCACATACGACGGCAGGCGATCCTCGACCGTCTTTTCAAACATCCCGTCCGTCATGAAGTAGACCGCGTCAGGGCGCGGCGTGAGCCCGAACACGATGTCGAGCGCCGGCATGGGATTCGTCGCGCCCGCCGCCGAGAGAGCCAGAATCGCGCGGCGCGCCTCCTCCCTCCCGCGGTCCGCGCGCATCCAGCCCGAGCCAGTCACCGCGTAAGCGTCGCCCGAATACACCACAAGGCAGAACGAAGTTTGCTCGAGCAACCCATCGATGGACGAGAGCAGCGCTTCCTTGAGCGCCTCGAGTTTCCGATCCTGGTTCATCGAGCCCGAGATGTCCACGACATACGCGAACCGTGACCCCCGCGCCTCCACCCCGAAGAACCGCGCTGATGCGCCGCCCGCCGCCGACAGCCCGATGCTGCGCTCGGCCCCCGCCGTCCTCCCGCTCTGCGCCAGCCCCGAGGCCAGCAGCGCCAACCCCTCCGCCTCCTCCGGACGCGTGCCCGGGTCAGATTCGGCGGGCAGATCAGCCGGCAATGGCTGGTTCGCCAGATCGTCATTCACCGAGGGAACCGGCAGCGTGGTCTCCGGCAGATCCGTGAGATCCGACTTCGTAAGACTCGGCAGAGCGGACGCAATCCCCTCATCACCGCCACCCGCCGGCGCAACGCCGACGATGAGCGGCGCGAGCAACACCAGCAGCGTCAGGTGCACGCAGATCGAAAACACCACCGCCAGGAGCCCCGGCTTCTCCCACCATGAGCGGCCGCTCTTCGGTGCGGCAGCTTGACTCTCGCTCAGCTTTCCCGGCGTGGTTTGCATCGTACGGGCCCGCGCCTCCATATCTCACTATATGGATATCGCTGCACCGCCAAGGCGGTTCCCACATCAACCCTCCTGAACCCAACATCCGACATCCGACATTGAACTTGACCTCGGGCCCGCTCCCCTGTGCAATGCCCCCGTGCCCCAGCCACCCTCCGGCGCATACAAGCGGGTCCTCCTCAAACTCTCCGGCGAGGCTTTCTGCGCCCGCGGCTCCTTCGGCGTGGACCCTGCCGAACTGCGCCTCATCGCCCGCGAGATCGCCGAAGCCCGCGGCGTCGGCGCACAGATCGCCGTCGTTGTCGGCGGCGGCAACATCATCCGCGGCGAGCGCCTCTCTCAGGACCACCTGATCCATCAGGCCACCACCGACTACATGGGCATGCTCGGCACCGTGATCAACGGCCTCGCGCTCCGCGAAGCGCTGACCGACATGGGCCAGGAAGCCCGCTGCCAGACCGCCATCGGCATCCCCGCCGTCGCCGAAGACTTCATCCGCCTGCGCGCCATCCGGCAACTGGAGCAGGGCCTCGTCGTCGTGCTCGCCGGCGGCACGGGCAATCCTTTCTTTACCACCGACTCCGCCGCCGCACTGCGGGCCATCGAACTCGACTGCAACATCATCCTGAAGGCGACCAAGGTGGACGGTGTCTACGACTCCGACCCCGAGACCAATCCCAAGGCAAAGCGCTACACGAACCTCACCTTCGCCGAAGCGATCGAGAAGCAGCTCAAGGTGATGGACATGACGGCGCTCTCCATGTGCCGGCAGCACAACGTGCCTGTGCTCGTCTTCGACTTCAAAAAGCCCGGCAACATCCGCCGCGCTGTCTCGGGCGAAGCCGTCGGGACGATCATCCGCAATGGGTGACGTTTCTCAGTGAGGACGTTCTACACGAGCCCCGAGCGCAGCGACGGGCCAAGCGATCTCAAACGAAAGTGACCCGCAAGACTCGTGACGACCGGGGCCGACGCGTTGGCCTGTTCGACGTTCAATCGGCCATGCTCAGAATGCCGGACTCGAGTTCCGCCATACCAGCACGCGAACTCTCGGAGTTGCGACCGATTCGCGGTCGTTTCTGGTCGATTGTCGCATTCAGTTTCGGGTTGCTGATGTTGGCCTTCGGCGCGCAAATGCTAGTCCTTCAATCTTGGAGCACCTTTCGACAGCACGGCTGGGCCAACCTGCTCGCGCTCTTGGGATTCGGAGTCACGTTCTCGCTCTGCGGGCTCGCCCTGATGTTTGGGTATTCGGGAACAGAGCGTCAGATTCGGACATTCTCGGTGGAGCGTCGACGTTGCGCAAGCTGCGGCTATGACTTGGAAGGATTGTCGGTTGATTCTGATGGCTGCACGGTCTGCCCCGAATGCGGCTCGGCATGGCGACTCCCGGCAGCGCCTGGACCTGATCAGAATTGATGCGAACGAGTCGCGACCGATAGACCATCCATAGCAGTGGCTGGCGGCCACGCTACAGCGTGCTCAGCCGGGGCCGACCGCTCTATGCTGTGCCGATGTGCGGCTAATCGGCCCCGTCACTCCATCGGAGGCCGAGGCAGCGGCCACGTGACGCACGCTTCCTCAAGGGCCGAGATCAGCACAGGCATATCACCGGTGGCCGTCGCCCACAGCCGGTCGAGGTCTACACCCCAGTAGACGTGCACCAGCACGTGACGCATCGCGACGATCTGGCCCCATGGCAAGCTCGGCGCCCGGGCGCGCCCTTCATCGGAGATTCTCGCGGCGGCTTCGCCGACCTGCTGCACGGCATTCGTCAGCGCTCGGAGCAGCATCGAATCCCTGTCGAGATCCGTCCGCGATCGCCCCTTCACATACGCCTGAATGTCTCTCGCCGCCTCCAGCATGTGCTCGACGCGCACGCGATCGTCGATTCTCGCGCGGCCGCGCTCAGGCTGCATGAAGCGTCCTCGACTCGCGCATCACAAACGGCCGGAAGTGGCGCGACAGATCAAACGGGGTTCGCAGGTCCACACGCCGCCCGATCATCTCGCTCAATTCGAGGATCATTCCCCCGAACCCGAACATGCCGGGAGTCCTGCCCGGCTCGAACTCGACGAGCATGTCCACATCGCTCTGCGGGCCGAAATCCTCGCGCAAGATGCTGCCGAAGACCGACAGCCTCCGCACTCCGTGCTTGGCGCAGAAGTCCGCAATCTCTCGCGGCGGGAATTGAACGCCGTTGATGATCATCGCACTGCCATTCTATCGGCCGAGTAATGCCTCGAAGGACGGTCGCTTCAACTCGTCTCACCCACTCTCACCCTCTCACTCCATCACCGTCTCACCCGCTCACCGTCTCATGTATCATGCCGCTCCCGCCGCCCGCACAGGCCGCGGCCAACGGAGCGCCACTCCATGACCCCTGACAGCGTGCTCAACGACTCCAAGAAGTCGATGGACAAGGCCGTCGAGTACCTCAAGAACGAACTCCGCGGCATCCGCACAGGCCGCGCCTCCCCCGCCCTGGTCGAGTACGTCAAGGTCAACTGCTACGGCGCGATGAGCGACCTCAAGGCCCTCGCGGCCATCAGCGTCCCCGAGCCGCACCAGATCCTCATCAAGCCCTTCGACCCGGGCACGATGGGCGAGATCAAGAAGGCCATCGAGGGGGCGAACCTCGGACTCAACCCGCAGACCGAGGGCAAGCAAATGCGCGTCAACATCCCCGCTCTCTCCGGCGATCGGCGCAAGCAACTCGTCGGCCAGGTCAAGAAACTCGGCGAGGACGCCAAGATCGCCGTGCGCAACGTCCGGCGCGACGGCAACAAGCACGCCGAGCAACTCGCCAAGGCCACCGACAAGCACTACCCCGAAGACGAGATCAAGACCCTCAAGGACGAGATCCAGGACCTCCTCAAAAAGCACGAGACGCTCATCGATCAGACCGTCGAGGCCAAGAGCAAAGAGATCATGGAGGTCTAGATTCCGCGTGTCGTTGCGCGCCGCGCTCCACTCCACGCGGTTTAGAGCACGGAGAACGCGTCGCGGGTGAACCGCGACGCTCAAGTAGAAAGACGATCTGCTTCGAGCGGCGGCGCGGCGTGCCGGGCGTTGACTCCGAGATTCTGAAATCTCAAATCTGAAATCTCCCGCCTCAGGGCATCACCGTCGCGGTCGCACAGTCTGACCCCATCACCGTCTCATCACCGCAATGCCCACTCCGTGGACCGCATCCGAATCTCGCACTCTCCGCCGCCTGAACACTCCGTGGAAGATCCAGCGCTTCCTCGACTCGCTCCCCTACAGCACCGACGACCTCTACCGCTGCCCGCGCCGCGTCATGCGCGACCGCACCGCGCACTGCGCCGACGGCTCGCTCTTCGCCGCCGCGGCCCTCGCCTTTCACGGCCGCCCGCCCCTGCTCACCTGCATCGACGCCGTTGATGACGACGGCCACATGCTCGCGCTCTTCAAGCACGGCCGCTTATGGGGCGCGATCGCCAAATCCAACTTCGTCGGCCTGCGCTACCGCGAGCCCGTCTACCTCTCGTTGCGCGAACTGGTCATGTCCTACTTCGACGAGTACTTCAACACCCGCGGCAAGCGCACGATGCGCACCTACACCGCATCAATCAACCTGAACCGCTTCAGCCGTACGAACTGGATGACCACCGATGAGGGCGCGGAAGCCGTTCTCGGCGATCCGATTGACCGGCTGAGGGTGTTTTCTGTTCTGCCAACTTCGGCCGCGCGTCGCCTGATTCCCGTCGATTCGCGCCGCCTCAAGTCCGGACTGATGGGCGCAAACAAGAGAGGGCTTTACAAGCCCTAAGAGCGAGCGTCGGCGGCGCGGGAGGGCAAGGCAGGACGCCGCCGCCCGACCGAAAGCCGGCAGCGGCCCAATGGAACATCAAGCGAGGGCGCGGAGGCCCGAGCGCAAGAAAGACAAGTTGACGCGCAGCGTCTTGCGCGCGATCTTGCTGCATCCGCGCCCCCGGCGCGACCCTCTCCCTCGCCCGGCGCGGCCTCAAGGAGAACACGATGAATCCGAGCCTTCTGCAGGACCTCTGGCTGCCGATCGTGGTCTCGGCGGTCGTGGTGTTCATCGCCAGCGCTGTGATCTGGATGGCGCTGCCCATCCACAAGAACGACACGAAAGCGCTGCCCGATGCCAACGGAGTGATGAACGCGCTCCGCCCGTTCAACATCCCGCCGGGCATCTACGCGTTCCCCAGCTGCAACGCATACGAAGGAGGCTTCAAGAACCCCGAGTTCCAGAAAGCATGGGAAGCCGGACCCCGCGGCATGTTGAATCTCTGGCCCGCACAACTGGGCATGGGCAAGAACCTCGCCCTCATGTTCGTCTTCGACCTCGTGGTCGGCCTTTTCGTCGCCTATCTCGCGTCGATCGCGCTGACGAAGGGCGCCGGCTTCGGCGACGTGTTCCAGGTCTGCGGCACGGCCGCCATCATGGGCTACGCCCTTGGCACCTTCCCGCACGCGGTCTGGGAGAACAAGCCGCCGCGTGTCATCGGCCTCAACCTCCTCGACGGCGTGATCTACGGCGCGCTCACCGGCCTCGTCTTCGCCTTCATGTGGCCGCCGGCCGCGGGCGCCGTCGAGACGATCCAGAACGCCCTGCCGGGGCGCTGAATCACAAGCGATTGTTCGGTCCACAGCGCGCCCGGCCCCTTACGGCCGGGCGCTTTACTTTACCGCTTGAGAACCTCGATCTCACCCTGTCGCGCCAGGTCGATCGCCTCGGCCAGGATCCGCGCCGTCTCCTGCGGCGCGTGGAACCCCATCGAGTTCTCCGCCGACACGAAGTCCAGCCGCCACTGCGCCTTGCGGTGAAAGTCCCTGGCCCTTTCCAGCGAACGATCGGATGCGCCGCCCTTCTTGGCGGTCTCGATCGCCCGCACCAGTGAGAGCGTCGCTTGCTCGCCACGGCGGAGAAGCGCCCTGGTCCGGTCCTGGATCGCCTCGGCCCGCGACTTGATTTCTTCCTCCGGGTAGTTGTGGCACACCTGGCACGAGCGCGAGACGTTGAGCAGCGGGCTGCGCACCTGGTGGTCGCTCACCTTGATCGCTCCCTCGCGCTTGTAGGGCATGTGGCAGTCGGCGCACGAAACGCCGCTTCGGGCGTGGATGCCCTGGCTCCAGGTCTCGAACTCGGGGTGCTGGGCCTTGAGCGTCGGCGCGCCGCTGACCTCGTGCGTCCAGTCCTTGAATCCCGCCTTGTCGTAGTAGGCCTCGATCTGCTCGACCTTGAGCCCATTGTGCCACGGGTACGTCAGGCGCTTGCCCTCGCCTTTGAAGTAATACTCCACGTGGCACTGCGCGCAGACGAGCGACCTCATCTCCTGTCGCGAAGCCTCTGTGTTCGGGTCGTACTCCCGCGCGCGATTCCCGGTGCGCCAGCGACCGATGCTCGGCAGGTGCGGCAGCGCGTCATCGGACTTCGCCAGAACGCGAACCCCTTCGAGGAACCCGGGGCGCGTGACGCGCAGGCCCATCGTGTCCGGATCATGGCAGTCGATGCACGCGACCGGGTGATCGACGAGCGCCGTCGCGTCGGTGTACGGCATCGCGCACACCGCATCAAACCCCTTGAACACCTGCTCCTGGCCCGCCGGGCTGAGCAGCGGGTCTTCGAGTGTCCCCGGCGCGCCCTTCTCGATGCCGACCTTGCGGTAGGCCCCGATCACCGAGGCATGGCAGTGCAGGCACGCCCCGGGCTGCGGCCGCTCGGTGACGCGCCTGGTCTCGCGCTGGTCGCTGAGCATGTACGCGTGCCCGCGCTCCTCGCGGTAATCGATCGAGAACGCGTAGCCGGCGAAGAGTGTGCGCCATACGGGATCCTCATCGAGTTTCTGGAACCCGTCGCTCCCGCCGTGGCGCGTCCGCTCGATGTCAACCGTGCGGATGTAACTGTCGTGCTGCCGCGGGTAGTTCTTGCCCCACTCCGCGGGATCAACCGCGGTCTCCGAGAGATCTACGACGCGGAACACCGTCTGGCGCGCCTCGACCTTCCGCTGCTGGATGTTCAAAATCAGCAGCGTCACCGCGACCGTCGCGGCCGACACCAGGACCACCGTCGCTCCGTACGCCGTCCACCCCCGCCCCTTCCTCGTGCTCTCACCTGGCATCGCTCGCCCCGTTTCTTGCCGGTCTGCTCACCGCCGCGGCCCGTGCGCCACCGCGCTGTGGCAATGCACGCACGAAGTCGTTCTCGGGCTCTCGCCGTGACCCGCCCCGCCCATGTTCTCGACGATCTGCGATACGGCCTCCTCGTGACAACGAACGCAGTTGGCCTCGACGATCTCGAGGCTGTGCGCCGTGATCCGGATCGGCTCGTGGAAATCCTGGAACGTAAACCCCTTCGAGTGCCGGTAGCCGTGGATCATCTTCGTCGTGTACTTGCCGAAGAAGTCCACGGGCGTGTGGCAGTCGTTGCACGTCGCGACCGCGTGATGCCCCGCCTTCTGCCACCCGTCGAACTGATCGCGCATGATGTGGCAGTTGATGCAGGCTTTGGGATCGTTGGAGAGGTACGAAGCGCCCTCGGCGTATCGGAAGGCAAACGCGCCCAGCCCGGCCAGCACGCCGAGCAGCGCGGCCA
>Ga0187894_10003241_pt1 | contig 18467 bp, 19 predicted proteins | sample GBC1701081metaG_FD_136650 | JGI IMG/M metagenome (GOLD analysis project Ga0187894, IMG submission 136650) | White microbial mat communities from a lava cave in the Kipuka Kanohina Cave System on the Island of Hawaii, USA - GBC170108-1 metaG ...
CGAAAAACGCGCCTCACTGCTCTCGGCTTGCATATCAACCACCTCAAATGCTGACAATCTCTCATCCATCAGCATAGGTGAGTCGCAACGCCACTAACCCTGTGGCTTTCTGACTCAGTAAGATTAGAGCATCGGACCGAAAAGCTCGTGGCCGGGTTTAACCCGGCCATCCCGGTTTTCGGATAATCCGATGCGCAAATAAAAAAGATAGAGCGCCGAGGCGATTCTATGGGAACGTCCGGCGCGCTAGGCCAAACGGCGATGAGCGCCTATTCGTTGACGTTCATGTATGACGTGAAGCGCCATTTGTCGCCGACGAGGCCGAAATAATATTCGTTTCCGTCGCAGTCGATATACCAGGGACTGCCCGGGAAATCGGGGTTTTCCGCCTGGTAGTCCAGCTTGGCCGTGGCGAGGCAGGTCACGATCTGCTCGCCGCCCTCGTAGAACAGGCTGGAAAATGGGATCTCGTCGGACAGGAAGTCCGCCTCGGTGATCTTGTCGGGAGCCTCATAGCCGCTGAACGCCAGCGGGAAGCGCGAGAGCGCGACGATCGCCTTCCGGTCGTGCGCTTTCACCGCGGCGGCCAAGTCCTTGCGCAGGGCGTCGAGTTCAGGCGGCGGGGCAGGCTCCGAGGCGGCAAGCGCAGCAGAGGCCATAGCAGCGAACGACAACGCCAGAAGGACTGTTCTCAATCTCGATCTCCGTTCATGGCGTTGCGGCCCCAGCTTCTCAAAATCCCACCCATTCGCCCACGAAGTCAATCCAGGCGCCGGTGACCAGGAAAGGCAGCAATTTCCTTGACTCCGGCAGGACCTTGGCACTTTGCTTTCAAAGCGGTGTTCGGCGGGCTCCGACATGGAGGGATGACCATGGCAACCATGGATCGCCGCACGGCGATAGCGCTTGGCGCCGCGATTTTTGCTCCGGCCGCGTTACGCCCAGGCCCGGCAAAGGCTGAGATATATGCGAGACATGCAGGCTTGCAAATCATGCCGGGCGTGAGGCGGATCGACCTGGGCAGGTGGCCGGCCGCCTTGCCGAATTACAAATCCATCGTGATCACCGACTACATCATTGCGCCGGGCTCGGGTTTTCCGCCGGAGAAAATAAGGCTCGACACGATCTACCACGTCCTCGAAGGGGAGCTCCGGGTCAAGAAGGGCAGGGAGTTCAGGGTCACGGCCGGTGGCGTCTTTGTCGGCGTCACGGGCGAGACGAAGGAAGATACAAATCCTGGCCAGGTCGATACGGTAATGCGCGTCATCGCTCTCAAGGCGAGATAGAACGGGGCTCGCGCGATGGCAAATCGATGTTAAGCCGCGCTTTAACTGGCTCGGCGCATCGGTAGCTTTTTCACTTCCCGCCCCACCTGCTGTTCCGCGACACGGATTTCATAGGCGCTCTGAAGGTTCAGCCAGAATTGCGCGCTGTTTCCGAACCAGTGCCCGAGGCGCAGCGCCGTGTCGCCGGTGATCCCGCGACGGCCATGGATGATCTGCGTCACCCGGTTTGCTGGGACGTTGATCTGGCGTGCGAGCTCGGTCGGCGTAACGCCGATCTCCTGCAATTCGTCGGCGAGTATTTCGCCGGGATGGATAGGGGGACGTGCCATGTTGTTCCTGCCTTCTCATGATAGAGGCACATCTTCCGCGGTCCCATATGCATGGCGAAGTCTTCTCCACTCGACCCGGTCGAGACCGTCCAGCATGACTGCCCCCTCAGACGACGTCGGGCTTGCGGCCCTTTGCATCGGCGACGGCTCAGGCGAGCCTACTCGGCAACCTTTACGGGGTGGATGTGCCAGATGTCACGGCAATATTCGCGGATCGCGCGATCGGAGGTGAACTGGCCTATGCGCGCCACGTTGAGGATCGACGCGCGCGTCCAGCGCTCGGGCTCGCACCAGGCGCGGCCGACCTCCTCCTGGCAATCGACATAGGAACGGTAGTCCGCCAGCACCATATAGGGGTCGGTCCCCAGCAAATTGTCCACGATCGGCCGAAACAGCTCCCGGTCGCCATTGGAGAAAGCCCCGTCCGCGATCGCATCGATGGCCTCCTTAAGCTCCTCGTCCGAGCGATAGTGCTCATAAGGCCGGTAGCGCTCGGCGAGCCGCCGCTGAACCTCGTCCACCGTCATGCCGAACAGGAAGAAGTTTTCCGCTCCCACGGCGTCACGGATCTCGACATTGGCGCCATCGAGCGTGCCGATGGTCAGTGCCCCGTTCATCGCAAACTTCATGTTGCCGGTGCCCGACGCCTCTTTGCCCGCGGTTGAAATCTGCTCGGAGAGATCGGCGCCCGGAAATATGCGCTGGCTGTTCTTCACATTATAGTCGGGCACGAAGGCGACGCGCAGCCGCCCGTCGATCGCGCGGTCGTTGTTCACGATGTCGGCCACGGCGTGGATCAGCTTGATGATCAGCTTCGCCATCATGTAGCCGGGTGCCGCCTTGCCCGCGAAAACGACAGTGCGCGCCGGCGCATCGCAATGTGGATCGCGCTTCAGGCGATGATAGAGCGTTATGACATTGAGGACATTCAAGTGCTGCCGTTTGTATTCATGGAAGCGCTTGACCTGGACATCGAACAGGCTGGCCGGATCGGTCTTGATGCCGGTCTTCTTGAGGATCTCCGCGGCGAACGCTTCGCGGCAATGCTGCTTGACGCTTCGCCACGCGTCGCGGAAGGCGGTGTCCTCAGCCTTGGGTTCGAGGAGGCGCAGCTTGTCAAGGTCGCGCGTCCAGCCATCCCCGATGGCGTCGGTCACCAGCTTGGTCAGTCCGGGATTGGTCAGCATGAAGAAGCGGCGTGGCGTAATGCCATTCGTCACATTGAGGAACTTCTCCGGCCACATGTCGGCGAAGTCGCGCAGCACCTCGTGCTTGAGGAGTTCGCTGTGCAGTGCGGCGACGCCATTGATCGCGTGGCTGCCGACGCAGGCGAGATGCGCCATCCTGATCGACCGGCCGCCTGATTCATCGATGAGCGAGAGCCTTCGGACGCGGTCGTCGTCGCCCGGAAATCTGGCCCTCACTTCGTCGAGGAAGCGGCGGTTGATCTCGAATATGATCTCGAGATGACGCGGCAGGACGCTTTCGAACAGTCCGATCGGCCATTTCTCGAGCGCCTCGGGAAGCAGCGTGTGGTTCGTGTATCCCATCGTCCGGTGTGTCACGTCCCACGCCGGCTCCCAGTCCATGCCGTATTGATCGACGAGGAGGCGCATGAGTTCTGCGACCGCGACCGCCGGATGCGTATCGTTGAGCTGAACGGCATATTTCTCGTGGAAATGTTTGGGATCGGGGGCCGTCTGGAGGACGATGCGCATCATGTCCTGGAGCGCGCAGGAGACGAGGAAATATTGCTGCTCGAGCCGAAGCTGCTTGCCCTCGAAGCCTGCATCGTTCGGATAGAGGACCTTGCTGATGGTCTCGGAGCCGACCTTTTCCTCGACGGCGCCATAGTAGTCGCCGGTATTGAAGGACTGGAAGTCGAACGAGTTGACGGCCTCCGCCCGCCACAGGCGGAGCATATTGGCGGTGTTCACCCTGAAACCCAGGATCGGTGTATCGTGGGCGATGCCCTTGACGAGGCGCTGCGGCGTCCAGCGCACGCGATAGCGGCCGTTCTCGTCGGTGTAATGTTCGGTATGGCCGCCGAAGCCGACGGTCATGGCGATTTCGGGGCGCGGAATTTCCCACGGATTGCCGAGGCGCAGCCACTTGTCCGCGATCTCGACTTGCCAGCCGTCGCGGATCACCTGGTCGAAGATGCCGAATTCGTAGCGGATGCCGTGACCGACGGCCGGAATCTCGAGCGTCGCCATCGAATCGACGTAGCAAGCCGCCAGACGTCCGAGGCCGCCATTGCCGAGTCCCGGCTCTTCTTCCTGATCGAGCATATCCTCGAAATTGAAACCGAGCTCCTCCATGGCCTGCTTGGCCTCGTCGTATGCCCCGAGATTGAGGAGGTTGTTGCCGAGATGCGGGCCGAGCAGGAATTCGGCCGACAGATAGCAGGCCGTGCGCGCCTTTTTCCGGTAATAGGTTTCGGATGTCTTGACCCAGCGATCGAGCAGGCGTTCGCGCACGCTATGGGCGAGCGCCAGATACTTGTCGTTCATGCTCGCCGTCTCGGGAAAGCGGCCGAGGACATAATAGAGGTTCCACAGGAACGCCTTCTTCCAGTCTTCGACGCTTGTGCCGGCGCTCCCGCTCTCGGTCATCGGGAGAGTCTGAAGATGCAGGTTTGCCATCTGAGTTCCCCTTGAACTGCCATGCTGCCGCGGTGCCTTCCGGGCGGATCCCCGCCCATTGGGACATTCGAGACCAGGAAGATGACAATCATGGTACAGGATATTTCCGGCCGGAAGGCCCCTGCGGAGGCGCCATATGGAGAAAAGCGTAAAACAGCTGTTTGAGCGCTATGAGAAGCTGTTCCGAATGGCGCTTGGCGGTGAAGCGGACATGGACGAGGTGGTATCCTCATACGCCAGGGCATTCGTGGCGGCGTCTCCGGCCGGCGTCAATGTTGGCCGGAATGACGAGCAGCTGAAGCAGGTGATGCGGCAGGGATTCGAGAACTATCGCCGGATCGGCACCAAGGACATGCGCCTGCGCAATGTCCGCATCGCACCTATCGACGAGCACCACTGCCTGGCGCACGTCGCCTGGACAGGTATCTATGACCGAGGCGGCGAACCGGATATTTCCATTGATTTCGAGGTCCATTACCTGGTGCAGCAGCTCGAGGATAGGCCAAAGATCTTTGGATGGATATCGGGAGATGAGCAGGCCGTTCTGAAGCAGCACGGGATCATTTGATTCCCGCTTCCTGCCGGCGGGCTTTTCTCAGGGCAGGCTTCGCCCTGGCGGTTCGATATTGCGCGAGCCTGCAACAGATGGCACCATCCCGCGCGCAAGCCCAAGCTCGCGAGATCCATGTGCGGTGGCAGGCCGCGGCGATTGGGTTCCACAACCGGGAGGAATCGATGATGAGGCCGATGATTGCTGTGCTCGCGATGGTCATGACGACGGCCGGCGCTTATGCGGAGAGTTTGCCGGATCTCAAGGGGACATGGTCGGGTCCCTTCAAGACCGCGATCCTTGGGCACAATCCGCACCATCCGGGCAACGAGACGATCGCTGATCCTCCACGCATCCGGCAGATCGAGTTCACGGTCGATATCGAAGGCCAGGACGGACGGCTGGTCTGGGGCAGCTCCTGGTCGAAGCCCGAGAGCAAGGATCCGTTCGTGGGAACGATCACGGCCGACGGGAAGAGGCTTCTCGCTGCCGATACGGACGGCTCGATGGACGCCGACATCAGCAATCCGGAGCTTGTCGATCTCTGCTACACGCAGACGAGCCTCGGCCCGTCGCAGGCCATAGTTGCGTCCTGCGGCCAGCTCAAGCGCGCGAAATAGGGCTTAGCCGGCGTTTCCGGTTCCGGCCGCGACGCGCCTGATCGCTATGCGGTCGAAATCTTGGACAGGACGTCGATGGGCGCATCCTCCACCGAGAGGCTGTTTCAGCGATCGAATACGATGGTCGAGCCGTAGTCGGCCGAATATGGCCGAACGTAGCTGATCGCGTCCGCATTGACCAACACGAAGAACGGGCGCCCCATTTCCTTGAGCGTTATCATCTTTGCCATGAACGCCTCCACTCGTCCGTTGGTGTGCCGTTGCCGGTGAACCTCCGATCATGCCGAGCGCCTCTTCTCTATCCCGGCCGGTATTTGGGCATGCCCCGTGGAGCCTATCGCGCGTGTTGGCCGACGGCAATCCGGTGTCGTCAGGGGGGAAGCCAGCCGCCCGAGCTGAACGTCTGCTGCGCGTCGACGGTCTCGAAGCTTGGAGGGAATGTGCATTCCAGCAGGTCCGAGGCCACCCGCCGGCCCGCCGTATTTGCCCCGGCGAACCTGTGGTATATCGAAGACGCCTTTGACGACGAATGGTATTCCGGTCAAGGCGGGCAGGCTGATGGGGTCACCGTGCGCAATATCGATTTCAGTTCCTGGTACGGCCTTCTCACCACCCTGCTTGGCCTGGCGCTGATTACGCTGATCGGGATGGGCATTCGCCTGCTGATGATGTTCACCATCCAGCAGCGCCGCGAGCGCATGAACCGCCAGATCAACGAGCGGCTGCGTACGCTGATTGCGGCCTACAAGACGCTGGGCGGTTCGTTCACCGGCAACCTGACGGTCGATCCGACACACCTGAAGCAGTTGCGCCGCAGCAGCGCGCCTGCGCCGGAGGGCGAGCCTGTGGCGCCGCTGAACCCCGCCGCCGAAGGCACCCCGGGCTCTGATCGTGCCCGCCGCATCCGCGATGCGGTCGAGGCAGCGTTGTCCGACATCATCCTGCTCGGCACCGAAGAGCAGGTGCGGCTGGCGGAGCGCGCGGCGCGCGAGCTGGTTGCCGGACGTCCGGTCCACACGCATGAGCTGGTCGTTTCGCTGCGCGCGTTCATTCGCGAGGCGCTCGATCTTGCGCCGATCCCGCCCGATCTCGAAATTCCCATGCAGGGCCCGACACGGCCGTCCGGCGCCGGCACGCGCGACAAGGGCGATCGCGAAAAGAGGGGGTCAGGGCAAGGCGGCGGGGGGATGGGCGGCGGTGCGATGGCAGGCGGCATGGGCGGCGGCGCGATGGCAGGCGGCATGGGGATGGGCGCCGATCCGGTTGCTGACGATCCACCATCATCGTCACACACGTCCTGAAGGGGCGGGTTCACCGCACAGTTCTGGGCTTCATGTCCATGCAGCACTCAGGATTTCAAGCGCCGGCCAGACGATCAGCAGGCCGACAATAAGCGCGCCTGCCAATATTCGAAGTAGGATTCCGACAATCTCGGATTTATCGGCGAACTCGGTTTTTACCGACATGGCAAACCTATTTGCGCTTCCAGCGCACGGACAATTGTGGCTCCTTCCGAAGAAGGGTTCTGGGGCATCTTTCCAGGCAGGCGCGTATATAGGCGCGCTATCGTCAAGAATTCATTTCTGTATGAAATTTAATCACCACTCCTGCGCCTCGGCCCGCCTCACCTGATCTGAGCGGGAGCGAAGGCGTTATGGCCGATAATCGGGGGTGGCCTCCCCGTCTTCGTTTGGGCGTTCAAGGCCGCCGGTAATGCATCCGGACTTCCCGGGCTGCGATTTCGAGGCTTTGCCTGCTTAAGCGTTAGCAACCAGGATGGCCGCCTTGTCGCGCTTCTTGCGTTTCCGACCTGCATAAAACAGCGTACAGCTACGCGACCGAACACGAAAGAAGGGAAGCGGCCCGCTTCGTTTGCGGGGGCGGCCGGCAGAATGAGGGAACGGGTCATGATGGAACGATCACGCTTCGAGGGCGCCATCACCGAAATGCTGGCCAAGACAAAGAAGTGTCAGGCCATGACCGGTGATCGGGAGAGCATCCTGTTCTCCGGCATGCGCGCCAATCTCTATTTGCCGCATCCCATCTACATCGACTCCGGCGAGGGGGCCACTCTCACTGATATCGACGGCAACACTTACATAGACACCTGCATGGGGTTCGGTGTCTGCGTCCTGGGTCATCGGCACCCGGAGATCGCAGCAGCGATTTCCAGGATCTCCGGATCGGGATGGCATTTCGGCATTCACTCCGAAGAACAGCTTCCTCTCGCTCTTCTCTTGCAGGAAGCAATACCCTGCGCCGAGCGCCTTCTGTTCTGCAACTCGGGGTCCGAGGCGACCGGCTATGCGATGCGTGCGGCGCGTGCGTTCACGGGTAAGGAAAAAATCGGAATATTCGACGGCTATTGGCACGGCATGCACGACTACTGCATGGTTGCGCCGACGGCTGTCGACTCCCGGGAGCGGCCGTCCGGCGTTGAAATCAGCACCGGTATCCCGAAAGCAATTCACGATCTGATCGTTCCTCTCCCTTATCGCAATCCCAGTGCGTTCGACATCATCCGTGCTAACAAGGATGAGCTGGCGATGGTGATCATCGAGCCCGTCCAGCATTCAAACCCTCAGCGCGAGGCTGGCGCGTATCTCAAATCTCTTCAGGAGGTTTGCCGTGAGTGCAACGTGCTGTTCGCGTTGGACGAGATGGTCACCGGCTTCCGCCTGGCCTATGGCGGCGGTCAGGAATATTTCGGCATCACGCCGGATTTCGCGACACTGGGCAAGGCGTGCGGCGGCGGATTGCCGATCGGCGTCATCGCCGGACGGGAGGATTTCATGCGGATGTTCCTTCCCAAGCCTGGTGAGCAAGGCGTGTTCACCGGAGGCACCTTCACCGGCAACCCGCTATCGATGGCGGCGGGCACTGCGGCGGTCCGCTATTATTCCGAGCACCCGGAGATCTACGCTCGCATGGCGGCTGAGGGCGACCGCCTGACGGCGAGTTTCAATGACTTCGCAACCCGACACAACATGGCGGTCCGGATGAGCAATGTCGGCTCGATGTTTCATATCTACTTTCAAAGCAATCCGGTTCGCAGCAGCTTTGACATTGACGAGAAGCCCCTGGAACGGGCGCGGCAGGCCTTTCTGATGCACACTCTCAATCTTGGTGTTCTGATTTCGGGGGCCAACCGCTACTATCTCTCCGCCGCTCATTCGAGCGAGGTCGTCGACCGGATGATCGATGTCTTTCAGGAGTCGCTCGCTCTTGTTCGCGAAGACGGCTTGTTTTAGAAGTAGAGCATCGGACCGAAAAGTGCGAAGCGGTTTTCGGATAATCCGATGCGCAAAACAAAGAGATAGAGCGCCGAGGCGATTCATCAGAACGTCCGGCGCTCTAGCGCCGGTCCCGCACCGTTGCTGTCCGCTATTTCGCTTTGCTGATGCGCTGCACCGCGAGCGTCTGCCCCTGCATGCAGATCGACACTTCGGCGATACGTCCTCGCACGACCACGCGGTCGCCCGGCCCGAAGCCGCCGAGATTGCCGGTGAGCGAATACCGGCGTCCATCATCGCTCCTGAACACCGCACATTCCGCGCCGCCCGTGATAAGCGTTCCCGTGAGTGTCAGCGGCTGGGAGGGCCTTCTCTCGGTCACCCGGAACGGCCCGGCCACGGCCCGCCTTCGCCCATCCGAACTCTGCAACGCGAAGAAGACGCTTCGCCCCGGCCGCGCCCAGTCGGGAAGCTCGACCGATGTTTGCACACGTCCTCGGCGGTTGACCTCCACATTCTTTTCACGCCTGAGATCGGAAGGCGAGCGCCCCACAAGCAGGCGCAGCCGCTCAAAAGGACGAAAGCCCTCGCCCTCGAGTTGGACGCGCGTGCCGGGCGGCCCTGCCGGCGGACGGAAGGTCAGGCTTCGGCGCGCTGTGGCCGAAATCTCGTCGTCCGACACGCTCTGCTCGGTGTCCTGGGCACGGACCGGCGACGTGGTGGAAAGCGGCAGAAGGAAGCCACACAACAGCAAGGCCAGAACGAGTCGCATCGAAATCTCCAATGGGGTCGGTCGCGAGTTTATTGACGAGCGTTCAAAAGCACGAACTAACCGAAAGGGGGCCGCACGGGTATTGGTCGAATATGGCAGAGCCCTGACGGGGCGGCAAGCCGGCCAGTCTGAGGCGCGGACGAACGCCGGTTTGAGCTCTGGCGGAACCCCATAAGAACGCCAAAGCCCAGATCCAGGCACACGAAACCGGCCATGAAACGGGCGGGTGAGGGCTCGACGACTTAGGTAGCTGCGGCATCCAGCGGAGTGCGCCTTCGCGGTGCTTTGGCCTTTCCAAAACCTGTCGTATAGTCACTCCAGAGGGTGAAGTGTTTTCGGAGAAAAAGCCATGGCTTCTTCCGTGCCCAGCAACATGTTCACGTCGACTGAGAAATCCAAGCACCGCAATTCGCTCGCCACATTTACCGACGCGGCAGCGGATTATCTCGACTGGGTCTATGCCGACCACATCGCCTTCTTCAAGAAGTGGGGTGTCTCGAAATATTACGGCAACCGCAAGCCCGAGCATCAAACCAAAGAGCTCCGCATTGCGCAGCTCAAGAAATATGGCAAGCCCGCCTTCCTGGCCGATCTGCAGGTGGCGACAGCGTGTATCACGCTCGCCATGCAGGCGATGGAGCGCGGCTTCAACGCCGCCGGCATGCCGAATACGTGGCGGAAGATCAACGACCAGTTGCGGATCGGGCAGAAATTCTACGGCACCGATTTGCAGATCATGCTGCAGCAGCTCGGCTGGAAGATTTATTACTGGAACCCTGATCCGAGCAAGAATGCGGACTGGGATGCGCAGGACAAGCAACTCAATCCGCCGAAGAGCCCCGGCAAATGGCGGCCTGAATGGGGCGGCCATGCGCTGCGCTACGCGAGCGTGATAAACAAGGGCGCCTATTACGACTCGAAAGTGGACAACGCCACCAAGCTCGTGGGCTTCAAGAAGACACCGCCGCCGTCTTTCAAGAATGCCCCGGTCTTCGTCGGCATCGCACATGCCGGCTATCATGTATTTCCAGGCCGCGGCGGCGATGTCATCGAGGCGCATTCCATGCGGAACATGAACTCGATCGAGAACATCGAATTCTCGAAATTCAATCCGCTGGCGTCGGGTGGCGGCCCGCGCTGGACGGCGTCGCTGAAGTATCGCTCGGGATTGATCTGCGTTCCGTCCGATTTTTAGAGCATCGACCCGAAAAGTGCGTGCGGTTTTCGGACAAGCCGATGCGCAAAAACAAAGAGATAGAGCGCCGGGACGATTCCATGAGAACGCCCGGCGCTCTAGATGATCCGGAAAAGCTTGTGGCCGGGTTTTGATCCGGCCACGACCTTCTCGGTCCGATGCTCCAGGCGTCTCTCGCCGGGATGATCAGCCGGGACAGCATCCGGAAGCTTTGCGCGGCTTCTTCTTTGACTGTATCCGCTCAAGCTGTTTCGGGCTCAACTCAGGCATCATCATCGGCCCCATGGCGACCGCCGACGGAGCAGCGGCCGGTTTGTCGAAATTGCCGGCCTGATAGTCGTTCAGGCGAGTCTTGTTCTTCTCGATGAAACTCAAGAGCTCCTTGTAGGTGCCGCAAATGACATCCGGTTTCTTGCGCACATAGCGGGCAATGCGCTGCATGGCTTTCCAGTAGGCGCCGCCGTTCATCTGCGAAAAGTGATGCCCGATATGCATCGGCGCGCGATTGCCGAAGTAGTTGTGATGGAAGTACTGGACGTAGCTCTGGACCATCTGGTCCTCGTATTCCTTGAACTTTTCCTTGGGGCCGTCCTTGCCGCCCGATTGGGCGACGTAGAAGTTATAGTCCATGCTGAGCGTGTTCTTGGGCGTGCCCGCGACGTTGATGGTGGCCAGCGGAAAGTTCCACACGCCATCGATCTGCCGCGGCCAATATCCCATGTTGTTGACGAGGCTCGTATCGTAGTCGATGCCTTGCTCCTTGAAGGTTTTCCACAACGCCTTGCGGTCGCCGACGCTGAGATAGGGTGCCCGGAAGCCCGATATCTCCTTGGCGAAATAGTTCTTCCAACCGGCGGGTTCCGCCGTCTTGTTGTATCTCTGCCAGGTATTCGACATGATGGACGTAAATCGCTGGAACTCCGTGTTCCATTGGTCGAAGGTGTAGTCCCTGCCGTCAAAATGCCCATTGGCGTGAGAGGCGATTTCGTGGCCTTCCGTCATCGCGAGCCTGACCTGCTCGAGCCGTTGCTTCATCACGTCGAGCGATGGACCGCCGAACCCGATATTGCTCTTGCCCTTGCGGCCCGCGGGGTCGACGTAAATGTTCTTGTCGGCGTCGAGCAGGAAAAACACGCCGCTAATGAAATAGGTGAAGCGGACTCCGGCGCTCGTCGCGAATTTCCGCGTCGCTTTCCAGAATTCAACCTCGTTCGAACCGTCGAATGCAAGCAGTACAAACTGCGGTGGGGTCGGAACTTTGGCCACGGACCACCTCATGCTGCGCGACTGCAACTTATATAGGTATATGTCTAAACTATTGAATCGTCAATGTTTTTTCTTAAATGACATAAGGTAAAAATAGTAGCGGATACAATCAGTTAGGCTTAAGCCGCCGTCCGGCGATGTCAGGCTCCCTGCATGATGCGCGGTGGCGGCAATGCTGAGAAATTATCCAGCGATCGATGAAGGCCGGCACAAGTTCATGGGCCGCTTCCTTATGAGCTCGACCACGCGGTCATCGTAAAGATCAGCACATTCCGGGTCTTGCGCGACAAAGCGGGCCTCACCGTTGGCGACGAAATAGCGATCGGAAAGCTCGACGCCTGGATAAGGAAACGCGAGAAGCTGGAGCGAGAGGCCTGGGCCGTCATTAACCCTCAGGAAAACCTGCCTGTTGACTCCCTAGGCCAAATTGTTCTTGAATTGTTCAGGATGGCTAGTGAGTGCAGGGGAGTGCCATGCGTATCAATCTTGAAGCACGCAAGTATTGGAAGAAGCAATGCACACGCACGAAGGACGCGGAGCCTTCAGACGTGACCACGGCGGTCCTGAACATCTATCAGCGCGAACTCGGCCTCATGTTGGAGGATGACGGCTTTGTGAATTTGCGGGTGCGGATTGCCGACCTCGCCCAAAAGCATGAGGCTAGCGCCAAGAACTATAGCCATCTCGTCGATTTGGTCTTGGAAGAGATGCACCGCGAAGACGCCGAAGTGGCGCAACCGGCTTTACATTGATGGACCATGCTGCGATAGCGCTCGATGCCGACCGGATGGAGTTCAGATCGAGCCAGCCGGCGTAACGGCGGGAAAGTCCTTCGCGGGATCGAACACGTTATTGAAAAAGTTCGTCAGGGAGTACATGGCCACCAGCGCGACGATCTCCATGACGTTCGCATCCGTGTGGCCGGCATCGCGGACGGCTTTCAGATCGGCGTCACTGACCTTGCCGCGGGTCTCTATGACTTTGCGCGCAAACTGGACGGCGGCGTCCCGCTTCGGGTCGCTGGCATGGCCCTTCCGAGCGAGAATGATTTCATCGGCCGGCAGCTTGGCCATATGCTCGGCCGTAAAGCTGTGAACCGTCAGGCAGTAGTTGCAGCCATTCACTTCGGAGACAGCTAGGCCGATGCTGTCACGCGTCTTCACGTCGAGCGCCTTGCTCAAGGAACCGAGCAGGGCGGCCCAAGAGTTGAACGCGACCGGGCTCTGCGCAAAGGTCGCCATCATGTTTGGGGTGAACCCGATGTTCTTGGTGAACGTATCGAGAGTCGGTTTCGAATCGGCCGGCACCTGTTCCGGCTTTAGAGCGGCAGTTCTGGGCATCGTAGTCTCCGCAAGTTACTCACGAGAGCATCGGACCGAAAAGCTCGTGGCCGGGTTAAACCCGGCCATCCCGGTTTTCGGATAATCCGATGCGCAAACAAAAAGATAGAGCGCCGCGACGATTCCAACAGAACGTCCGGCGCCCGAATAGTCATACGAGATCCAGCACATCGGCCACCGGCAGGCGCGGCTTCTGCGGCCAGTTTCCCGGACGCTCCGCCCCTATGGACAACAGCATGACCGGCACTTCGTCCTCGGCCAGCGCGAACTCGCGGTGCACCGCTTCGGCATCGAAACCGATCATCGGCGTCGAACCCAGGCCCCACGAGCGGGCCGCATAGATCATCGCCGCCGCGCCGAAGGTGCCGGTGCGTACCGCTTCGTCGCGCTGGCGCTGCGGGTGATCGAAATACAGGCCGCGTGCGGGGATTTCCCAATCCGGCACTAGCTTTGCCGGCATGATGCCCGCTTCCACCACCGGTGCCAGGCGCTCGGGTATTACACTGGAATCGGCCAACTGGCCGCAGACGATGAAGGTAACGGCCGCATCGGTGATTGCGGGCTGATCCCAGGCGATCGGACGTAGCCGAGCCTTGGCTTCAGGCGTGCGTACGGCGATGAAGCGCCAGTTCTGCAAGTGGAAGGATGTCGGCGCGGTGGTGCCGATTCGCACCAGCTCGCGGATTTGGTCGTCGCTCAGGGTGGCGGCAGGGTCGTAGTACTTGGCGGCGCTGCGGCTCAGGATACATTCGATGACGGCGTTGGTCATGGTCATTCCGTTGGTGGTGGTTGGTGCTATGGGTGAAGGGATAGATTGAGGTGCGAGAGTGTTTTTCGCTCTCAGCGCCGGCCGGCCGCGTACATCGATCGGCGCGTGTCGCTACGGACGAACGCGGATGATCGTCTTCCCCGAGCGTCGCTCGGTCGGGTTGAAGGCGGAGACGGCATCGTCGAGGGTCGCGATGTGGCCGATATTCGTCCGCAGTCGTCCGTCATGCACCCGCTGGACGATCTCACTCAGTTGGGCGCGATCGGACTCGACAACGAAGTCGACCGCGAGGCCGTCGGTGGGCCGCGCCTCGGCCGGCCCGACGATGGACACCAGTGTTCCTCCGGCTCGAATCAGGCCGGCGGACCGCTTCCCGATGTCGCCGCCGATGACATCGAAGACCAGATCGACTCCGCCGACGTCCTCGAGCGTGTCGTTGTCGAGGTCGACGAACTCCTGCGCGCCGAAGTCGAGCGCCTTCTGGCGGTCGGCGGCGCGCCCGGTGCCGATGACATGGGCGCCGGCCAATCGTGCGAGTTGCGTCACCATCGACCCGACTGCGCCGGCCGCGCCGTGCACGAGGACGCTCTGCCCCGCCTGAAGGCGGCCGTGCTCGAACAGTCCCTGCCACGCGGTCAGGCCTGAGATCGGCAGGCTGGCGCCCACCGTGAAGTCGACGTCGCCCGGGAGCGGCGCGAGGTTGCGTGCCTCGATGGCCACATAATCCGCCAGGGTGCCGTCGCGATACCAGTCGGCGAGGCCGAACACCCGCTGTCCTACCGACAGTCCCGTCGTGCCATAGCCGAGAGCGGTGACCACTCCGGCCAGCTCGTGGCCGGGGATCGACGGCGTCCGGTCACGGTCGCGGCGATCGGTCCAGGTCGAGGGCCACGACAGCTCAGTCGGGACGAATCCCGACGCATGAACCTGAATGACGACGTCGTTTATCGCCGCCTGGGGCTCGGGCCGCTCTGCAAGCTTCATCCCGGCCGTTCCCGCGGCCTGGTCCGTCACAACGATTGCCTTCATAATCCATCTGCCTGTGTGCGGTAGGTTGTCATCTTCCGAATAAGGCCACATTGCCACTGGCGCTGGCGCGATGAAACCCGCGTCGGGCGTCGCTGGACGAGCGGACACGCATTCTGGACTCCAGAGCTGGCCAGCGCCGAGGATCAGTGCGCCAGGGGTGCGCGAATCTGGCTAGCGAGCTCAGCCAACGTTGAAAGCCCGACGAACGGTTTCAACAGATGAACGGATGTCGCCACCGGCACGTCCTTTTAAGATCGCACGCCTGACTGGAGAGATGCCTCGGAGCGGTGTTTGGCTCAAGCGCCCTTTTCATCCTCACCGCTCTTCACGCTCTGCCGGTACTTGCTAGGATCAACATTGTAGGCTTTGCGGAATGCTCGCACGAAGCTTGAGCGGCTCTCATATCCCGCGTTATGAGCCACGACATCGACGGGCGCCGTAGTCGTCGTCAGATCGAGCGCGGCTTGCCGCATCCTGAGGTCGCGAAGGATGGCCATGGGCGACCGGCCAAAGATTTCGGAGAAGCGGGCCATGAAGGCCGAACGGCTCAAGCTTGCGCTGTAGGCAAGACTCTGGACCGTGTGCGCGGCGCCAGGGCGGGCCACCATGTCGGAAAACGCGCGCGTGATCTGGCGGTCGGCAAGGATGGAGAAACGGTCCGTCCAGCTCCGCGATGATTTCAGCGAGCGCCGCGCCAATGCAATGATGACTTGTTTCAAAAGCGAGGCCGTCATCGCTCCCATGCCGACCTCTTGCGACAAGAGCTCATTCATGGCCTCGCGGAGCTTGCCATCGATCTTGTCCGACGGTTCGAATTGCTCGACGACTGGTTCGCGCAGGTCGCGAAACAGACCAACCGATTGACCGAAGGACGCGTTGAAGAAGCCGCAAATCTGCACGACCTCGGGCTTTTCGTTCGGAACAGCGACGCGCAAGAGGCCTTCTTCGTCGCGCTTCCAGCAATCACGGTTGATCAGGCGGGCAGCACCCTCGCCGCCGTCAACCTCGATCGAAAAGGGCGTATTCGGGGGAACGATGATGAGCAGGTGCGGCATCAACTGCATGTTCGGGGCGCGATCGATCGATATCCGTCCAGAACCCTTGAGGTTGTAGTGGATCGCGGGCGCATCGATCATTCCCATCTCGACCCGGTGGCCGCGCGGAACGAGGATCTCCGTCAACGCCACGACGTCGATCTCGAGCGCCCGCATGAGGTTGTTGAGGTCGGCGACGGAGAGCTTCGAGGCAGGGACGGCGATCATCGAACCGGTCCGCTCCCCCTGTCCGCCTCCGGCCCGCGATTTGGCCGTGTTCTGCATGGCAACCTGCTTACAATCCGGCGAGTCGCGAGATCAAGCAGGAACGTAGGTCAGCCTGATCACATCCTCGCCGATACCGGCAGGTTGTTCAGCTTCGCTCACACGTTTAAGCTCAGGGCCGGCGATAGTTTGGGCGGGCTCCGCCCGGGAAAGGGCGAGGTCCGGCATGAAGGCAAGTCGTTTGGCCGCCGTGGCGGTCATGCTACTGTTCGCATGCGCTGCGAACGTGGCGATAGCAGCCGAAGAGCTGACGGGCGAGGAAAAAGGGTGGCTCGCGAAAGCCAACCGAGCCGAGGAGAACGGCTGGATCCGGGTGAATATCGGCGGCGCACCGTTCGAGCGCGGTTTCCAGCATGGATACCTGCTCGCGGCGGAGTTCAAGGACGCCTGGCGTGTCTATGACGCGATGACGCTCCAGACAACGGGCCTCGGCCTCGACTTCTTCGTCAACAAGGCCGCGGAGATGCACCGCTCGAAGATCCCGGCCGAGCAGCTCGATGAAATGCGCGGTATCGCCGCCGGATTCACCAAGGGGGGTGTGCCGGCGACGCTCGATCAGGTCATCGGCTGGAATGCCTGGATGGAGATGACCGGCTACTGGTGGCCGACCGTCGCCGAGCAATACAAGAGCGCGGCGCCAGGCGCCGTCGGCATGAACAAGGCAAAGAGCCACTGCAGCGCCTTCATAGCGACCGGCTCGGCGACTAGGGACGGCAAGATCGTCATCGGCCACGAATCCTTCACCGAGTTCTGGAACGGCCAGTACTTCAACGTGATCCTCGATATCACGCCGGACAAAGGCTACCGGATGGTGATGCAGACCTCGCCGGGATGGATCGCCAGCATGACCGATTTCTGGGTGACCGGCGGCGGTCTCGTGGTGGTCGAGACGACCCTGGTTGGATTCGTCGGCTACGACGCGAGCAAAGTGCCGGAATACGTCCGCGCGCGCACCGCGTCACAATATGCGTCCAGCATCGACGAATGGGTGAAACTGGTGGATGCCCAGAACAATGGCGGCTACGCCAATGCATGGCTGATCGGCGACATCAAGAGCAACCAGATCGCCAAATACGAGCAGGGGCTGATCTATCAGAATCTCGAGAAGAAGAAGGATGGCTGGTTCTTCGGTGCAAACGTTCCCGACGATCCGCGCATCCGCAATCTCGAATCCTCCGACGTCGGCTACAACGACATCCGCCAGCAGACCGGTGCCCGGCGTACGCGCTGGCCGCAGCTGCTCGGCCAACACGAAGGCCGCATCGACGCCGCCATCGGCCAGGCCATGCTCGGCGATACCTTCGACGTCTATCTCATGCGGATCGAGCCGTCATCGCGTACGATCAGCTCGCATTACGATACCGACCCGCAACCCTATGTCAGCGATCCCAATGCGGTGTGGAACGTTCCGTTCTACCCGGCAGGCTCTGTCGACGGGAAGGTGACGACCGCGGATGCGGCAAGATCCATGAGCATGTGGGGACGCTTCGGACGCGCGGACGGCCTGGCCTTCGATGCCGATGAATTTCTCCGCATCCATCCGCAATGGAACTGGCAGCAGGGCTATCTGAAGAGCCGGCCGTCCGAGCCCTGGACCTATTTCGATGGCGCCAAATAGCCCCAATCCCACTGGAGCATCGGACCGAAAAGCTCGTGGCCGGGTTAAACCCGGCCATCCCGGTTTTCGGATAATCCGATGCGCAAACAAAAGATAGAGCGCCGAGGAGATTCTATGAGAGCGTCCGGCGCTCTGGCCTCGCTGATGCGGGCCAAGGCCCATCCGGCTAGCCGCGAGATCAAGCAGGAACGTAGGTCAGCCTGATCACATCCTCGCCGATCCGGTCATGAGTCATAAGGCGGAGCGGTGGCCGGGGTCCGGCGAAATAGGGCTTGCCGTGACCAAGCACGACGGGGTGCAGGTAGATTCGATATTCATCGATCAGGCCGAGTTCGGTGAGGCTTTGCGCGAGGTTAGGGCCGGCAACTTCGATCTCCCCGGAGCACTCGGCCTTCAGCTTGCGGATCGGGCCCTCGAGATCATCCTCGACAAGCCCGGCATTGAGGCCGACCGATTTCAACGTGCGCGAGACGACCCATTTCGGCTGCTTCCGCCA
>Ga0187894_10003242_pt1 | contig 18467 bp, 12 predicted proteins | sample GBC1701081metaG_FD_136650 | JGI IMG/M metagenome (GOLD analysis project Ga0187894, IMG submission 136650) | White microbial mat communities from a lava cave in the Kipuka Kanohina Cave System on the Island of Hawaii, USA - GBC170108-1 metaG ...
CGTCGCCGACCAGTTCAACAGCCTGATTGAGGAGCTGACGTGCGCAAGGTCCTGATTATCGGTGGCACCGGCATGCTGGGCCACAAGCTCTGGCAAGTGGCGCGCGACCGGCGCGATCGGTTCGACGTCCACGCCACCGTGCACGGTCCGGTGCCGGACCGCGGCACGCCGCCCCTCGTCGATCCGGCCCGCGCGATCGGCAACGTCGACGCGGAACGCTTCGAGACCGTGCAGGCCGTCCTCGACGACCTCCGCCCCGACGTCATCGTCAACTGCGTCGGCGCGGTGAAGAACAAGCCGGGCGCGGACGACGCCGTCCGCGCGATCGCGCTCAATTCGCTCTTCCCGCGGCTGCTGGCGCGCGCCGCGCAGAGCCAGGGCGCGCGCCTGATCCACGTCAGCACCGACTGTGTGTTCTCCGGCAGCCGCGGCCGCTACTCCGAAGAGGATCAGCCCGATCCGCTCGATCTGTACGGACAGACGAAGGCGCTCGGCGAAGTGGAAGGCGGGCAGTGCCTGACGCTGCGGACGTCGATGATCGGCCGCGAGCTGCGCGGCAGCCGGGGCCTCGTCGAGTGGTTCCTGTCGCGCCGCGGGCAGACGGCCGAGGGCTACACGCACGCGATTTTCTCGGGCCTGACGACGCTGGCGCTGGCGCGGGTGATTGCGGACGTGATCAGCGAGCATCCCGCGATGACCGGGCTGTTCCACGTGTCCGCGAGTCCCATCGCCAAACACGATTTGCTGGTGATGCTGAACGAAGCCTATGATGCCGGCGTGCGGATTGTGGCGAGCCATCGCCTGCACGTCGATCGGAGCTTGATCAGCGAGCGTTTCCGCGCGGCCACCGGCTTCCAGCCGGCGTCCTGGCGCGAGATGGTGCGCGAGCTGCGGGAGGATCCGTTGCCGTACGACGAGTGGAGACAGCAGTGAGCATTGACGGGAAGCGGGTACTGGTCACGGGCGGGACGGGATCGCTGGGACAACGGATCGTTCGACGGCTGCTGAACGGCCTCGCGGGCACGCCCGCGAAGGTCAGGGTCCTCTCGCGGGACGAGGCGAAGCAGCACGACATGCGGCTGCACTTCCTCAACCGCCGCGCCGCGACGGACGATGTCATCTACGAGAATTCACGCGCGCTCCTGACGTTCCGGATCGGCGACGTGCGCGACACGGAGACGATGATCGACGCCGTCCGCGGCACGGACATCGTCATTCACGCCGCGGCGCTCAAGCAGGTGCCGACCTGCGAGTACTTCCCCATCGAAGCCGTCCGGACGAACATCCTCGGCGCCGACGCGCTCGTGCGCGCCACGCGCGCGCCCGGCATGCACGTCGAGACGGTGGTCGGCATCTCGACGGACAAGGCGTGCAAGCCGGTCAACGTGATGGGCATGACCAAGGCGCTGATGGAGCGCGTGCTGATCGAGGCCAACATCGGCCAGTCGGACACGCGGTTCGTCTGCGTGCGCTACGGCAACGTCATCGCGTCGCGCGGATCGGTGGTGCCCGTGTTCCTGGATCAGATCGCACGCGGCGGTCCGGTGACCGTGACGCTGCCCGAGATGACGCGCTTCCTGCTCACGCTGGACCGCGCCGTGGACACGGTCTTCGCGGCGCTCGCGTCCGCGCGGCGCGGCGAGATCTACGTCCCGCGCGTGCCGGCGGCGCGCATGACCGACGTCGCCGAGACGCTGATCGACGGCCGCAACATCCCGATCACGTTCACCGGCATCCGTCCGGGCGAGAAGATCCACGAGATCATGGTGTCGGAAGAGGAGTGCCATCGCACGCTCGATCGCGACGGCTATTACGTCATCGCCCCGATGCTGCCCGAGTGCCGCGACTCGTACGAAGCGTGGCGCCCCGCCCGCACCACGGAGTACTCGTCCGCCGAGATCACGCTGGACAAGGCCGGCCTGCGCGAGCTGCTGGATTCCTATCCCGGCACGAACGGCGGTTCGGAGACCTTCCTCAACGGCGTCGCCGAAGCCACAGGCCCCCGCGCCACGCGCGCCGTGTAGCCCTTCGTCCGCCCGCGTCCCATGAAGGTCCTCACCATCGTCGGCACCCGGCCCGAGATCATTCGTCTCAGCCTCGTCATCCCCCGACTCGACGCCGCCTGCACGCACGTCCTCGTTCACACGGGCCAGAACGCGGATCCGCTGCTCAGCGACATCTTCTTCCGCGACCTCGGCGTGCGCGCACCCGACCGTCATCTCGGCATCGCGGCGTCGAGCTTTCCGGAGCAGGTCGGCCAGTTGTTCGCGGCCATCGGCCGCACGCTCGCGGAGGAGCGCCCGGACCGCCTGCTGATCCTCGGCGACACGAACAGCGGGCTGTCCGCGTTCATCGCGGCGCGGCTCGGGATTCCCGTCTATCACATGGAAGCGGGGAACCGCTGCTACGACGACCGCGTGCCGGAGGAAGTCAACCGCCGCGTGATCGATCACGCCAGCACGATCCTGCTGCCGTACACGACGCGCAGCATGGAGAACCTCGTGCGGGAAGGCATCGAGCGCGAGCGGATCTTCATCACCGGCAATCCGATCTTCGAAGTGCTCGAGCACTACGCGCCGCGCATCCTCGCGAGCGACGCGCTCGATCGGTTCGGGCTCACGCCGCGCGGCTATTTCCTGCTGACGCTGCATCGCGCGGAGAACGTGGACGATCGCGATCGGCTGGCGCGGCTGGTGCGGGCGGTGTCGCGCGTGGCCGAGGACCACGACGCGCCGGTGCTGTTCAGCGTCCATCCGCGGACGGCGGACAAGCTGGCGCGCGCCGGCCTGCGCTTCGACGCGCGCGTGCGCCTGCTGGAGCCGCTGGGGTTCTTCGACTTCGTCCGGCTCGAACGCGAGGCGCGGGCGGTGCTGTCGGACAGCGGCACGGTGCAGGAGGAGTGCGCGATCTTCCGCGTGCCGACGGTCACGATCCGCGACGTCACGGAGCGGCCGGAGACGCTGGAGTGCGGCAGCAACATCATCGGCGGATCGGATCCGGATGACGTCGCGCGGCTCGTGCGGCTCGCGCTGGATCTGCCGACGTCGTGGGAGCCGCCGCGCGAGTACCTCGCACCTGCGGTATCGCCGACGGTGACGCGCCTGGTGCTCGGACGGTTGAGCGTCCGGACGCATCGATGACGTTCTGGCCCGCGTTCCTGCTCTGCGCCTCGCTCACGCTGTATCTCTATCGCTTCACGATCGGCGGCATCAATCTGTCGCTGTTCCGGATCGTCCTGCCCGCGTGGACGGCGATGGTCTGCGTCGACGTCCTGCGCGGACGCGTCCGCTGGTCGCGCCGCTACGTCCCGCTGCTCGCGATCCTCGCCGTCCTCGTGGCGATCAACCTGATTGACTTCGCCGGTCTCGCCGGTCATCCCGATCTGCGGCGCGACATCTTCAATCACGTCGCGAATCTGTGGCTGCTCCTGCTCGTCGCGATCGCGATCGATCGCGAGGCGCGTCTGGAGCGGCTGCTGTCGGCCTTTGCGTGGTCCTCGCTGGTGCCGGCGTTCATCGCGATCTACGCGACGGCGACGCGGCGGTTGCCGTTCGAGTCGCTGCTGCGCGGGCGCGGCGCGTCGACGGTGCGGACGCTGGAGTATGTCGACGGGTGGGATCAGACGTATCAGCGCGCGTCCGGATCGTTCCACGATCCGAATTTCTACGGCGTCTACCTGCTGCTCGTGCTCGCGGTCCTGCTGTTCCTGCGCACGCGGGCGTCCGCGTCCGGCGACGTGCGCGGACGGCGGGCGTGGGACGCGCTCTTCGCGGTGAATGTGCTGTGTCTGGGCCTGACGCTGTCGCGCACGGCGTTCATCGGCTTCGCGGTCGTGCTCGTGGCGGCGGCGTGGATCGACGTCCGCGCGCGGCGGTTCTGTCTGGTGGCGGGCGCCGGTGCGCTGCTGATCGTCGTGCTGGCGACGGTGCTGCAGACGACGGCGTTTCATGCGCGGGTGGCGAAGCGGGACGCGGGCGGCGTCAGTGCTAGCGCCGTGGAGGCGTTGGAAGGCCGCGTGGCGCTGAACACCGTCCGCGATCGCTATCGCTACATGTCCAATGGCTGGCGTGTGTTCACCGCGCATCCGCTCGCCGGTGCCGGCAGCGCGAGCCTGAAGAAGCCCGGCCTGCTGGGCGCCACCGCGCACATGGCCTACCTGACCTGGCTCGCGCGCTACGGCCTCGCCGGCGCGCTGATCTATCTCGCGTTCCTGCTCTATCCGCTCGTACGCCTCCACACCGCGCGCATCGACCCGTCATACCGCCTGCTCCTCATCCCCACCTTCGCCGCGCTGCTCGTCGTCTACCTCGCGCACGACGTGTTCATGTTCCTCGAAGTGCAATACCTGTTCTTCGGCCTCGCCTACGCCGTCACCCTGCACCCGTTCGCGGAACAGCCAAAACAAAGCTGATGGGATGATCGCCGGCCGGCGATGCGGTCGCCGCTCGGAACGTTCGGAGTGACGCTACAGCGGCCAGGGGATGCGGTGTTCGCGGCGCCAGCGTTCCAGCAGCAGCAGCGCGAATAGCGGACGGGCGTTGCGGCGGATGCGTCGATCGCTGCGCGTGAGCGCGCGGACGAGGCGTGCGTTGAAGACGCGGTCGTCCAGCGCGTGCAGCGTGTCGAGCAGCTCCGCGCGCCAGGGGCCGAGCAGCCAGTCCGCGAGCGGCGGCGAGAAGCCCTGTTTGCGATCCAGATCGAAGTCCGGCGGCAGCCACCGCCGCGCCAATTGGCGCAGCAGGATCTTGCGGTGCTGGCGATCGGCGCGCAGGTGATCCGGCACGCGGCCGAAGGCGAAGTCGATGATGTGGTGATCGAGCCACGGACTGCGGACTTCGAGCGCCGCCGCCATCGTGTGACGATCGACCTTGGGCAGCACGTCCTCGGCGAGGAACGACCGGAAATCCGCGAGCGTGATCTGCTGCAGCAGCGGCCGGACGGGATCGCACAGCGCGACGCGGTTCTGCTCCGGCGCCTCCATCGGCGCGACGCGGCGCCGGAACCCCGGCGTGAGCAGCCGCGCACGTGCCGGCGCGTCGAAGATGATGTTGACCTGCGCGTAGATCCACGGCGCATGCCGGCTGAAGCCGAACACGCGCCCGCGGCCCCGCGTCCCGACCGGCGTCACGCGCGCGAAGGCGCCCGCGAGCCGCCGCAGCGTGGACGGAAATACCGACTGCCACGCCGCCGTCCGCGTCACGCGGACGTGATGACGATAGCCCGCGAACAGTTCATCGCCGCCGTCGCCGCCGAGCGCCACGGTGACGTGCGGCTTGATCGCCGCCGCGAGCAGCGACGTCGGCACGATCGACGCGTCCGCAATCGGCTCGTCCACCGCGCGCAGGATCTCCGACAGCGCCGGCGGCTGCGCGTACGTCAGCGGGATCTCGGTGTGCGTGCTGCCGATGTGCATCGCCACCCGCCGCGCGTGCGCCGCTTCGTCGTGCTGCGGCGAGTCCGGAAACGTCAGCGTGAACGTCCGCAGCGGCACGCTCGACGTCCGCATCGCGACGGCCGCCACGAGGCTGGAGTCGAGACCGCCGCTGAGCAGCACGCCCACCGGCACGTCGCTCGTCACGAGCCGCAATGACACCGACGCCCCCAGCAGCGATTCCAGTTCCTCCGTCAACTCCGTCGTCTGACGCGCGACCTCGGCCCGCCGCGCCGCGCCGCGCGGCGGACGCGACCGCGGAGACGTCGCCGGCGGCCGCCAGTAGGCGCGCAGGTCGAACGTCTGCTGATCGAGCTCGTACGTCAGCACATGCGCGGGCGGCAATCGCTTGACGCCTTCCAGCCAGCCGCGCGCGCCCGAGACGTAGCCGTATGCGAGATACGCGTTCAACGCGTCCGGATCCATTCGTGGCACGAAGCGCGGATGCGCGAAGAGCGCGCGCAGTTCGGACGCGAAGAGGAAGCCGTCCGCGGACGGCCAGAAGTACAGCGGCTTCTCGCCGCCGCGGTCGCGCGCGAGCAGCAGGCGCCGGCGATCGCGGTCGTACAGCGCGAACGCGAACATGCCGTCGAACTGCCGCACCGCGTCCTCGCCCCAGCGGTCGTACGCGGCGAGGATCACCTCGACGTCGGTGTCCGTGCGGAACGTCCAGCCGTGCGCCGCGAGCCGGGCGCGCAGCGCGCGGTAGTTGTAGATTTCTCCGTTGCAGACGAGGTGATAGCGGCCATCGGCGTCGCTCATCGGCTGGACGCCGCGATCGCTCCGATCGATGATCGCGAGCCGGCGATGGCCGAGCCCGACGCGGCCGTCGCGCGACCACCAGACGCCCGCGGCGTCCGGTCCGCGATGCGCCAGACGTTCGCGCATCGCGACGAACCACGCGCGTTCGATGACAGGCTCGCGAGCGGCAAATCCAACGATGCCGCACATGGGATCAGCAACCGGACATGGGATCAGAGGCCGCGCATGAGATCAGCCGTGGCAGCGCCGGCGCGGCCTCCGCGCGTTACGGCCGCGGCAGCAACGCCGTCACGGCGCCGCTCCGCGACACGCGCTTCCGTTCGCCGGCCGCCATCTGGAACTGGACCTCGCCGTTGTCGAACCGCACCCGGACGGTGAACGGCCCGGGGAACGGCGTGGCAATGAACAGCGGATACTGGCTCTGCGTCAGATAGGCCGATCCGCTATCGACCACACGAGTGTAGACGATCTCGGGGTGACCGACGGGGCTGACGCGCACGACGCGGCCCTGCTGGTTGCGTTCGCCGTTCTGGCCGACCACTTCAATCGTCAGCCGGTTTGCCGCGCCCTGCGGCGTGATGTTCCTGGCGTATTCCAGGATGCCCGAGCGGCGGACGATGTCGAGCCGGCCGTCGCCGTCGAAGTCCGCGAAGGAGACGACGTCGTTCTCGGGGCCGTTCAGCGTCGTGTCCGGGTTGACCAGGAAGCCCGTTCCCGTGTTGACCATGATGCGCGTCTCCGCCGTCGCGCCCGCGGCGAGAATCAGGTCTTCGAAGCCATCGTGGTTGAAGTCGGCGACGTTCATCCCATAGCTCTTGTGAAAGGCCAGCGCCGGCACGATGTCGGTGTCGGTGCGCGTGAACGTCGTGCCGTCGAAGGTGAAGATGGCCGGCCCGGTGCCAGGGTCGTGCTTCACGAGATCGAGTTTGCCGTCATTGTTCCAGTCGAAGAATTTGATCCCTTCGTCGAACGAGTGCGGCAGGTTGTATTCGAGCGCGCGGTCCGTGAAGGTGAGCTGGCCATTGACGAGACCGTTGCTGATGAAGAAGCGGCTGGCGGCGTAGAGGTCCAGCCAGCCGTCGCCGTTGAAGTCCACCACCTGCACGCCTTCCACCTTGATCGGCGCCGGCCAGCCGCGATTGGCGATGCCGGCCGCGTCCGACTGGTCGGTGAAGCGCGCGTGGCCGTCGTTGATCAGCAGGTAGAAGTGCTCGCGCGGATCGTTGTGCGTGTAGTACGGCAGGAAGATGTCGAGGTCGCCGTCGTTGTCGAAGTCCGCGCTGACGATCGTATGCCCGAAGCCCTGGATGTGCAGCGCCGCGAACTGCGACTGTTCCTCGAAGGTGTTGTCGCCTTTGTTCAGGAACAGGCGCGCTTGTCCGACGGGATCGTCGACCGGCGTATATGTGTGCGTGACGATGTCGAGTTTGCCGTCGCCGTTGTAGTCGGCGGTGTGGTTGTCGCGGTTGATCAGGAGATCCATCCAGTCGACGATGGTCCCGAGACCGGCCGCGCGCAGGTTCCACAGGGTGAAGACGCCGTGGCCGTCGTTGTTCGCCCCTACGAGGTCCGGCGCGCCATCGTCGTTGAAATCCGCGACGGCGGGGAAGAGGTGATAGCCGATCGGCGTCCGCGGGCCGAAGGTGACGGGCACCAGCACCCGGACCTCGAACGCCATCGTGCGCGGCGGCTGCGACGGACTGTTGAGCGTGACCGTAACGGTGGCCATGCCAGGCGTATTCGCCGCGCCTTGCGTGAGCGTCAACTCGCCGGTGGCGGCGTTGACGGCGACGGAGACGATGGAGGCGTTGGACGATGTGGCGGTGAACGTCGACCCGGCCGGCAGCCGGCTGCCGTGCGCCGCGCCGATCGTGAGGCCGCTCCCGCCCAACAGAAACGCCGTATCGTCCGCCTGACGCAGGCCGGTCGACAGGTTCGTGCCGAGCGCGTTCGTGCCGAATTCCCACACCGCGTCTGGCGCGCTGGCGTAGACGGACCGCTCGACGACCAGTTCCGGCAGCCGCGCGCGGATGCTCTCGACGAGCACCGAGAACCGGCGGCCGACGGCCTGCGGAAAGGATCCGCCGATGTCGATGTTGGTCCGGCTGGTCGGCTTGAGCACGAACGTCCGCTCGACGGGGACTCCCTCCTCGAACAGCACCGTGACGCGCGCCTGGCCTTCGAAGGCGGACGTGTTCGCGATCAGGACGTAGGTCGACGTGCCGGCCTCGCCGCCGGCTTCGCCGTCCGCGAGGACCCAGCGGTTGCCGGTTTCCGTCGCGCCCGCGGAGTCGTGGGCTTCGTGCCACGCGCCGTCCGGCCACCACATCGCGCGCTCGACAACGACGGGGACACCGTTGGTGGAGTGGATGGACGTCGAGACCGGCGTATTCGTCAGCCGATAGTCGTCGTTGTCCACCCAGATCGTCTTGCGGCTGTGCGGGAGGACCTCGTGGGGTTTCTTCACCGTCGTGCCGTCCGGCAGCATGTAGGTGACGTCGAGCGTGGCGGCGTCGCTGCCCGGGTTCGCGACGAGGATGTAGAGATCGAAGAAGGGACCGGTCGCGCCTTCGGCGAGGAACCAGTCCAGCGCCGGGTGCGTGACGCCGACGGCATCGTGGCCGGCGCGGAACGGCTGGCCGGGCGTGCTCCAGTACATCGCGCGCTCGGCGACGATCGGCACGTCCGACACGATCGACGCGGAGACGTCGCCACCGGCGAGCGAATCATGCTCGAGGTCGACCCAGACGGTGCGGCGGCTGTGCGGCGCCACGTCGTAGGTCATGACGAGCGCCGGCTCGGGTGCGGGACGGAGATAGGTGATCTCGACGTCCGCGATGGCGTCGTTCGGGTTCTGGAGCAGATAGAACAGATCGAACGAGGCGCCGGTCGCGCCTTCGGCGAGATACCAGGTCCGGCTCGGCCCGGCGACGCTGGTTTCGGAATGGCCACCATAGCCGTTCTCATCCCAGCTCATGGTCCGGTCCGCGCCGATCTCGCGGTCGGACTCGACGACGAGCGAGAAGGAGTTCGGGAGGTCGGGCACGTCGGTAGCGGCCAGCGTCCGCCGCGCCTGGACCGGGATGGTCAGTTGCCGGGTGAGGCGCTGTCCGCTGTCGCCCAGGAACGTCAGGAGCAGATGCGCGTCGTTCGCGGGATCCGGGTTCGCGAAGGCAAAGCGCGTGAAGAAGAAGTCCTGATCGTCCGAGCCCTCGGCAAACATCCGCTTGAAGCGCCCGGTCGGATGCGTGTTGGCCGTGAACTCCGCGAAGTTGCTCTGGTGGTCGCCGTCGGGGTCACCGTCGCGGCCGTTGATACCGTCCGCGGACGTGGGGAGAAGTCCGTACGCAATCTCCCACTCATCCGGCAGATCGTCCCCATCGGTGTCCATCACCTGACCGGCGGCCGCGCCCGGCCTCTCGCCGTGGACGACGCCGGGGACGGCGCCGGCGGGCGCCACGGCCGCGGTCAGCGCCGCGATGACAATTCCGAAAGCAAGAAGACGTCCGTAGTTCATGAAAGGCACACCTGCGGATGACGCGCGAGGAAGAAGCACTCCCTATATCGGTCTCGCGACTGCGCTACACTAGCGAAGCTTTGCTTCGCTCGTGGCTGCTCTCTGTCTGGCCCGATCCGCGGGCCGGGCCATCTTCCAGGACCGGCGACGTTGAGTATTTGCGACAGCGATCAACCTGGGGAGCTGTGCATGCGACGCCAAGCCGGGTATCGCGATGCTTCGTTGTTCGGGCAGCCAATCGGATACCGCCGACAGCTTCATGAGCGTTCATGACCGTTTGACACGTGCCGCATGAGTGACCGAGGTGGCGTTGGGGAACGGCCGGACGCGCGCGCGCACGCTTCCGAGCCCATTCGCGTGGCTCGCATCATCGCCCGGCTGAACATCGGCGGTCCGGCCATCCATGCCGCGCTCCTCACCGAACGCCTCGATCCCTCCCGGTATCGTTCCTGGCTGATCGCCGGGTCGGAAGACCCGCACGAGGGCAATTATCTCGACCTCCGCCAGTGGCGCGTCGCGTCACTGGAGAAGATCCCGGAACTCGGCCGCGAGATTCGCGGCGGGCAGGACCTCGTCACCCTCGTGAAGCTCATCAGGCTGATCCGACGCCTGCGTCCCCACGTGGTTCACACCCATACCGCAAAAGCTGGTACCCTGGGCCGGCTCGCCGCCTGGTTCTGCCGCGTGCCGGTCATCGTGCATACGTATCACGGCCACGTCTTTCACGGCTACTTTTCTCCAGCCAAAACCCGGCTGTTCGTCGCCATCGAGCGCTGGCTGGCCCGCCGGACGACGTGCCTCGTGGCCGTCAGCGAACAGGTGCGCCACGACGTGCTCGCACTCGGCATCGGCCGGGCCGGCCGCTTCACGGTCGTGCCCCTCGGCCTCGACCTGGACGCGCTCCTTCACGCCGAACGCCGACGCGGCGAGCTCCGCGCCGAGCTGCGCGTCCCCGACACCGATCGCCTCGTCGGCATCGTCGCGCGCCTCGTGCCGATCAAGCAGCACGAACGGTTCATCGAGATGGCCGCGCGCCTGGCCTCCCAGGATCCGCGTCTGCGCTTCGTCATCGTCGGCGACGGCGAGCGCCGCGCGGAGCTGGAAGGACTCGTCGCCGCCGTTGGATTGTCGGCGCAGACGCATTTCCTGGGCTGGCGCGCGGATCTGGATCGCGTCTACGCGGACCTCGACGTCGTCGTGCTGACGTCACGCAATGAAGGATCGCCCGTCGCGCTGATCGAGGCGATGGCGGCGGCTCGCCCCATCGTGTCGACCCGTGTCGGCGGCGTGCCGGACGTCGTGGCGGACCAGACGACCGGCCTGCTCGTACCGCTGGGCGATCCGCAAGCGCTCGCGGACGCTGTGAGGCGTGTGCTTGACGACGCCGCGCTGGCGGCACGCCTGGGCGCGGCCGCGCGCGCAGCCGTCGAAGCGCGATACGATGCGCAGCGGCTGCTCGCGGACGTCGACCGGCTGTATCAGCGGCTGCTCGCCGCGGCAGACGTCCGTTACTGAACCGGATCGCTCGTCGCCTATTGCAGACGACCTGCTGCCAGACGACCATTTGCCAGACGACCCATGTCGATCGTCCTCATCCCCCTGATCGCCAGCTTCACGCTCGCGCTCGTGCTGACCGCGCTGTGCAAGCGCGTCGCCACGCGGCTCGGGATCGTGGCGCGGCCGAAGGATGATCGCTGGCATCGCGACACCATCCCGATGCTGGGCGGCGTCGCCATCGCGATCGCCATCACCGCCGGCACCTGGATCGCCGGCGTGACCGATTCCACCATCTGGACGCTGATGTGGGCCGCGCTGGCGCTCGCCCTCGTCGGCCTGGTAGATGACGTACGGCCGCTCCGGCCGCAGACGAAGATCATCGCGCAACTCGTGGCGGCCGCCGCCGTGACGGCGACGGGGCTGCGCCTGCCGCTCACCACGATCGTGTGGATCGATATCGTCATCACGATCTTCTGGTTCGTCGCGCTGACCAACGCCTTCAATCTGCTCGACAACATGGACGGCCTCGCCGCCGGCATTGCCGCGATTGCGGCGGGTGTGACGCTGGTGTTCTTCCTGATGGGGGAGACGCCAGGCGCGGCGACGTGGGCGGCGGTGATCCTCGGCGCGACGCTGGGATTTCTCGTCCACAACTTCAACCCGGCGTCGATCTTCATGGGTGACGCCGGCAGTCTGCTGCTCGGATTCCTCGTCGGCGGATTCAGCCTGCTCGGACCGTCGCAATCGTCGCGCGGGACGATCTCCGTCATGCTCGTGCCCGTGCTCGTCGCGCTGGTGCCGCTGTTCGATACGGCGTTCGTCACCGTCGCACGCACGCTCGCGGGACGGCCGGTCTCGCAAGGCGGACGCGATCACACGTCGCACCGCCTCGTCGCCACGGGCCTGAGCGAGCGTCAGGCCGTCGCGCTGCTGTACGCCGTCGCGCTGATCTCCGGCGTGATCGCGATCTACACGAGCCGCTTCGGCCTCGCCGAAGCCACGGTCGGCATCGTGCTCTTCGGCACGTGCGTGCTGCTGCTCGGCCTCGTCCTCGGACACGTCCGCGTCGGCGCCGACCAGAACAGTGTGAGCCAGAATGGTGTGAGCCAGAATGGTGTGAGCCAGAACGGACGCGTCTTCAGCCTGCTCGCCGACTTCACCTACAAGCGTCAGGTCGGCATCGTCGCGCTGGACGCGCTGTTCATCGTCTTCGCGTACTACAGCGCGTACCGCCTGCGGTTCGAGGGGACGTTCTCGCTCGAAGAGCCGCTCTTCGTCGAGTCGCTGCCGATCGTGATCGCGTGCAAGATGGCCGCCTTCGCGGTGATGCGCGTCTACCAGGGCGTGTGGCGGTACGCGAGCCTGCGCGATCTGCTGCGCATCATTCAAGCGGTGACGCTGGGATCGGGGCTGTCGGTTCTCGCCATCCTGTTCCTCTACCGGTTCCGCTACTATTCACGCGCGTTGTTCGTGCTGGACTGGCTGCTGCTGCTCGTCTTCGCGTGCGGCAGCCGCCTGTCGTTCCGGACGCTGACGGAGCTGCTGCGTCCGCAGCCCACGAACGGCACGCGCGTCCTGATCTACGGCGCGGGCGATGGCGGCGTCCTGCTGCTGCGCGAGCTGCGCAGCAATCCCGCGCTGGCGCGGACGCCGATCGGCTTCCTCGATGACGACCGCGAGAAGCAGCGGACCGAGGTGCAGGGCCTCGCGGTGCTGGGCGGCGTCGATCGGCTGGACGCGATCCTGCGCGAGCACCAGGTCGCGGAGGTGGTCATCACGTCGATGAAGATTGCGCCCGAACGCGACGCCCACGTGCGCGGCGTCTGCGCCGGACACGGCGTCAAGGTGACGCGGGCCGTGCTGCGCCTGGAGTGAGAGGTCCGCCGTGCCCGCCGCTTCCCCCTACGCCCGCTGGTGGACCGTCCTTCGTCTCGCGACGTTCGCGATTCTCACGTTCGCGCTGTTCTTCTGGCGCGGCGCGGACGCATCCAGCTCCGAGGAGATCTTTCTCGCGCTGATCGCCGTCGCCGGCGTGACGGTGATCGCGGACCGGCAGACGCGGCCCGCGTCGCCGCGTCTCTTCCTCCGCGCGGTGTGGCCGTACGTCGCGTACTTCGTCGCGGTGGTGCTGTTGTGGATGCGTCATCCTGACGCCGCCGCGACCGGCGAGCTGTACCGGCAGACCGCGTTCCTCGTGCTGGCCGGCGTCACCGTGACGATGTGCCGGACCGTGCCGGCGCCGGCGTGGCTCGCGGCGTGGATCGTCTGCCTCGGGTTGATCGTCGTCCAGATTCTCGGGCCGCGATCGGTGATCGATCATCTCGGCCGCGCGTCGCACTATCCCTTCGCGCATCAATGGAGCGGCTACCCGGAGCTGGGATTGCTGGCGACGCTGGGCGCGGCGGCGTGCATCGCGCTCGTGTTCGCGAGCAGCGGACGGGCGCTGCGCGGGGCGGCGGCGGTGCTGGCGGTGGGCTTCGCGGGCGCGACGATGTTCATGGTGTCGCGGTCCGCGGTGCTGGCGGTCGGCGTCTGCGCGGGCTGGCTGCTCCTCGCGAGTGCGGCGCGGCTGCGCAGCCGGCTGGCGCTGGTCCTGCTGGTGCCGGTGGCCGCGGCGACGATCTGGATGATCGCGAACGGACAGGTCGTCGAGCGCGTGGAGCGCGTGATGGACACGAGCGCGCGCGAGACGGGCATCCGCGCGGAGGGCTGGCGGACGGCCATGGCGATGGTGCGCGACCGGCCGCTGACCGGCGTCGGCCTCGGCGGCTACGCGGAAACCTACGCGCAATATTCCCCGCGTCAGGACTCGACGCACGCCTACAATCTCGTGCTGCACCTCGCCGCGGAGCTCGGGCTGCCCGGCCTCGCGCTCTATCTGCTGCTGTGGGCGCGCGTCCTGTGGACGTCGCTCCGCGCGTCCGCGCGGACGTGGCTGGGCACCGGCGCCTTCGTCACCCACGCCATGCTCGTGGCCTTCTTCGTACGCAGCCAGAGCGAGCACTTTCTCGCGAACCTGGACACCAGCGCGCGGCTGCTGTTCCTGCTCGCCATGCTGTTCGGATTCGCGGAAGCCGCACGCCGCGCGTCCGCCGTCGCCGCGACGGACAGCGCGTCAGCGGATCGCTGAACGCCGGCTATTTCGTGCACGACTACTTCGTGCCGGCGGCTTCGCGCAGCGTGAGCGTGAACGAGCCGATGGGGAGCTTGGCGCGCATCAGGACGGGCAGGCGGCGCGCGTCATTGGACAGGTAGACCGTCAGCTCGCGCTCGTCCGGGTTCGGGCCTTCGGCGCGGATGACCGGCGTGATCTTCCAGGCGGAGATCGAGCCGAGGCCGCAGGTGACCGATTCCACGCCGCCGATCGAGACGTTCAACCGATACAACTCGCCGTTCAGGATGACGGGCACCTGCACCTGCGTGCCGGTCTTCATCGGCAGCGCGCGGAGCGCGTAGATCGCGGAGAGCGCGTCCTGCGTGGACGGCGGCAGGGAGATCCGCGCTTCGGACTTGCGCGTCAACGGCGTGCCCGACTGGACCTCGTAGGCGGCTTCCCGCAGTGTGTGATCGAACGTGATCGCGCGCAGGCTCGTGCGTCGTCCTTCGACGCTGAAGATCGCGCCGCGCTGCGGCAGCAGCGTGAACGCGTCCAGCAGCGTGTCCGCCTTGTAATAGAGCTGATACAGCGCCGCGACAAAAGACGTCGGACGTCCTTCCGCGACGATGTAGTAGGCGGTGGAGTCGAAGGAGGGACGCTTCTCGCGGACGGTGACGGTAGCGGTGGCCGCGGTGAGGTACGACGACCACGCGATGTCGTACGACAACTGCTCGCCGGCCTGGAACGGCACCGGACGCTCGACGGGCGCGGCTGTTGCGGCCGGTGTCGGCGGACGCGGCGTCGCCGGCCGTGATGCCGGGGCACGGGGCGTGGACGTGCGCGGCCGCGCCGGAGCTGGCGACTGCGCCTGCAGGCTCAGGCAGGCCAGCGCCATCGCGGCAAAGAGGGACAGGACGAGCGGACGCGGACCGGTCATCACGTGTCAGCTTACCTTAGCGGGCGTCGAATCTCCGCACGACGTGCGAGTGAGCGGGCGGCGCCTGCGTCTGACGCCGCGGCCGACGCCGATGCGTGCGTTGACTCTTCCCACCGATCGGAATTACGCTGCGGATGCGTGCAAGGACGCAGCCGGTCCGCGGAAAGGGTAGAAGCCCACCTGTTCGTTGCAAGTCTCGCGAACCTTCTTTCAGCCCGATGTGCGGACAGCGGGCGCTTCGATGAAAGGAGGTCGCTATGTCGACTGATCCCCACGGACCGCAGCGTACTCTTCCCGAGCGTCCCAATCTTCGTCATCTGAAGGCGCAAGCCAAGGACCTGTTCAAGGCCGGCGCGGCTTCGTCTCTCACCGACGCCCAGTTCCAGGTGGCGCGATCGTACGGCTTCGCGAGCTGGCCGAAGCTCAAGGCCCACCTCGACTCTCTCCAAGAGGTCGGGCAGCTCGAACAGGCGATCGACCGCAACGATGTCGAGCGCGTCAAGGCGCTCATGACGCGTAACCCGGCCCTTCACCGCGCACCACTGGGCTACGGAGAGGACGGGCCGCTCACGTGGGTGGCCGAATGCCGGGTGCCGTGGGAGCCGCCCGGTCTGGCGCGACTGACAATGGCGGCTTGGATGATCGAGCACGGCTCGGACGTCCACCAGGGTGGAGACGGTCCGCTGATGAGAGCGGCGCTCAACGGCTATCGCATTCCGATGATGGAGCTGCTCGTCTCTCACGGCGCGGACGTGAACGCCGAGTGGCACGGAGATTTTCCAATCATCTTCGCGTCCTGCGAGGCGGTCGATCCGGATGCGCTCGCGTGGCTCCTGGCGCATGGCGCGAATCCGAACTGCGGCAACGCCAGCGGACGCGGGACGGCGCTGGATTACGTGATCGGCACCTACGGACGTTCACCGGAGCGCTTGAGCGCCTGCATCGACGCGCTCCTTGCCGCGGGCGGCACGACGAAGTACGACGGTCCGGGTGTGCTCGACCTGCTTCGTCGCCGGCTCGATCGCCTGGCCGAGCGGATCGACGCCGATCCGACGCTGGTGCATCGACGCTTCCCCGAACTCGACTGCGGCAGCACCGGCGCCCGTCGGCTCCTGCTGCAGGGCGCGACCTTGCTGCACGCCGCCGCCGAGTTCGGCATTCTCGACGCCGCGCGGCTGCTGCTCGATCGCGGCGCGGACGTCAACGCGCGCGCAACCGTCGACGCCGCGGGCGTCGGCGGCCAGACGGCGATCTTCCACGCGGTGACGCAGTTCTGGGATCGAGGCTTGCCGATCGTGCAACTGCTCGTGGAGCGCGGCGCCGACCTCGGCGTGCGGGTAACGCTCCCGGGACACTACGAGCAGCCGGACGAGATCATCGAATGCACGCCGCTCGGGTACGCGCGACGGTTCCAGGACGACTCCGATTCCGAAGGCCGGACGATCGCTTTCCTGCGCGAACGAGGAGCGATCGAATAGAAGCGATCGAATAGATCGGTGTCGAGCCTCTACGGCGACGGCCAGATGTCGAGCAGGCGACGGACGAAGACGATCTGACCGACGTGATACGCCGTGTGATCGGCGACGAGCAGCAGCTCGCGCAGGGATGTCTGGCCGGAGCCGTGCGGAATCGTCGCGAAGAGATCGACGTCCGTATCGACCGCCATCCGTTCGAGCTCCGTGCGGTCGCACGCCATCGCGGCGATGCACTCGTCCCAGGCCGCGGGTGAGGGTGGCTCGGGGGACGCCGGCCAGTAGTCCTCCGGCCACTTCATCTCGCGATAGGCCGGATTGCGGCAGAAGTCGAGGATGTCCCCCTGCGTGCGGCGCAGGTGATCCAGCAACTGCCAGAGGGAATGGAGTCCGCCTGGCGGCGGCGTCCCGCGGAGATTGGCTGGGATGCCGGCGAGGGCGGTGTCGAGATTGACGTGCGCGTCCTCCCAGTGCAGCAGCCGCTTCAGGAGCGCGCGCAGGGCGTCATCATGAGTGGGAGAGGAGTGCTCGCGAGAGGGGCGATCCGTGGAAGCCATGCCTTCATCGTGGCGGCTTCCGCGGACGGATTCAAGCGCGGCGACACGCCGTCGACGCTGCGCGTCAGCACAGCCGCCGCGGTCTACAACCTGACGCCGATGGCCGCGTAGTCGAGATAGGTGAACATCAGTCCGTTCAACTTGTCGACGTTCGCGTTGAAGACGTCCTCGACCATGCCTTCGCCGGGGATGGGCTGGAGCTTCTCGGCGTCGGGGAAGGGCGCCGAATAGCGGACGGTGACGCGCTGGAAGCCGCTGGCCGTCAGCAGGTAGCTCAACGTGTCCGGGTGCAGCGGGCGGACGTGCGTGATGTCGCGGATGTAGCTGGAGAAAAACGCGAACCAGCAGGCGGGGTTGATCGTTTCCAGGATGATCGGCGCGTTCGGCCGCAGCTTGTGATACGCGACGTCGAGCAGGTGCAGCAGATAATCCGGCTCCAGGTGTTCGACGACCTGCGCCGCAATCAATCCGCCCAAGGATTCGTCCGGCAGGCTGCGCAGGTAGGACACCGCGTCGCCTTCCGCGACATTCAGGCCGCGCGCGCGGCACACTTCCACCATCTCGTGGTTGACGTCGAGGCCGCGCGCCGGGATGCCGTGCGACTGCAGCAGCTCGATCAGCTCGCCGCGTCCGCAGCCGACGTCGAGCACGTCGGATGTGCCCGCGAAGTAGGGCAGGTACTCCGAGAGGCGCGCGCGGATCTCGTCCTGCGAGCCGCGATACCGATCTTCGAAGCCGACGTATTTGTACGAGTCGATGGACGAGGCCGAGACGGGAGCCGAGACCGCAGCCGGCGCCAATGCGGACGCCGGCGTCTGCGGTGCGGTGGCGGAGGCTGCCGCGGGCACGTCGACCGCGGTGGTGAGTCCGCCCTCGCGGCCGGACGCGGCCTGCTGCGCCAGCCCCTGCTGGGCCAGCGCCGTGACGCGTTCCAGCTCGCGCTTCAATGTCAGGCTGGCCTGCTGGAAGACGGCGATCGTGCCGCGCAGGTCGTCCTGCGCCGCGCCCAGGCTCGCGACGCGCGCGTCGAGCCGGCGCTCGCGCGCGAGCATGCCTTCCCACTGCTTCAGCATCTCGTGGCTCAGCGCACTGACGGTGCCTTCCATGCCGACGGTGCGATGTTCCAGGATGTCGACGAGGACGCCGAGATCCTCGTGGACGCGGCGGGACAACGCGGCGATCTCGTAATCCTTCGAG
>Ga0187894_10003243_pt1 | contig 18462 bp, 18 predicted proteins | sample GBC1701081metaG_FD_136650 | JGI IMG/M metagenome (GOLD analysis project Ga0187894, IMG submission 136650) | White microbial mat communities from a lava cave in the Kipuka Kanohina Cave System on the Island of Hawaii, USA - GBC170108-1 metaG ...
GCTTTAAACAAAAAGCTTGCTGATAGCCTTAGATTCACAGCGCAACAAAACAAAATTTTGACAGAACATTACTATAATTTCCCAAAGACTCCTGAGGGATTTGAGGCATGGCGTCACACTCTGCATCAGATTTTAGATGAGTCCTTTGCAAGACTTGGGAACTAATTATTTCTCTCAATCATTCAACTGTAACGGTATTGAACCACTTCCCCATGGTTCTCTAATCTTAAAAGAATAATCTTCAGTTCGGGAGACCAAGACTATTTTTAAATTAAGGACCTACTTTCCAAAAGTAGTGCTCAAACAATCATTGTATATAGATTGGAACAATTCCTTTGAGGTCTTAGACAAGGCGTACGAGTCTGGTTTGTTTGTATTAATCATAGGTCCAAAAGGAACCGGTAAGACAAGCCTTGTTCGTGAATTTGCCGCAAAAAAAAATGCCAAGCTTGAATCAATTAACTTTAGTCTACGAACTCGTGAGAGTCATCTTGTAGGATCAAAAACTTTGGAAAACGGTTCTATTGGTTTTGATGAAGGCATACTGGTAAAATCTATGAAAGAAGGCAGTATGCTTTATCTTGATGAACTTAATGCAGCAGAAGCTGACGTCTTACTAAGATTAGATGAGGCGTTAGATGATCGCCGACAACTTATTCTCAAAGAGTCAGGTGGTGAATTAATTAATGCAAGTAGTGGATGGTTTGTTGTTGCAACTATCAACCCACTTACACATGTAGGAACAAAAGAGCTTCCACCACAACTTCTAAGCCGATTTCCTGTTAGGATAAGGTTAGAATATCCACCAGAAGAAATCGAAATTCAAATAATTAAAAAATACATTTCTGGTTCTCATGATACAGAACTTTTGCAAGGAATAAAGCTTGCAAACTCGTTGCGCCAAGCTGCTGCAGTAGAAGAATTGTATTATTCTCCTAGTTTACGAGAAACGATAGCCTTTGGCAAGATGCTTGATGCTGGCTTAAAACCAAGACAGGCGGCAGATATTGTTTTTGCAAATATATATGCTCAATGGGGTAACGTCGAGTATCAGAAAGTTAACGACATAATCACGTCTATGTTTGGTAACTAATGCAGTCTATTCATCTTCGCAGTGATACCTTACTTGAAATTGCTACCTTCCTTGTTAGAAGGTGGTCTGAAAAACAAAATGTTACGGTAGGAATTGGAGAACAAAAGGAGATTCAAACCAAATTAAAAGAAAACAAAGTGCTCATGTTTCCTTTGAACCGTTTTTACGGTTCTGACTTTCAAAAATACAGACAATTTAGAACTGCTTTGTGGTATGAAGCAATGCGGTTAAGATACGGTAACAAAATTCTAAGCAACGACCACGCCTTTGGTTTTTTGCTAAATGCTCTTGAAAGTAGGAGAGTTGAAACTATTGGTAGAAAAGAATGGCGTGGAATGGATGAGGAGATAGTGTTTAGCTATGGATTTGCTTGGCTTTACAGACCTCTTTTGAACTCACTTTATGGCAAATCTAGGATAGTTGAAGGATTTGCTCAGTTCTTTTTGTTAGGAGATATCAAGGGTGAGGTCACACCTAGTCAGTTTGAAAAAATTGTCAAGGCATCGGCATTTGCGAAGGAGGTAGTCAAGCAAGCGGTAGATAATAATTATGATACAGAGTGGGTGGAGAAAAAGATCCCAGAGATAATAAAAATTTTAGAAATTGATCCACTACTTACAATTCCTTTGTCAATTCCAAAACTAAGCTCCGGGATTGCTGTATCAGATGATGACTTTATTAAAACTATAGGCAAGATAGCAAAATTCCGTGAAAGTGATTTTGGCGAACTCGATCCAAAACGAGCCTATGAGGGGAAAACAATATTTGAAGAATTCAAAGTTTTATTGGAAGAGAACCTGCGAAACGAAAACAGAGGTTTGAGTACTGAAACAGTTGGAATTAGTGTTCCCTCATCTATGAATGTGGATGAAACTAAGATCTATGATGCCGATCTTGTAAGCAGTCTAAAGTCCAGGTTCAGAGAATGGAAGACAGGATGGAAGGAACAACATGTTAATTCAGGAGATGAATTTGATGAAGAGACCTACATTGAAGGGCATACTCCTTTTGTTACAGACCAGAAGATCACCATCAAGACTAGGATTGTCATATTGTTAGATCATTCTTCAAGTATAGCAAACGAACAAACCCAATACAAAAAGACTACTTTGGCGTTGTGTGAGGTACTTGAATTTTTAAAAGTCAAGTTTTCGGTCTATGCTTTCAATACAGAACAAAGGCAAGTAACCTGTTGGTTAGTAAAACCTGAGAACATAAAATGGAATAACATAGCAGCAAAAAGGTTAGCTCAGATAAAAGCAAATGGTGGAACGCCACTAGCTGCGGTATATGATATAATGCTACCTTTGCTACGGTCAAAAAAACCTGACATTTTTCTTACCTTGTCTGATGGTGAACCATCTGATCCTGATGCGGTCCGTTCTATGGTAAAAATGTTCAAACTTTTGGGTATAAAGATGGTAGCAATCGGAGTTGGCCCAAATACACCCATAGCAACAATAATTGCAAGCAACCTCAAACATCTTGGATATGAAAATACACTTGCAGTTAGCAGGTTAAACGACATACCAAACAAAGTTTTGAATGTTTTAGGACGAAATTAATATGAAGTGTCTATCAGTATCGCAACCATATGCAGACTTGATTGTCAAAGGAAAAAAAACTATAGAGCTCAGAACATGGAATATAAAATTTAGAGGGGAATTTCTTATCCATGCACCCCTGAAGATCAAAAAAAATGTATGTAGTGAAATGGGCATTGAAAAAACAAAACTTAGAAGAGGTGTAATTATTGGCAAGGCGGAGATTTATGATGTCAAAATGTATAATTCAATTGCTGAACTCAAAGCAGACTATGAAAAACATTTTGCTTCTGAAGAATTTTTGCGCCATAAGTATGGGTTTTTACTCAAAAACCCAAAAGAGCTTAGAGTGCCAATTCCTTACAAAGGTGGCCTTGGATTTTTTAATGTAAACATAAATTCAGCCATAAAAGAAAACGATGTTAAAGCAGAGTTATTTGATGAAGAATATAGATACCAATGGGTAGGAAAGCACTAAGAATATGCAAATATGAAAAAACTCAAAACGACAAAAATTAGCGGTTTTTAGAACCTCTTTTTTAAGTATTTAGTATTATTGCTACGCGTTTTTCTTATTTTAATTGTATTTTTGATGAGTGTGGACTATTTCATGCGTATTTTAACAACCAAATCCTACTCTGTAAGTTATCTCTCAACACACACCCAGGGTAATTACCCTGATTTCCATTTTTGGAAATGTGGTCTCATGAGAGTAGATCCTAATCTGAAAGATAGGATAGGACGTTTTAATCACCGTAGAAAAGGATTGGCTACGGTAGCGACTACAGCAATTTTGCTTGCTGCTGTTAGCATAATGGGCACCACAACTGTAGCGTGGTCACAAGCTAATCTTGACACACGTCAACAATCTTTGGAGTCTGAATATTCTAGTGTCATTAATCAAATTAAAGAGTCACTAGTGTTAGAACATATTTGGTATAAGACTTCAGAACAAAAACTTAAGATCACATTAAAGAATACTGGAACGATTGGCCTTACTGTTATAGAGATAAAAATAGATGGTACAAATCGTCAAGTCACGCCAATTAATAATGTAGAAATTCTTCCTAACAAAGCATATTCTCTAGATGTGCAGTATGATTGGCTTGGAGATCCAATTGATCTTTTTGTAACCACCGATAGAGGTTCAATTTTTAGAATGCACGTTGAGCCATTCACTCAAGGCAAATTAATTATCAACAAGGTATCGCAGTTAAGCGATGGTAGTTTTGGTTATGATGGAGATCTAGGACTATTCAATATTCAAACATCTGGTTTCTCGGGTGTGACACTTGATCCTAATGGCAATCTTATACTAAGTGGCACAATTCGTGATTTCAATGCTACAAGTGGTGTAAACGGTCATCCAGATTTTGAAAGAGATCCTGCCGTCGCAGGCGGTTATAGAATCGAAACTGGGATTGTTCAAACGAATCTTGGAGCTGACAAAAAGCCAGTATATGCGTCACCACCTACACCTTCGTGGACAACTGGACAGACTACATTTGATCAATGGTACCGGGATACTCCAAATGTAAACAAAAAGACAGAATATGCAATTACTCTTGTTAGGGTGCAAACGAATCCACCTCTCTGGAGCTATAGTAATTCTGCCTTTTTCCCTATTGACAATCAGTTATTTGGCAATGAGGGTCGAAACCATAATTTCCATTTTACCTATGAGATTCACAACACGTTCACATACCAAGGTGGAGAAACTTTCACATTTCAGGGTGACGATGACGTATGGGTTTTCATTAATGACAAACGTGTTATAGATCTAGGAGGCGTACACTCTGTAAAATCAGCCACAGTAAATTTGGATTCGGTTGCATCAACAATTGGAATCACACCTGGAAATGATTATGATTTTGACTTTTACTTTGCAGAGCGTCATACGACTCAATCTAATTTCCGTATAGATACATCCATACAACTTGGAAATAATGGTGTTGGAAGAACAAGTGTTTTCTTTGTTGATCCTGGCGAATATACTATAAATGAACTAGTTCCGAATGGGTGGACTCTTGTTGGTAGGCAATGTGATAATGGATACACACTTCCTACTTCCACAGCTATAACAGTGACAGTACCGAGGGGAGTGACTACATGCACTTTTACAAATACAAAGTAGGGGTACACATTCTGTGAAAAGTAGAAGCGGTTTAAGTACAATTGTAGGGATTGTTTTTTTTATAATAGTTTTTACCGGCGTCGCAAGTTATGTGACCTACAGTATGAATCATTTGGATAGATTTGGTGAGACTATTATAGAGAAAAGCCAAGAGGATAGGAATCGAGATCGTGAAGTATTTGAGATCACTAAGGTAAGTAGAGACAGCAACAAATTCAATATTACTGTTCAAAATACTGGAGAACTTCCTATCAATATCACAAGGCTATGGATTCAAAATAAGACAGACCCTTCTTGGGGTACTTCAAAATTTGATGTAAACAAAAATGTAGTCCCTGGACAGACTCTGACTCAGGTAGGACAGGATCTCCAGCTTACTGCATTAGATACACAAGGATATGATATTAGACTGGTAACTGAGCGAGGAAATGCAAGAGAGTTTTTGGTAAATTCAGTAAGTCAAGAACCAGTTTATCTTCAACTTTTTACTTTGCCTGATAACGTTCCCAGTGGGTTTAACACCACATTGTTATTCGCAGTAACTAATAACATGTCAAATAATGGAGTATTAACAAACTTTGTACCAGAAATTATCGTTACTCCTCAAGGTGCCTCTGTCACTCTCATGTCTGGTCCTGAACCAGCTATGTATCCATTATTAGAAAAAGGAGATACTGCCTATTTCCAGTGGATATACAAGATATCAGGAATTACGGGCCAAGGAGTGAGGTTTGAAGCGTCACTTGAAAATGGGTATCTTGCAAATTCTATTATCAAAGATGTTACTATTGTAGCAAGTAGCGGTACAAAAGATGCAAGTGCATATCATAGAACTGGAGGTACTGTATGGTATAGTTCAAACACATATTCATCTTCAGCCACAACTACACAGGCAGCAACTGCAAATGTACTTCGAGCATTTCCATTTATTGTTGGTAATGGTTTTACGGCAGATCGCATACAGTTTGAAACTACCTTAACAACAAACTCGTTGTGTAATGTTGGTATCTATAATTCAGATTCTAATCTCTATCCAAGTACTCTACTTGTTGATAGCGGGCAGAAAAACTCTACAAATGCTGGACTATACACAACAACAATCAGTACAACGTTATCTTCAAACACCTTGTATTGGTTAGCTTACAATTGTAATGCCGCTCCAGTATTTCGTGCAATACCCGCAAGTGATATTCCTAACATTTTAGGATGGTCAGGAGCGTCTGGTATAAATACTCAAGGAACAGGTTGGACCGTAGCACGAACCTATGCTTCAACATTGCCAGCATCATTTCCTGGTGGTGGTACTATTCTAGCAAATACAAACAGCACGTTAATTGCTGTCAGAGCACAATAATAGATATTATTAAATAAAATTAAATCCTGATGCTTGGGTTTTCTTTCTTGAGTTTTTCCCAATCTGCTAAAAAGTTCTTTAGACCTACATCAGTTAGTGTATGTTTTAGCATTTTTCCAAGAACATCCGGTGGTAATGTAACTACATCAGCGCCAATCTTTGCAGCCTCAACAACATGCATAGTATGTCTAACACTTGCAACCAGAATCTGTGTGCTAAATGCATAATTTTTAAAAACTTCACGCATCTCTTTGATCAAATGTATGCCATCTTGACCGTTATCATCCAGTCTTCCAATAAACGGGCTTACGTATTTTGCACTTGCCTTTGCTGCTAAAATGGCTTGATTTACTGAAAAGACTAGTGTTACGTTTACTGGGATTCCTTCTTTTGTCAGTATTCTGCAAGCCTTCAAGCCTTCTGCAGTCATTGGGCATTTTACAACTACATTATTACCATATTTGCGCAACCTATGTGCTTCATCAACCATTCCAGCAGTTTCTGTGCTTACAACTTCTAGGCTAACATCACCTTTTACAATTCTGACTATTTCTTCCATTGTTTTTTGCGGATCGCCACCTTCTTTGGCTAAAAGTGATGGATTAGTAGTAATACCATCAACAAGACCCATATCATTGTACAGCTTTATTGCGGCAATATTTGCGGTATCCAGGAATATTTTCATCTGGTTTTGCTCCGAATATCCTTAACCGCGTTAGCTATATGAACTGATGTCATACCATGTTTTTGAAGTAAAAGTGGAATTTCATTGTCTCTTGCTGACTCACCAAATTTGTCTCTCACTCCTATTCGTCTCACTGGAACAGGACACGTTTCAGAAACTACCTCAGATACGGCAGATCCAAAGCCCGCCATTATGTTGTGTTCCTCACAGCTCACAATACCTCCTGTCTCACGAGCAGCCTTTTCCAAAAGTGTAGTATCAATTGGTTTTATTGAGAACAAGTCCAACACTCTACATGAAATGCCTTCTTGTTTTAGAGAGTCGGCAGCATCAAGTGCCATCTGCACAGTGATTCCACAAGCTGCAATAGTACAATCAGAACCTTCTCGTAACACTATTCCCTTTCCAATCTCAAAATCTTGAGCTTCTGAATAGATAAGAGGAGTCTTTGATCTTGCCATCCTCATGTAAAATGGACCGTACATTTGTGAAATTATCCAAGTAAGTTTGGTAACTGCAATCGTATCAGCTGGGATTAAAACGTTAACGTTTGGAATAGCTCGCATAATTGCAATATCTTCGATTTGCTGGTGTGATCCTCCATCAGCCCCAACACTTAGTCCACCATGTGATACTACCATTTTTACATTTAATCCTAGTTTTCCATTACGTGATGGATAGGCAATAGCATTTCGTATTTGATCTACACATCGTCCTGGCAGAAATATTGCATATGTGCTTGCAAATGCCACTTTTCCCTCATTTGCAAGACCTGCAGCAACAGAAACTAGGTTTGCTTCCGCAATTCCAACATTAAAAAATCTATTTGGAAATTTTTCCCCAAATGGTCTTGTCTTTAACGAATCTGTTGTATCTGCTCCAACAACTACAACATTTGGGTTTTCTTCACCAATCTTGATTAATGTCTCTCCATATACTGTGCGCATATCAGTCATTTCAGTCATACGAAGCCAGCCTCCTTTGCGATTTGAATAAGCTCTGTCTTTTTCTTGCCTACCTCGTGTAGATCTATCCACTTATTGACAAGCTCTACACCTCCAAGATTGTATGCCTTTTGTATCAATAATTTTCTTCGTGCGTGTAAGATTTTTTTTCTAAATTCAACTATGGTGGCCCGTACATCTTTTTGGCCTATAATAGCACTTCCACCAACAAAAACTCGTGCACCATCAAAAAAGCATAATTCCACATTAGAAAGGTCTACTCCCCCGTCCGCCTCTATAAAGCCAGTAAACTTCTTTTCTGCAAGAATCTTAGCAAGCCTTTGTGTTTTCTCATGAGTTGATTCGATATACTTTTGGCCTGATTTCCCAGGAACTACTGACATTACAATAAGCTGATCCAAATCTGGGATAAATTTGTCAGCCCATTGTGGAAGTTCAGTATCAGGATTTATGGCAAGACCAACACTAACCTGATTTGATCTTAAAATGTCATGAATCTCACCAAAGCTCGATTCATTACAAACTTCGGCATGCACCGTGATTATATCACTTCCTGCTTCAACATAATCTTTGACATGTTTAACAGGTTCGTTTATCATTAGGTGTGAATCAAATGGAACTTGTGTAAGTGGCCTTAGCTCTTTTATTTTTGTATGATCAAATGTCTTGTTTGGAACAAATAAACCATCCATTACATCAAGATGAATAAGGTCAGCTCTGCCGTTAACTGCTCTCTTTACTTCATTTTCTAGATTTGTCATATCGCCCGCAATTATGGATGGCGCTATAAGAAATTGACAATCAAGCTCAAGATCAATTATTGGAGCAATCTTTGGATTTGGTGCAACACCATGCCATTTTGGATTATCCTCCATATGCTCTACACCTTTTCCTTTTACGGTACGAGATACAATGATGGAGGGAGTCCCTTTTGTCTGCTGAGCTGAACTTATTGCTTTTATTATCTGTTCAATTCTATGACCGTCAATTTCCAAAACATTCCAACCAAAAGATCTCCACTTGTCACCTGTCTTCCATCTTGCGGCATTTTTCCACATTTCTGAAATGTCATCTTCCACTAATTCCTCGTCTAGCGGCATTACTCTTTCTGTATAATCATCCTGCTGAATGAAATTTCGATCAAGAAATACTGTGAGACTATCAAGTTTGTATTTGTGTGCAGTCATTGCAGCTTCCCAGACCTGCCCCTCATCTGATTCACCATCACCAATTATGGTGTAGATTCGATGGGTCTTTCCATCTATTCGTGCGGCAAGTGCCATGCCAATAGAAAATGAGAGTCCTATTCCTAGTGAACCACCACAAAATTCCACACCGGGGCACTTGAAATCAGGATGGCCTTGTAATCTACTTTCAAATTTTCTTAATGTCTCAATTTCCGATTTGTCAAAGTATCCAGCAACTGCAAGATTTGAAAAAAGCCCAGGTGAAGCGTGTCCTTTTGATAAAACCATCCTATCACGATCTTCCCAAAGTGGATTCTTTGGATCATATCTTAAGAATTTGAATAAAATGCAACCCATAATTTCTGCCATAGAAAATGAACCACCGGGATGACCAGAACCGGCTGTTGTAGTTCCTTTAATGACAAGTTTACGAGCTTCCCTAACTTTTTTTATGATGTGATAGTAATTCAGGCTCATATCTATTCCAAAGCATGAAATTCAAGAATATTCAAAATCTTACGTGTATTCATGATTTTTAGCGCATTCAGAGCAAATAAAAAGTTATTTCAGAAAATTTTAATTTGAAATAATCTAATGATAAGCATGGATCTACAAACCTTTGTGCCGTTGGTAATATATGATGACAAATGTTACCTTTGTGCCAAGTTCGCAAGAATTGTTGATTTTTTTGCAAGAGGAAAATTGCTGATTGTGGGACATTATACAGATTTTGGTATGAAGTTAAAATCTGAGATCTTTGGTACTTATGATTCCACAAAGATGTTCTGGTTTGTAGATGGCAAAACAGCGTATGGGGGAAGGGCTGCACTTCTGCCTCTAATATCATCTATTCTTAACTCCAAAACCAAGCCATCTATCCAATATGAGATACGTGCATCATGCGATGCAAGCTGCAAAACACCCAAGGCAGTCTTTCTTAGGTCAAAAAGCCTCTTTTCAAACAGTGAAAAAATCAAGCTAAAATAGATTCTAATATACCAAAAAACACAGGCGAAATATTATGAAGGTAAGATCAGAAAAATCAAGCCCCACCAAAAAAAAGACTGCACTTTTGTGTACTTTTGTTTATGAAAGATCAAAATCCGTTGCAGGTTTGAATAAAATAGATTCTAAACTTGGTGGGCTTTTAAAAGCATCTCTCAAAGAAACAGAGGGTAAGATAGGAACTCTAAATATAATACATACTCAAAATAAAATTCCGGCACAAAGGGTTTTACTTGCAGGGTTGGGAGAGAAGGAAAAAATAAACCATGATACGATTAGGACGGTTTCTGGGAAGATTGCGCAAAAAGTACGTGAGCTTGGAATTTCAGAATACGCCATATTCATACCACCAGACTTTGGGTTGGACATAATCCCTTCTATAAAGGCAATAGTGGAGGGTTCTGAGCTTGCACTTTATTCGTTTGATAAGTACAAAAAAGAAAAAAACAAAAAATCCCCAGATCTTTCCATTTTAATTGAACATTCTGGCAATATTGAAGATACCATAAAAAGAACACAGAAGATTTGTCAAAGCGTAATATTTACTAGAGATATAGCAAATCTTCCTCCAAATGATTGCCCACCAGAACAGTTAGCAAAATTTGCAAAACTACTTGCTTCTCAATTCAAGTTAAAGTGTACTGTCATATCAAAAAATGAGATAAGGCAAAAGGGATGTGGAGGAATAGCTGCAGTAGGCGGCGGTAGTAAAAATGAGCCTAAACTCATCATATTAGAGTACAATGGAAAGCGAGGAGAAAGGCCAGTAGTTGTGGTAGGAAAGGCGGTTACATTTGACACAGGTGGCATTTCAATAAAACCTAGTGAGAAAATGGATGAGATGAAATTTGATAAATGTGGAGGCTGCGCCGTTCTTGGTATTATGAGAACAATTTCTGCGTTAAATCTTCCTGTGAATGTAGTTGGCATCATACCAGCCGTAGAAAATATGCCAGGTGGCGAAGCATACAGACCAGGAGATATAATTAAGCTCTATAACGGAAAAACTGCAGAGATTCTTAACACAGATGCTGAGGGGAGATTGATTTTAGCAGATGCATTAGCGTATGGTAAGAAAAACTATTCTCCAAAATGCATAATTGATTTTGCAACTTTGACTGGTGCATGTATTGTGGCTCTTGGTGCAAATGTGGCTGGAATTATAGGAAATGATGATAAACTTATTTCAAAAATAAAACAGGCCGCTGAAAAAACAGATGAGCAAGTTTGGCAACTTCCTATAGACGATGATTATATGGAGATGATCAAATCTGAAGTAGCTGACATCAAAAATACTGGAGGTGGCAAAGGTGCAGGCACAATAACTGGTGCAGCATTTTTAGCTCATTCCGTAGACAATGTTCCCTGGGTTCACTTTGACATTGCCGGTACCGCATGGACTCAACAGGGTACAAAAGAAAAAAGCTACAATCCTAAAGGAGCTACTGGATATGGTGTTAGACTATTGACAGAATTTCTTTCTAATAGCTAATAGCCCCTACTGTTTCTGTCAGGTGTAGAGTTGTTTGGATTTCTAAAGCCATGCTTTTCCATCATGTGGTTTAAAAATCTGATATCGTCAGAGAAATTTTCACCACAAACTGCGCAGCTATTCATGAGTCTTCTCGTATATCGCCAACTTTTTAGGCTTTCTCACCACATAGAAGATGGTATGCAAAAAAGCTTCAGACTGTCTAAGCTTTCATTTTTAATAACACCAAGTGAAGAAGGATACCTTGTTGCTTGCAATGAAATACCGTACCTTTTTACAGACGTAGCTAAGGTAGAAGAAATCGATGAAAAAATACGCCAGATGATAACAGAATACATTGAGTATTTTCCATACGATGCCACAAAACGTGGAGTAGACAAAAATATTGTAATGCATGTGGCCTGGAAAGCTTCACCTAACAGTGTTGCTTTAAACTAAAAAGTGCCAGCACTACTGCTTCCCAAGGGCTCTCGCACCTTAGTAACACAGCAGCGACATTGGGTTTGACTTCCGGGTTCGGTATGGGACCGGGTCGGACCCCAACGCTATGGCCGGCTTGTTAGCAATTTCTATGATCTTCTGTATTAATCTTACTTGAATAAGAGGTATAAATTAACGATGACAGTTGTAAATTTATGACTCATCGAGTTGCCGTACTGGATAAAGAACTATGCCAGCCAAAAAAATGTGGCCTTGAGTGTATCAAGTACTGTCCAGTAAACAAATCTGGCGCTGATTGTATAATACTGAATGAGGAAGTTGGAAAAGCACAGATCGATGAGAATATCTGTAATGGTTGCGGTATTTGCGTAAAGGTTTGCCCCTTTGACGCTATAACAATTGTAAATCTAGCACAGGAGCTAAAAACAGAAAAAATTCATCAGTTTGGCATAAACTCCTTCAGGTTATACAGAATTCCCACACCAAAAAAGGGCCAAGTTGTGGGACTGCTTGGCAGAAATGGCATGGGAAAAAGCACCGTCATTGGCATTCTTTCTGGAACTCTAAAACCAAACCTAGGAAATTATGATTCACCACCAGAATGGGATGATATCCTGAAGAACTTCCAAGGCACTGAATTAAAATCACATTTTGAAAAAATATCAAACGGACAGATCAGTGTATCAATAAAACCCCAACAGGTTTACAACTTGGCCAAGGTATTTGATGGAACTGCAAAAGAGCTTTTGGCTAGATATGATGAGAGAAACCTAGTATCAGAGCTTGTAATGGAATTAGGACTACAAAATGCAATGGAAAACAGACTCAATGAACTTAGTGGAGGGGAATTACAGAGACTTGCCATTGCAGTCACGGCATCAAAGGATTCGGACTTCTACTTTTTTGATGAACCATCCTCTTACAACGATGTCTTTCAGAGAATTGGGGTGGCTAGAGTAGTTCAGAATCTTGCCAAGCTAGGCAAAAGCGTTATGGTAGTAGAACACGACTTAACTGTGCTTGACTATCTTAGTGATTTTATTAATGTCGTTTATGGCGAACCCGCAGCCTATGGTATTGTTGCAGACGTTTTGTCTACAAAAGTAGGGATCAATGTGTTTTTGGATGGTTACCTTCCAAATGAAAACGTAAGATTTAGAGATGTTGCGTTTAAGTTTGATGCTTCTACCTCTGCGGACGAGTTTGTTATGACAGATAATATCATAGAATACCCTAGCTTACAAAGAAAATATCCCAACTTTTCTGTCACAGTTCAAGCCGGGAAAGTACGAAAAAATGAAGTTCTTGGAATTGTAGGGGCAAATGCTCTAGGTAAAACAACTCTGATGAAGATGATTGCTGGTGTTGAAAAACCAGATTCTGGTGAGCTCGAAACCAAAGTAAAGATAGCTTACAAGCCTCAGTATCTAACAAATGACTATGATGTCGAAGTGGTTTCGATATTAGAAAAAGCAAATGGAGGTGGGTTAGAAGGGACTACTGAAGAAGAGCAGATAGTAGATCCATTAAGAATAAAAAAACTTTACAACAAATCAGTCAAGCATTTGTCTGGAGGAGAGTTGCAAAAGGTTGCTATTGTTGCGTGTCTTTTGCAAAAAGTTGATCTATATGCACTTGATGAACCTTCAGCATTTTTAGATGTAGAGGATAGAATTGCAATAGCAAAATTAATTCAAAGATTTGTTCGTTCCTATGGAAAATCTGCAATAATAATAGACCATGACATCCAGCTTATGGATTTAATATCAGATTCACTAGTCATTTTTGAAGGGATTCCAGGAAAGGAAGGCTTTGGTACATCACCCATGTCAAAGGCAAACGGTATGAATCGCTTTCTAAAATCACTTGACATCACATACAGGCGAGATGAGACAAGTCTTAGACCAAGAGTAAACAAAACAGATAGCAGACTAGATAGAGAGCAAAAACAATCCGGCCACTTTTATTACAGAAATTGACCCGCATGCTGAAGGAAGCAGTAGCAGGAATACTGTCAGAAAAAGAAATTGCGGATCTATATGGAGCATTTGATCAAATTGGCAATATCATAATTATTAGAATGCCAGATTCGCTTGTATCAAAGAAGAAAGCAATAGGAGAAATTCTCTTGCAAAAGATAAAAACCGCAAAATCAGTTTTTTATCAGTCCTCCCCAGTTGAAGGGGATTTTAGAACCCGTAGCTTGGAGCTAATTGCAGGAGAAGATAGTACAGAAACTGAATACAGGGAATATGGGTGTAGGTTTAAAGTTAATGTACAAAAAGCATTCTTTTCTCCAAGACTTTCAACGGAGAGAAATAGAATTGCAGATCTAGTCGTAGATGGTGAGGCTATCATTAACATGTTTGGTGGAATTGGAATGTTTTCTATCATCGCGGCAAAGAAAAAAAAATGTACAGTTTACAATATTGATATAAATCCTGATGCGATAGAACTTTGCAATCAAAACATAATGCTTAACAAGCTTAAGGGAAAAGTCGAATCAATAGCTGGGGACGCAACAAAAATTATTGAAGAAAGGCTTTCAGGTAAAGGGGATAGGATTCTAATGCTTCTACCTGAAAGATCTGATGAGTTTCTAGATTCTGCGATAAAGGCTTCAAAAAAAAATGCCATAATACACTACTACTGCCATATACACTCAGATAAAAAAAATTTAGTTGCCAATCTTGCTAAAGAGCACTTCATGAAAGTTGTCAAGGTGAAATCTGAGATTTTTGGCTCAAAAATAGTCAGACCTATAGGACCAAGATTTTATCAAGCTGTAGTAGATGCAAAGATATCAAAGTAGCTATTTTTTGTCGTCTGATATCATAGATGATGACGATGGTTTTGATGTGGCCATGTTGTATCCAATCCAAGATATTACTCCCAGTATTCCTCCCACTGCCATAAGCACAGAAAGTTGGAGAACAACTGGGCTCCATTCAGAAAGCATCAAAAGATATGCGTATACAAAAAATCCGACAATGCATAAAACAAAGATCGAAATTCCTATAACGCGTTGTCTAATCATAGCACCAGAGTCTTTTTGAGAGTTATTTATTTGAATCTAGTATGAGAATTCAATTGTCATCAAGTAAGCATCCTCACCATCTCGATAGTAAGCCCTAAGTCTCTGTTTTATTGTAAATCCTATTTTTTCATAAAGTCTTACTGCCTCGTTATTACTACAACGAACCTCTAGATAGAGTTCATCAGTCCTTTTTATCTTGACACCGGCAATTGCTTCTTCAACTAACACTCTACCAATTCCCTTTTTCCGATGTTCTTCTAACACAGCAACTGAAACCACATGGCCTTTTTTTACAAAACCAAGTTTTTTAAAATTTGAAAATCCATATTCTATCTTGCACATTATGTATCCTACAAGCTTTCTATTTATTTCTGCTACAAGAAATGCTTCTGGAAGCTCTGACAGTAGACTTTCATAAAAGTAATCAGAATAATGCTCGGGAAGTGTCTTCATATTTATTTCCATTACTGGAATGATATCACTTGGATCACATCTTCTGATTACACAGTCTCCAATCTCTCTGAGGGCAACCTGCAATTCAAATTATCTGGGTGTGACAATTATTTAACTTTAAGCGAGTAAAAGAATTAATTTACAGGACCTTTGAGTCATAGCTGTTGAGTGAACCTACACAAGAAGAAATAGTATCCATGATTTCACCTGTCTTTGAGATAAAAAGTGTTAATCAGAATCTTGATGCACTTCAGTTTGAGATAGAGGGAGATGAATTTAAGTCAAAGTTTGCCCACCTTGCGCAAAAACTAGAATCCAAAAATCTAGTGGGACGGCTTGAAAGAATTGATGGTAGGATGTTTCTTTTAGTAATCAGGTTCCGCCCACCCAAGTTAAGACGATCATGGATACCAAAATTACTTTTTGCAGCTACTGTAGCTATGGTAATGGTTGATGGCTATTACAGAACAATTGCTGCAAATTCCATAGTTCAGATAGGCAATCCACTGGAAATAGCCATTTTATATACAATTTCCTTGATTGGAATACTTGGAATACATGAGCTTGGACATATCATAGCCTCAAAGTGGCATAAGGTTAAGACAAGTTGGCCTTATTTTATTCCAGGTATTCCCATCATTGGCCTTCCAACATTTGGGGCTCTTATCATGTCACGCAGCTTTACCATAAACAGGGATATTTTATTTGATATTGCAATCTCAGGACCCATTGCAGGATTGCTTATAGCTGTTATTGCTTCAACATATGGAGCATATCTTTCCCCACTTATACCAGATGATCAAGCTAAGGAGCTTTTTGCTCAATCAGAACTTTTTGAGATACGGCCAAGTATAATCATGAGTGCAACGCTTATCATTGCAGGCAAGGCTATTGAGGGAACCGAGGTTATTATGTCCCCAGTATTGTTTGCGGCATGGCTTGGTTTTCTTATAACATTTTTGAATCTTCTTCCAGCATGGCAACTTGATGGTGGGCATATGGCCCGCGCAGCCTTTGGAAGAAAATGGCACAAAATTGCAACATATGCAAGCATAGGTATACTTGCAGCTCTTGGATATTGGATCATGGCGCTTTTTGTACTAATGTTTAGCTCACGAAGTCTAGATGCAAGACCGTTAGATGACATTTCTCCACTTTCAAATAAGCGAAAAAAAATGTTCGTTTTGGTGATTGGACTTGCGGTTTTCTGTGCACCGCTTCCATTTTCAATCTTACCTTAACAACACGTGAGAGCCATCTGACACGACGGCAATCTTTTGCCTTGCTCCCTGTGTTTTTAAGATATAATCCATCGCATGTTTTATTCCACTAAACGCAATCATGCCAAGCTTATCTTTTGTATAAAAATCTGGTAAAATTGAGACTATTCCTATCTGAAAGTTTTTTGCAACTTCGGTCAAAAACAAAAGGTCTTCCATTCCGTCTACATATCTTGCAGGATTTTTTAGCCTGTCCAGACTCATTCTTCCTTCCATGTATTGTTGGATAGCTTCTGATCCGATTCCATCTTTGCATTCTGCCAGAAGAATTACAAGTCCTTCTTCTTTGATTGCATCTGCACAATTCCATAGAGAGTTGAGCGATTTACCAAGTGTCTCGCCACTACTTTCTTTACCGGTACTAATTATCATGGTGCGGTGTTTTTCTACCTCGTTTGTAGCTAGTGAAAGGAGTGATTTTGATATGCATGATGTGGAAGAGGGATGACCAGTAGCTAAGTCTACTATTCCTGCAGAGTTTGAGACAATCTCAATTGCAGATATCTCAAATGAGTCAGAGAATTTTTGTGCTATTGTAAAGTTCCCAAGCTCTTCTCCTGGTGCTGGAATGTTACCTTTTCTTTTTTCATAAGCAGAAAGCATGTGTTCCTTTCCGAATATTCTAACAAGTTTTGTTGATATAGTATTAAACCCAAAGAGACCATCAAACTCCATTTCTCCTACAAAAACTAGATTTGGATCTGAAAGATTCGCGCTACCAAAGTCTGAAATTTGTAATGTAGGATCTGATAAAGCGTTTTTCATTCTATGTATGTGAGCCTTGTCTACAAGAAGCTTTGGTTTTGGAATTGAATGTTGATTACATTTTTCAAATAAAATAGAAATTATTTTTTGCATGGCTTTGGAGTGATCCAAAATGACTAGCTCTGTTGGTTTAGTGAGATCTAGTTGTTCTAGTTTGGCCCTAATTTCAGCATCCGTTAGGTTTGTGCCCTTTGGTTCTATTTTTTTGTCAAGATTTTCTGCTAGTATATCTAACACAACGTCGGCTGAGCCATAGCTAAGCCAAATTTCTGGCATAAGAGTACGAATAGGACAATTAAAATAAATCTAGCATAGTTAATTTTGCTGTGGAGTTTGTTAAAGAATTTGCAACGTTTTTACACCAAAATGGCGCGATAAAGGTTGGGAATTTCAAGCTTTCAAGCGGGAAAGAAAGCTCATACTATATAGACTTGAGAATAGTTCCGAGTTTTCCGCACGAATTTCGAAAGATGATAAAGACTCTTCAAAATTTGATATCAGAAAAGATTGGATTTGATAATTTTGATTGTGTTGCTTCTGTGCCCACATCTGGGCTTGTTATAGCCTCTGCACTTGCTATTGAAATTGTCAAACCTCTCATATACATAAGGCAAAAGCCAAAAGAGTACGGAACTGAAAATGTAATAGAGGGTAAGATTGCAAAAGGTACAAGAGCCCTACTTGTAGATGATGTTGCAACTACTGGACTTTCTCTGTTAAACGCCATAAAAGCACTCAGAAGTGCAGATGTGGTTGTGACGGATGCTTTCACTATAATAAACAGATTTGAAGGTGCGCGTGAGCTTTTAGCAAAAGAAAATGTCAGGTTATATGAAATTACCAATATAACTGAGCTTACATCCATACTAAAAGAAACCTGATTTCTGTTCAACCTTTTTAGAATATCAAAAACAAATGGATCTAATCTGAAGCCAAAAAATGCTTGCAGAGTTAGCTTTCATAGATCATTAGTTCTTTTTCCTCAAGTAGCGTGTGCAGATTATGTACTGCTCTGTATACTTCAGAC
>Ga0187894_10003244_pt1 | contig 18461 bp, 15 predicted proteins | sample GBC1701081metaG_FD_136650 | JGI IMG/M metagenome (GOLD analysis project Ga0187894, IMG submission 136650) | White microbial mat communities from a lava cave in the Kipuka Kanohina Cave System on the Island of Hawaii, USA - GBC170108-1 metaG ...
CGTTCGCGGTGGCGTCGCCCGAGGGCCGCGCCTGGCGCGCGCGGCGCCTCGAGGAGGCGCGCGCGATGCCGGAGGCGGGGCTCCTCGCCGCCGCGGTGCCCGGAGGGGCCGTGGATCCGGGCCGGCTGCTCCCGCTGGTCGTCTGGAAGGCGCGGCACGGCCTCTGAGCACAAGCCCCGCCCAGGGGCGAAGGCGTAAGCCCGGTCCTCGGGGGCGAAGGCGGCCCCCGAAGCCCCCTCCCTTGGCCGCCGTGGCGCCGCCGACGCCGCTCGCGGCGCGGCAACTCCGCCGGGGCAGCCGATATACGAGAAGGGCGACCGTGCTTGCCTCCACCCTTGCGGCCCGACGCGAGAGCGCCGGACGGCCGGGGTCCGTCCGCAGGGCGGCCGGCCGTCTGACGGACGGGAATGCAGAGCCGCGCGACGAGCCCGCTCCACCACCTCATCTGGATCCCGGCCGCCGCCGCCGGGCTCTTCGGCGTGTCGCTCGCACTCGAGGGGTCGGCGGTCACCGCGGTCGCGATCTTCTGTCTCCTCGGCGCGCTCGGGATCGTCATCCTCCGTCCCGTTCCCGCGCTCGCGCTGCTCGTCTTCATGCGGTTCAGCTTCGAGATGTTCTGGGAGCAGCGGGTCTACGGCTTCAGCGTCCTCGACCTTCTCGGGGGCGGGGTGCCGGTCGCCGTCCTCCTCTCGATCTTCCTCGCGCGGCCGCGGCTCGCGCATATCCCGCTCACGAGGCCGATCCTCGTCTGGGCCACGATCGTCTGGATCTCCGCCGCCGTCTACATCGCCGTCGGCGGCAGGACCGAGATCGTCCTCGAGAACACGCTCCGCTACACGTGCGGGGTCCCGATCTTCCTGCTCACGGTCATGGTCGTTTCGGACTTCGAGCACGCGTGGAAGCTCCTGCGCCTCTGGCTCCTCGGCGCGGTGCCGGTGGCGGCGATCTTCTACGGGTACGGCGAGCGGCTGGCCATGGAGTACCACGGCGTCGTGCGCCAGAAGGCCCTCTACCACGACGTCGTCACCCCCGCGGTCGTCGGCTGCATGTCGATGCTCATCGCGCTCTTCCTGCTGAGCCTCGGCTGGATGCGGCGCTGGCGGCCGCACTGGATCCTCGCGCTGCTCCTCTGCGCGGTGCTCTTCGGGCGGCTCGTGTACCTCACGTTCCACAACGCGCTCGCGGGCGTCGCCTTCCTCGGCGTGGCCGCGTTCTTCTTCCTGCGCCGGCGGTTCGGCCTCCTCGCGTGCCTGCTCGTCTTCCTCGTCGGCCTCTCGCAGGCGGAGCGGGTCCAGCAGCGCTGGTGGCGCGAGATCGCGATCCTCGAGGGGGAGCAGGACCCGATCGCGTTCGCGTCGGGCCGACCCAACCAGTGGCGCTTCTACCTGGGCCGCTTCCTCGAGATGGAGCGCATGGACCAGTGCCTCGGCATCCACGGCACGTGGGGCGACCCCGAGAACCAGTTCCTCCAGCTCCTCGGCGACCTCGGGCCCGTGGTCGGCCTCTACACCGTCGGCGTGGTCCTCTGGATCCTCTGGACGGTCTATCGCTGGGCGAAACAGGAGACCGACCCAGAACGCAAGCTCTTCTTCCACTTCGTCGTGGCCGTGCTCGTCGGCTCCGGCGCCGCGTGGATCACCGCGACGCCGCTCACCTACAGCAACTTCCAGTGGTTCCTCTTCTGCCTCGTTGGGCTCGCCGTGGCCGTGCGCGTCGACAGCGAGCGGACCGCGGCCGCCGCCGCGGGCGCGACGCACGCGACGGAGGCGCGGCCGTGAAGGGGCTGAAGGAGCGCGTGATCCAGGGCTTCCTCTGGCGCGCGGGGGTCGGCGGGGGCCAGCAGATCCTCCAGGTCCTCTTCACGATCCTCCTCGCGCGCCTGCTCACGACCGCGGACTTCGGCCTCGTGATGATGGCGCTCCTGGTCACGCGGCTCGCCCAGGCGCTCTCGAGCGTGCAGTTCGGCGCGTCGCTCGTGCGCGACGCGGACGCGACCGAGGGGCAGGTGAGCGCGATCCTCGCGTGCCACGTCGGCATCAACGTGCTGATGTCGGGCGTGTGCTGCCTCGCCGCGCCGCTCGCGGCGGCCTTCTTCGACGAGCCGCGCCTCGAGCCGATCGTCGCCGTGCTCGCGTGGAGCCTCCTCCTCTCGAGCCTCTCCTTCCCGACCGTCATCCTCCGCAAGCGGATGGAGTTCGGCGCCTATTCCGCCCTCGAGATCGCGTCGATGATCGTCGCGAACGTCGTGGCGGTCGCGGCCGCCTTCGCCGGCCTGGGCGTCTGGTCGCTGGTGGTCCGCCTGATGGTAGACCGGGCCGTCTTCGCCGCGGGGGTCTGGTGCATCTGCGGCTGGCGCCCCGTCCGCCCCGACTTCCGCGGGATCGCCCACCACGTCCGCATGGGGCTGCACCTGCTCGGCTCGAACATCCTCTACTACGTGTCGCAGAACCTCACCCAAATCCTCGTCGGCAAGTTCGCGGGCAAGGACCTGCTCGGCTGCTTCGGGGTCGCGTTCACGCTCGCGGTCGCGCCGGCGGTGCAGGTGCAGGCGGTGCTCACCACGGTCCTCCAGCCCGCCTTCGCGTTCTTCCAGAACGACCCCCCCGCGTTCCGTCGCAAGGCCTACGCGAGCATGCTCGCGCTCGGTCTCGTCTACATCCCCGCGATGCTCGGCCTCGCGGCCATCGCGCGGCCCCTCGTCCTCTTCGCGTACGGCCCGCAGTGGGAGGCGGCGAGCCTCTTCCTCGTCCCGCTCGCGGGCGTCGGTCTCATCAAGGGCCTCGAGCACATGCTGCGTTGCGTGATCATCGCCTCGGGCCGCTCGGCCGCCATCCTCCGGATCACGACGGTCGAGACGGGAGCGTCCGTCGTCCTTCTCGCGATCGGGGGGGGTCTCGGGGGCGCGAACGGCCTCGCCATCGCCTACCTGGCCGCGGCGCTCGTGGCGGGGGTCCTCACGCTGCGCGCGGCGGACGCGGCGGTCGGGGGAGGCCGCGTCTTCCTGAAGGCGATCTCGCGCTCCCTTGCGGCCGCGGGGGCGATGGCGGCGGTCGTCGCGGCCGCGGCCGCGATCATGCCGTGGCCGCACGGCGCGACGCTGCTCATCCAGGTCACGCTCGGCGTCACCCTCTACTTCATCCTGCGTCTCCGCGCGCTCACCCGCGAGGAGCGCTCGGTCGTGCGCGGCCTGCCGGTCGCGGGGGCGGTCCTTGCGCGGAGGTGAGCGGTGATCGCGATCGAGCCCCGCTTCGAGTTCCGCCTCGAGAACGGCCTCGCGGATGCATGGCGTCGCCTGCAGTCGGTCACCTCGGGTCCCACGTTCCAGCACGACCCCGAGCACGTGACCGCGTGGCTCCGCCATCTCCGTGGCGACTTCGCGCCGCTCCTGCTCGTCGCCCGCGATCGCGGCGAGGTCGCGGGCATCGTCCCCCTCATGTTCCGCGACGGGCGTCGGCGCGGCCTCCTCCCCTTCCGTTCCGTCCGCTTCCTCGCCGATCTGCACGCGGACTACGCCGCCGTCCTCGCGGCGCCGGCGCGCGCGGGCGAGATCCTCGGCGCCGCGCTCCAGTGGCTCTTCGAGGAGGGCTGGCGGTGGGAGGCGCTGGTCCTCGACAACCTCTGCGGGGCGGAGCCGGCGGCGGCCGCGCGCGCGTGGCTTGGCGCAAGGGGGATCGACTACACGCTCGGGGAGGGACGCTACTACCAGGTGGACCTCGCGCGGCCGTGGGACCGGGTGATGGGGGAGACGAGCCGGCGGTTCGTCCGCAAGAACATCAACCTCGCGAGGAACCGTCTCGCGCGCGCCGGCGGCTACGAGGTCGAGTCCGCGACCTCGTGGGACGCGGAGCGCGTGCTCGACGACGCTGCGCCCCTCCACGCCGCGCGGCAGGGCGAGCTGGGGCGCGCGAGCCTCCTCACGGACCCGGGCGGGCGCGCGTTCCTCGCGGACGCGATTCGGCACCACACCCTCGCCGGCCGGTTCCGCGCCTACTGGCTGCGCCACCACGGTCGCGCGATCGCCTACATGCTCGGATTCGAGGAGCAGGGCACCTACCACGCGTGGAACATGGCGTTCGCCCCCGAAGCCGCGCACTTCTATCCCTCCCGTCTCCTGATCCACGAGATCCTGCGCGACTGCCACGCGCGCGGCCTGAAGGCTCTCGACTTCATGCGCGGCGAGGCGGAGTACAAGTCGAAGTGGACCACGCGTTTCCGGCCCCGGTGGAAGCTCGTCGTCAAGAACCGCACGACCGTCTACGGCCGCGCCGTCCACTTCCTGGAGTCGGTCTTCACGAGGCCGAAGGAGGCTGCGGCGCGATGAGAGCCAGGCTCGCGATCAGCCTCGACACCGAGTGCGACAAGGGCCCGCAGTGGCGTGTGCGTCGGCCGCTCGCCTTCCGCAACGTCGTCGAGGGCGTGCCGGAACGCCTCCAGCCCGTCTTCGACCGGCACGGGGTCCGCCCGACCTACCTCTTGAGCCCGGAGGTGCTGCGCGACGACGACTGCGTCGCGATCTTCCGCGACGTGGACAGCCGCGCCGAGCTCGGCACCCACCTCCACGCGGAGTTCATCGAACCGCGCGCATCGATGGACGCGGAGCGGACGGAGGCGTTCCAGGGCGAGCTGCCCCCGTTCGTCGAGTACAGCAAGCTCCTCAACCTGACCGCGCTCTTCTGCAAGCGCTTCGGCCGCGCCCCGACGTCGTTCCGCGCCGGGCGCTACGGCCTCGGCCGGCGGACGCTCCGCTTCCTCGAGCAGCTCGGCTACCTCGTCGATTCGAGCGTGACCCCGCACGCGTGGTGGCGGAGCGCGAGAGGCGGCGTGAGCTACCTCGGCGCGCCCGACCAGCCCTACCACCCGTCGCTCGACGACTTCCGGCAGCCCGGGGCGATGCGGATCCTCGAGGCGCCGGTCACCCTCGTGAACCCCTGGTGGGATCTCGTGCCGAAGGCGATCCGCCGCCGGATCGACCCCTTCCGCCGCTGGCAGGGCGCGCTCCTCGGCCCGTTCAAGAAGCCCCTGCGGCCGGCGTGGCTGCGCCCGTCGTTCACGGACGTCTCCGCGATGCTCGCCGCGACCGACTACCTCGCACGGAGGGCGGGGGAAGGCCCGCTCTTCCTCTGCATGATGTTCCACACCAACGAGGCCACCGCGGGCGCGAGCCCGTACCACGCGACGGCGGTGGAGGTGGACCGGTTCCTCGGGCAGCTTGAGCGCTACCTCGACGCGCTGCGGGCCCGCTACGACGTCGAGCCCATCGGCCTCTCGGAGGCGGCGGCGGTCCCGGCATGACGACCACGCGCGTGGAGGACCGTGCCGCGGAGATCCGCGTCGGCATCGTGACCGAGAACCACTACCCGAGCCTCGGGGGGATGGAGTTCTCGAACCACCTCCTCTCGCGCGCGCTCCAGCGCCAGCCATCGACGCGCGTCTCGGTCGCCTCGACGGGTCCCGCCTTCCTCCCGCCGGGCTTCTCCTATCCCTACCGCCACTACCGCTCGCGGTCCCTCTCGGTCCTGACCGCCTACCTGCGGCGCAGGAACGTCGAGCGGATGGTCGCGCGGGAGCGGATCAACGTGCTCCACGGGCCGATGCTCCACGGCGGCGGCGAGCGGGCCGTGCTCGCGGCGACCCGCCACGGGCTTCCGGTCGTCGTGTCGGCGCAGGGCGCGGACGTCCAGACGGTTCCGGAGATCGGCTACGGGGCGCGCCTCGACCCCCGCGCCGAAGAGCGCATGCGCGTGGTGATCTCGCGGGCCGACCGGGTCGTGGCGCTGTCGCGGATGAACCGCGACCTCCTGGTCGAGCTGGGCGCGGACCCCCGGAACGTCGTCCTCGTGCCGAACGGCGTCGCCCACGCCGAGATCGGAAAGGTCCCCTTCGAGGACCGCCGCGCGGCCCTCGGGCTCGATCCCTCCCGCTTCGTCCTCCTGACCGTCGGGCGGGCGAGCCCGGTCAAGCGCATCGAGCTCCTGTACCAGGCGCTCGCGCTCGCGCGCGCGGAGGCGCCGCAGCTCCGCTGCGTGAGCGTCGGGCCGAGGGGGAAGCTCGCGGACGCCGCGAGGCGCGCGGGCGTGGCCGACCTCGTGCTCCTCCCCGGCGCGGTGACCGCGGGCGGCGAGCCCCCGGCCCCCGAGCTCGTCCACCTCTACCGTGCGGCCGACCTCTACGTCTCCGTCTCGCACGTCGAGTCGTTCGGCAACGCGGCGCTCGAGGCGCTCGCCTGCGGCACCCCGGTGCTGGTCACGCGCCGCCACGGCGTGCGCGACGTGCTCACGGACGAGTCGGGCTTCGTCGCCGAGGAGGAGACGCCCGCGGCCCTCGCCCGCGTCCTCGCGGGGCTCGCGGCGCGCCGCGGCGAGCTCAACGGCCGCCGCGCCTCGATCCGCGCGGCCGTCGCGCACCTCACCTGGGACCACGCGGCCGCGCGGCTGCGGGAGGTCTACCTCTCCCTCCTCTGATCATGCGCATCGCGATCCTCGCCGACTCCTGGCTCTTCGACCCCGCGACCATGGTCAACGGGACGCAGGTGCAGATGTACCACCTCGCGTCCGCGTTCCGGCGCCGCGGCCACGAGGTCCACTACCTCGCGCTCACGCGCGACCGCCGCGCGCTTCCGGATCTCCCGGAGGGCATCCGCTTCCACTGGATCGAGAGGCCGGTGACCGCCGTCTCCTGGCTCAGGGACCTGAACGACTACCGGAAGGCGCTCGATGGGATCCGGCCCGACGCCCTCTATCAGCGCGGCCGCTCGCACCTCACGTGGATCGCGGCGCGCTGGGCGCGCGCGCACGGCCGCCGCTTCGTCTGGGGAAGCAACGGCGAGGACTCCTGCTCGTTCTGGAAGCACGTGAAGCGCCTGCACGCGTCCAGGCGATCGGGGCTCCGCAAGGCCGCGTTGCTTCCGCTCGCGGCCGCGCGCGACCTGCTCGTCCACAGCGGCATCCGGGCCGCGGACGGCATCGTGACCCAGACGCGCACGCAGGCGGAGAGCCTCCGGAGGAACTTCGGGCGCGACGGCGTCGTCCTGCCGTCCACCTTCGATTCGTGTGAGGGGGCCTCGGGGGCCAAGGAGCGGATCGTGCTCTGGCTGGCGAGCCTCTCTCCCGCCAAGCAGCCGGACCTGTTCCTCGACCTCGCGGAGCGGTGCCGCGACCTCGACGACTGGACCTTCGTCCTCGGCGGCGGCACGCGCGTCGACGCCTACCGGAGCGCGCTCGCGTCGCGCGCGGCCTCGCTCCCCAACGTGCGGCTCCTCGGTCCCGTGCCCTTCGCCGCGTCGCACATGCTCTACGCCCGCGCCTCCCTCTTCGTCAACACGAGCCGCGCCGACGGCGACGGCCTTCCAAACTCGTTCATCCAGGCCTGGCTCCACGGCACGCCCGTCCTCTCGCTCGGCCACGACCCCAACGGGTGGATCAACGGCGAGGGGCTCGGGCTCTCCGCGCGCGGCGACGCGGAGCGCTTCCTCGCCGGCGGACGCGCGCTGCTCGGCGACGACGAGCTGCGGGCGGCGATGGGGAGACAGTGCACCCGGTTCGCGCGGCAGACGTTCGCCGCGGAGGAGACCATCGATGCTTATCTCTCCCTCTTCTCGAGCTGACGCGGGCGGCGAGCCGGCGGTCGAGCTGCGCGCCCGCGGACCGATCGAGGTCCCCGACGACGCGCTGCGCTATATCCTCTTCCAGCGCACGGAGTACCTCGCGCTGCCGCGCCGGCGCCTTCTCTACCGCGCGTTCTGCCGCATCAGCCGTCGCCCGCCGCTCGACGCCGCGGTCGCGCTCGAGTCGGCGTGGCGGGGCGGTGCCGTGCGACGGGCGTTCAACCGGGACATGGCGCGGGAGTACGCGGAGATCGTCCCGCACCTCCCCCCGCGGGCCGTGGCGATCCTCGACATCGGGTGCGGCGTCGGCGGCATCGACGTGCTGCTCCATCGCCACTACGGGACGCCGCGGCTGTACCTCGTGGACCGCACGCACATGTCCGACAAGGTCTACTACGGCTTCGCGGATCGGGGCGCGTTCTACAACTGCTTCGACGCGACCCGGCGCCTCCTCACGGGCAACCGCGTCCCGGAGGCCGACCTGCGCTTCCGCGAGGTGGGCGAGGAGTGCCGGCTCGACATCCCCGAGGCGGTGGATCTCGTCGTCTCGCTCATCTCGTGGGGATTCCACTACCCGGTCCCCGTCTACGCCGACCAGGTGCTCGCGCTCCTCCGCCCCGGCGGCCGCGTGATCCTCGACGTGCGGAAGGAGACCGACGGGCGCGCGCAGCTCGAGGCGCGTTTCGCGCGCGTGACCGTGATCTCGGAGACCCGGAAGAAGGAGCGCGTGGTCGCCGAGCGATGAGCGTTCCCCTCCCCGTGCCCCACCCCATCCGCCGGATCTGCTTCGTCATGCCCTTCCACATCATGGAGATGCGGGGTGGCGGCGCGGAGGTGCAGGCGTGGCTTCTCGCGAAGGAGCTCGCGCGGCGCGGCTTCGACGTCCACTATGTCGCGCAGAGCGTGCGCGGGAAGGCGGGGCTCTCCGAGCGGCTCGACGGCGTAACGCTGCGGTGGCTCCCGTATCGCGAGCACCTGCGCTGGGTGAACAGCGGGAAGTGGTATCGCGCGCTGAAGGCGATCGACCCGGACCTCGTGATCCAGCGGATGAGCTCGGAGACGACGGGCGTGATCGGCCTCTACGCGCGTCTCCACGGGAAGGCATTCTCGTGGATCTGCACGGGCGACGCGATCCCGCGCCGCTGGCTCCACCTGCGGCGGCAGGTCGATGCGAACCGCGCGAAGTCGCCGGGCGCGATGAGATCGCTCGTGTTCCTCGCGGACGCGGCGGTGCGCGACGTGATGCGGCAGCTCGGGATGCGCTGCCTCACCCACGCGTTCACGCAGAACGAGGCGCAGCGCCGCGGGCTCCGCTCGGCATTCGGCCTCGACTCGTTCCGGCTGCCGAGCGGCCACGAGCGCCCGGCGGCACCGTCGGACGCCGAGGCGCGGCGGCGCGGGGCGATCGTGCTCTGGGCGGGGACGCTCGGGCCGAACAAGCGGCCGCAGCTTTTCGGCGAGCTCGCGCGGCGGTTCGAGGGGGCGCCGGTGCGGTTCGTCCTCGCGGGCGGCCACGCGGACGCGGCGTACCGCGAGCGCGTGGTCAGGGGGCTGCCCGGGAACGTCGAGTGGCTGGGAAGGGTCACGTTCGAGGAGACGCTCGCGTGGTTCGACCGCGCCGCGGCGCTCGTGAACACGTCGCCCCCGGAGCACGAGGGGTTCCCGAACACGTTCATCCAGGCTTGGCTGCGCGGCGTGCCCGTGCTCACGCTGGGCGTCGATCCCGACGGCATCCTCCGCGAGCACGACTTGGGCGACGTCGCGCGCGACGTGGACGAGCTGGCGGCGAACCTCTCCGACCTGCTCGCCGACGCGCCCGGGTACGCGCGCCTCGCCGAGAACGCAGCCGCGTTCGCCCGCGAGCGCTTCACCGTCGAGCGCGTCGCCGACTGCTTCCTCGAAGCCGTCGGCGCCGCGCCCTAGCCGTTCGCCATCCGAGCCGGCGCCGCCGCGCCCGGCGGGTCGGCGTACGCCGCGACGAGCCGCCGGCCGTACGATGCGAGGCTGTACGCCTCCGCGGTCCGGCGCGCGGCGTCGCCGAGACGCGTGCGCAGACCCGGGTCATCGAGCAGCGCCTCGAGCGCGTCCGCCAGCTCGCCGGGCTCGCCGGGCGGGACGATCCAGCCGTCGCGGCGGTGTTCGATCAGGGAGCCGGCCGCCTCGGTCACGACGCACGGAAGCCCGCTTGCCATCGCCTCCGACACGACGAGCGCGGAGCCCTCGAAGTACGAGGGCAACGAGAAGACGTCCGCCTGGTGGTAGCAGCGCGCCAAGTCCTCCTGCGGCATCGGCGGCAGGTGGTCGAACAGGTGGACGTACGGCGCCAGGTGCTCGTGCATCCCCGGCGCGATCCGGCCGGCGAGCAGCACCCGCACGCGCCCTCCCACGCGCCGCGCCGCCTCGAGCAGGTCGATCACGCCCTTCGCGGGCGCGATCCCGCCCGCGAGCAGCACGCGCAGCGGCTCGCCCGGCTGCCGGACGCGCGGCATCGGCCGGAAGAAGTCCGCGTCCACGCCGAGCGGCACCACGCGCTGGCGCTCTGCCGGAATCCCCGCGCGCACGTTCTCCGCGAAGACGAACCGCGAGGGCGCGAGGATCAGGTCGGCCTGCTCCAGCTCCTTGGCGATGCGTGCGTCGGTCCGGTTGTCGAAGGGGGGCGGGGGGGATCGGAGGCGGGCGTACGCGCGCTGCACGGCCTCCCGCCGGAAGAGCGGGTGGACGCTCTGCTGGTCCACGACCACGTGCATCCCCGCGCGCCGGGCTGCGGCGCCGCTCCGCAGCGCGTAGGTGTTGGCCACGTGGAACGTGTCGCCGCCGCGCAGGAACGGGATCGTCGCGAGGTCGAATGCGGCGTTGTAGGCGCGCATGAGCGCGCGGCGCTTGCCGACCGCCGCGCAGGCCGTGCGGTAGGCGCCCTCCAGCGGCCACAGGCTCACGACCGGTGCGCCCCTGAGCTCGGCGTCGCTCCGCGCCCGGGCGCGCCGCCACGGGGTGGACGCGTCGAAGAAGAGGCCCGTGACGAAGCGCGCGAGCACCCCTTCCTGCCGCAGCGCGCGCGCGGTCAGGTAGTAGTGGCCGCGCTTGCCGGCGGCGAGGACTACGCGCACCAGCAGCCCCCAGGAAACGGCCCGGATTCGCTCGGTCGGCCTCCCAAGCGGCTTCCGCCCCCGCAACTTTGCAGAAACGTACCCGGTACGTTTCTCACGCGGTCCCCCCGGCTCCCCTCATTGCCTCGAAGAGCCGGTGGCGGAAGTCGCTGCGCGTGAACCTCGAGAGGTAGTGGCGGCGGCTCTCGAGGGCCATCGAGCCGAGCCGTTCGGGGTCACTGAGAAGGTCGTTGATCGTCTGCGCGAGCGTCTCGTGGTCCCTCATCGGCACGAGGCGGCCGTTCCTTCCGTCGAGCACGCTCTCGCGGATGCAACCGGCGTCGCAGCTGACGATCGGAAGGCCCGCGGCGAGCGCCTCGACGATGACCCACGGATGGCCCTCGCGCGTGCTCGGGAAGACAAAGAGATCCGCCTCGCGGAGCAGCGCGGTCTTCGCCGCGCGGTCCACGGGGCCCGCGAACCGGACGTTCGCGAGGCCGTGCCGTCGCGCGAACGTCTCGGCCCAGCTGCGGAACCCGTCGCTGCGCCACGCGCCCGCGAACGTGAAGCGCGTGCCCGGATGGCGCGCGACGACGAGCGGCGCCGCGCGGAGCAGGTCGTCCACCCCCTTGAGCGGGATCAGGTTGCCGAGGTAGACGACGTGGAAGGAGTCGCGCGCGCGGTAGTCGCGCCCGAGGCCGTCGAACTCGGGGAAGTCCTCGCCGTTCGGAACGACGTGGATGCGATCGGCCGCGACGAAGGGTTCGAAGATCGCGCGCAGGGACTCGCCGAGGACGATGACCCCGTCGGCGCGCCGGAGCGTCCAGCGGATCCACGCGCGGAGCAGCGCGCCGCTCCTCGCGTAGAAGTCGCCAAAGGCGGCACCACGCAGGTGGAGCGCGATGCGCCGCCGGAAGAGCCACGCGAGGACCAGGTAGACGCTGTCGCGCAGGTAGCCGATCCGCGTCTGGCTGATCGGGATGTAGACGAGGTCCGGCCAGTGGCGGAGCATCGTCCACACCAGGCGCGCCGCGGTGCGCGCCGCGTTCCAGAGGTTCGCGAGATCGATCCGCCCGAGCGTCTCGAGGCCGCGGCGGTCCGCCGTGTCGATGTGGAAAATCCGGAGGTCCGTCGGCAACGGCCCCCGGAGCACGATCTCGGTCGCGATCGAGGGCCCCATCACCGGCGGCGGCGTCGGCGCGAGGAACGCGATGCCCAGGGGGTTCGCCCGGGCTACCATCCCGCCACCAGCTCCCGCCAGCCCGCGCCGCTGTGCGCGAGGGTGAACCCCTCCCGCACGCGCGCGCGCGCCGCCTCGCCGAGCGCCTCGACGCGCCCCGGCCGGCGGAGCGCCGCGAGCCGGCCCGCGACGAGGTCCGTCCTCTCGAAGTCGACCGCGTACCCGGTTCCCCCGTCGGAGATGAGGTCGCGCGTGGCTCCCGCGTGCACGGAGGCGACGCACGCCTTGCCCGCGGCCATCGCCTCGACGAGCACGAGCCCCCAGATGTCGCGCCCCGTCGGAAACAGGAACCCGTGCGCCGCCTCGTACCGCGCGGCCAGCGCGTCGTACGGGACGTTGCCGAGGAACCGGACGCGATCCGCGATCCCGAGGTCGCGCGCGAGCTCCTCCAGCGCGGCGCGCTCCGTCCCGTCGCCCGCGATCTCCAGCAGCACGTCGAAGCGGCGGCGCGTGGCCGCCGCGACGGCCTCGAGCGCGAGGTCCACGCGCTTGCGGCGCTCGAGGTAGCCGACCGTGAGCAGCCGCAGCGGCTCCGAGGGGAGGGGGCCGCGGGGGAGGGGAAGACGCAGGAACCGGTCCGTGTCCACGGTGTTCCACGCGATGTGGATCCGCCCCGGCTCGGCGCCGAGCGAGAGGAGGTAGTCGCGCGCGGCCGAGCCGTACGCGAGGAACCCGTCGCTCCTCCGGACGAGCCAGCGCCGCAGGAGGACCCGCCACCACTCGCGCTCGACCGGCCCGGGCACCGTGCCCGACCAGATCGCGAGCGGGATATCCGCCTTCTTGGCGTAGCGCGCCGCCGCGACCGTGCCCGCCGAGTAGCCCGTGCACACGATCCCGTCGGGCTTCGTCCGACGCAGCGCCTCGCCGAGGCCGCCGTAGGTGTTCAGGATCCGTTCGGTGCCGAGGCGGAGGTTCAAGCCCCCGAGGAACTCGTGGGAGAACCGGAACCCCTCCTCCGCGACCGTCCACCGGCGCCGCGCGTTGCCTTGCGACCCGAAGAGGACGTGGAGCTTCCACCCCTGTTCCGGCAGCTCGTCCGAGAGCGTCTGGAAAAGGGGCACGCGGTAAGGAGTCGGGATATTCGTGACGACGGCGAGCGTACGCATGGTGCGTCGCACCGCGTGTGGCGGGTTCCTAACTACTCGATCGGCTCGACGAGGCGGATTCCGAGAGACTCAAGTCGGCTCCACAGGGCCTCGGCGTCCACGTGCCGGTCCGCGGGGACGAGACCGCGGCCGGGGAAGTCGTCGCGGGCGATCGCGAGGGCCGCGAGCGCCGCCGGGACCGCCGGCGTGAGGTAACCGCGCTCCGCGCCGACGAGCGCCAATCCCGCGCGGTTCCCCCCTGCCCCCTCCACTTCCATCATCACGCAGCCGTTCGACGCGCCGAACGCGCGGGTCCATGCCATGCCGAGCCGTCCGAAGCGGACCGTCAGCCATCGCGCGGCCCGCGAGCGCGCCGCGAGCGAGAGCACCGGGAAGAGCCCGGGGGCGCGCGGGTCGAGGAAGAACTCGACGGTCTCCAGCGTCGGCCAGATGCGCGGAAGGGTGAGGGCGTCCACGGACTCGAGCGCGCCGCCCCGCGCGCGGCCGAAGGGGGGAGGCATGTGGAACCCGCGCGTCTCGCCGAAGCCGGTCGCCTGGGACCAGCGGCCGCCGCGGAACACGTCGATCGGCGCGCCGACCTGCGCGAGGAGGGAGCCGCCGGTGCCGGGCACGGCCACGTGGCGGGAAGCCGGCGCGAGCGCGACCGTGAGACCGCGCGGCGCCTCGAGGGAACTCCGGCGCACCGCGGCGGCGCTGATCGTGGAGAGGGTGCTGCACGCGGTCAGGACGCGGATGCCCGCGGCGCCGATCGCGGCCTCGCGGTCGAGGACGAGGCGCGAGTACCGGACGCTGTCCGAGAGGTCGATGAGGTCGCACTCGGCTTCGATCGCGGCCTCGACGAGGGCCTCCGTCCGCGCCTGGAAGGGGCCGACCGTGTCCACGAGGACGTCGCCCGGCCGGAGCGCCTGGCGCAGGGAGGCCGGGTCCTCCACGTCCACGACGACGTCGGCGCCCGCGCGCCTCGAGGCGAGGAGCGGCTTCCCCCCGTCCGCGCGCAGGAGCTCCGCGATCGCGCTGCCGAAGAAGCCGAAGCCGCCGAGGACGAGGATGCGCCTCATCGGAGCGCCCGGCCCGCGACCACGACCCAGGGGCAGAAGAGGAGGAAGAGGGCGGTCGCGGAGACGGCCGTGCCGGTCGGGGATCCGGCGAAGGCGAAAACGCTCATGAAGATGCCCGACCCCCACGCGAGCCACGCCCACGCCCGGAGCCCGGCGCGCAGGTTCGGCGTCGCGAGGGTGAGGAGGATCCCGGAGACCGTGTAGAGGCCGTTCGCCATGCCGCCGGTCAGGAACGTGCCGGCGTCCTGGATGCGCTCGAAGTCGCGCGGGAGCCAACCCACGAAGAGGGATTCCGCGGCGAGGTCGCAGCAGAGCCCGGCGGTCGCGACGAGGAACGCGGCTACGGAGGCGCGTCCGGGGACGCGGCAGCCCCACCAGGCGTAGAACCCGAGGAGCGAGATCGCCGCCGCCATCCAGACGCACCAGCCGGCGCGCCAGAGGAGCGGATGGCCCTCGACGAAGGCGATCCGGTCGGCGAGCGGCGCGATCTCCGTGCCATGGCGCAGCCCGAGGGCCAGCGCGAGGAACGCGAGCGCGTTCGTCGCGGCGCAGACGAGCGGCGCGGCCCCGCGCACGCGCTCGCCGAGCCGCGTCCCCTCGAGGAGGAAGAGCAGGAACGGGAGCCACCAGACGATGTCGTTGAAGACGACCAGGGGGAGGGTCCGCGGCGGCAAACCGGTCGCCAGCCATCCGATCGGGCCGAGGATCTTCCCGAGGAGCCCGACGAGGATGATCGGGCGCGCGCTCTCCATGCGCCGCGCCGCGTGGGCGTAGAGGAGGCCGTAGAGCCCGACGACCATGCCGAGGCACTGCCAGACCTCCGGGTACCGCGGCGGTTCCATCCGGAAGAGGTCGAAGAACGATCCCGGCCGGAGCACCGCCCACGCGCCGAAACCGAGGTTGTAGAGCGCCGCGAGTCCGAAGACAAGGCGGTAGGAGCGCGCCCGCTCCGGGGGGAGCATTCGTTCCGGAGTGTACGCGAGCCAGCCGATCTTCTGGAGGAAGGCCGGGGTTCCGGTCCGTCCATGCAGCAGATCCAGCAGAACTACCGGAGCGGCGAGCTCGGCCTCGTCGACGTCCCGGTGCCGGCGCTCCGGCCGGGCGGGGTCCTCGTTGCCAACGCGTGCTCGCTGATCAGCGCGGGCACCGAGCGGACGACCGTCGCCACCGCGCGCATGGGCCTCCTCGGCAAGGCCGCGAGCCGGCCCGACCTCGTCCGGCAGGTCGTCCGGATCGCGCGCCGCGAGGGGCTCCTCGAGACCTACCGGATGGTCCGGAACCGGCTCGACACGCAGCTCCCGCTCGGCTACAGCTCGGCGGGCTACGTGGCCGCCGTGGCCGACGATGTCGAGGGGCTCCGCCCCGGCGACCGCGTGGCCTGCGCGGGCGCGGGCTACGCGAGCCATGCCGAGGTCGTCTTCGTCCCGCGCAACCTCGTCGCGAGGGTCCCCGAGGGGGTCGCGCTCGAGGACGCCGCGTACGCCACGCTCGGCGCGATCGCGCTGCAGGGCGTCCGCCGCGCGGACGTGTCCCTCGGCGACCGCGTCGCGGTCATCGGCCTCGGCCTCATCGGCCAGCTCACGGTCCAGATCCTCAAGGCCGCGGGCTGCCGGGTCCTCGCGATCGACCTCGCGGACGACCTCGTCGACCTCGCTCGCCGCTCCGGCGCCGACCTCGCGCTCCCGCGCGGCGGCGACCCCGAGGGTGCGGCGCTCCGGTTCGGCGACGGGTTCGGCGTCGACGCCGCGATCCTCACCGCCTCCACCAAGGAGAACGACCCCGTCGAGCTCGCCGGCGCGATGTGCCGCGAGCGCGGCCGCGTCGTCGTCGTCGGCAACGTGCGGCTCGACGTCCCCCGGGAGACCTACTACAGGAAGGAGCTCGACCTCGTCCTCTCGCGCTCCTACGGGCCCGGCCGCTACGACCCCTCGTACGAGGAGCGCGGCGCCGACTACCCGCTCCCCTACGTGCGCTGGACCGAACAGAGGAACCTCGAAGCGTTCCTGGGCCTCGTCGCCGAGGGAAGACTCGACCTGAAGCTGCTGACCACGCACCGGTTCGGCATCGAGGACGCGGCGAAGGCCTACGCCCTCGTGACGGGCGATGCCCCCGGCCGGAGCGTGGGCATCCTGCTCCGGTACGGGGACGCGGGTTCGGTCGCGAAGGGCATCGCCGCGCCCTTGCTCGTGCCGGGCGGGGAAGAGCCCGGGATCTCGTTCGTGGGCGCCGGGTCGTTCGCGCAGAACTTCCTTCTTCCGAATCTCGGGGGGCGCGGGGGCCTCCGGTACGTGGTCGCGACCGACGGGCTCCGCGCCCGCGCGACGCAGAGGAAGTTCGGGTTCGCCGCGGCGACCACCGACGCGGCCGCCGCGATCGAGGACCCCGCGACGCGCGCGATCGTGATCGCGACGCGCCACGACAGCCACGCGGACCTCGCCTGCCGCGCGCTCAAGGCCGACAAGTACGTGTTCGTCGAGAAGCCCCTCGCGATCACGCGCGAGCAGCTCGCGGCCCTCCGCGCCGCGGCCGAGGCCGCGCCCGGCCGACTCATGGTCGGCTTCAACCGCCGGTTCGCGCCCGCGGCCGTCGCGGCCCGCCGCCTGCTGCAGGCGCGCCAGGGACCGCTCCTCGTCCACTACCGGATCAACGCGGGCCCGCTGCCGCGCGGCCACTGGCTCCTCGACCCCGCGCAAGGGGGCCGGCTCGCGGGGGAGGCGTGCCACTTCGTCGACTTCGCGCTCTTCCTCTCGGGCGAGCGGATCCGGCGCGTCTTCGCGGCCGGGGACGTCGCGATCACGCTCGACCTCGACCGCGGCTCGTCGGCCACGATCCACTACACCGACGCCGGCGATCGCTCGACGGCCAAGGAGCGGATCGAGGCGATCGGCGACGGCAAGGTCCTGCGCATCGACGACTTCGCGAGCGTCGAGTGCAACGGCCGGCGTGTCGCGAAGGGCAAGGGGCGCGGCCACCGCGAGGAGATGGAGGCGTTCCTCGCGGCCGTCCGCGCGGGCGCGCCGCTGCCCGGCGACCTCCAGCAGGCCTTCGCGACCACGGAGGCCATGTTCCTCGTGGCCGAGAGCCTGCGCACGGGCGACGCCTTGGAATTGGAAAAGGGGGGGGCGGGGGGGCCGTGATCACCCGCGTCCGCTGGAAGGAAGCGCAGGCGCGGGAGTCCCTTGCGTGGCGCCGGATCGGCACCGCGGCTCCCTCGTACCTCGAACGCCGCGGCCAGTTCCTCTCCGCCTGGCTCGACTTCCTCGGCGCGGAACCGCGCCGCGTCCTCGAGATCGGGGGCGCCGGGCTCCCGGCGGCGATCGACGGGATCCACGCCGTCGATCCGCTCATGCGTCAGTACGGGTGTGGCCGGAGGGCCGTCGCGGCGCGGGCGGAGGAGCTTCCCTACCCGCGCGGCGCGTTCGACGCGGCGCTCGCGCTGAACGTCATCGACCACGTCGAGGATCCCGCGCGCTGCCTCGCGGAGGCCGCGCGGGTGCTCCGGCCCGGAGGACTGTTGCTTCTCAGTTGCAATGTCTATTCGCGGCCATGGCTCCTGCTCCGCGCCGCGCGCGTCCGGCTCCTCGGCGAACGCAACAACGACCTCCTCCACCCGCACCACTTCTCCGCCGCGAGCCTCCTCGCGCTCGCGCGACGTCGGTTCCGGGTGGTCGAGGCCTCGCTGCGCCTCGTTGACCCGCTGGCGGCCGAGCGGCCGTTCGAACCCTCGCGCCTCCCCCTGAAGGGCGAGGCACGCCTCTACATCGCCGGATCCCCATGCTGAAGACGACGATCGCCCCCGCCGCCCCCTCCCTGCCCGCCGAAGCACCCGCGAAGGCGGGCTCGTCCGCCGAAGTCCTGGCGAAGGCGGATCTTCCCGCGCCGGCCCCGACGCTAGAGGAGACCGGTGCGGCGCTCGACGGGATCGAGGCCTATCTCGCCCGGAAGGGCCTCGAGGGCTACGACCCCTACGACGCGCTGAACAGCCCGGTCCTCCGCGCGCTGAGCTTCGGGCGCAAGTGGCCGCGCATCGCGTTCACGCAGCTGCTCAAGGCGCTGCCGGTGAACCTGCGGCCGCTGCTCCTCGTCAAGAAGACGCTCAACCCGAAGGGGCTCGGCCTCCTGCTCGCGGGTACCGTGCGACGCGGTCGGACGACGGGCGGCGAGCGGTACCGTGAGGCGGCGCGCTCGCTCGCGGAGTCGCTCCTCTCGCTGCGGTCGCCCGGGTACCGCGGCGCGTGCTGGGGGTACCCGTTCCCGTGGCAGAGCCGCGCCTTCTACGTGCCGCGCGGCACGCCCACGATCGTCAACACGGCGTTCGTCGCGCACGCGCTGCTCGACGTGTCGCGCTTCCTCGGCGAGGAGCGGTAC
>Ga0187894_10003245_pt1 | contig 18458 bp, 9 predicted proteins | sample GBC1701081metaG_FD_136650 | JGI IMG/M metagenome (GOLD analysis project Ga0187894, IMG submission 136650) | White microbial mat communities from a lava cave in the Kipuka Kanohina Cave System on the Island of Hawaii, USA - GBC170108-1 metaG ...
CATGAAGGACAACGATCGCTACTGGGATTGCCTGGACCAGGCGATGGAAGCATCCCACGGCGGTCGCACGGACGAAGCGCTGGCCTGGCTCGACGAGGCGCTGAAGGCCCACCCGAACGGTGCCGAGGCGCACAACGGACGCGGCGAGATCCTCTGGGACGAAGGGCGCGTGGAAGAGGCGCTCTACCAATTCGAGCTGGCCGTGATGGCCGACCCGAAGTTCCTGACCGCGCACCTGAATCGCGCGGAGCTGCTGATCGAAGAGATGGGCGAGCACGAGCAGGCGATCGCGCTGTGCGACCGGCTGCTCTCCGGCGCCGCGGAGCTCCCGAAGCCCGACCGCGCGACCGAAGCCGAGATCTACTACTTGAAATCCAAGGCGCTGTTCTACTTGGACGACCTCGAGGGCGCGCTCTTCCTGGTGCGCCGGGCGATCCAGAAATCCGGCGAGATCGCGGTCTACCGCGCGTTCGAGGGCCAGCTCGGCTTCGAGCTCGGGCGCTTCGACGAGGCGCGCAAGCAGCTCGAGCGTGCGGTGGGGATGGATCCCGAATCCGCGCACGCGGTCTACCACTACGGGCTGGTGCTGGAGCGATTGGGGCGCGACGACGACGCGCGCCGCGCATTCCAGCAGGCGAACGCGCTCGACTCCGACCACTACCCGCTGCCGGTCGTCGTCGACGACGCGGCTTTCGAGCGCATCACCGCCGAGGCGCTCTCGGATCTCCCGCGCTCGATCCGCGAGTACGTCGAGCACATGCCGGTGCTGGTGCGCGATTTCCCGGACGCGGAGCTGCTCGCGAACGAGAACGTCTCGCCGCAGATCCTGGGCATCTTCATCGGCGTGCCGCGCACCGAAGCGGCTTCCACCGCGCAGGCGCGCGAGATCGACCGCGTGATCTTGTTCAGGAAGAACCTCGAGAAGATCTGCCGCACGCACGCCGAGCTGGTCGAGCAGATCCAGATCACCGTGAAGCACGAGATCGGCCATTACCTGGGCCTGGACGAGGACGACCTCGAGCGCCTCGGCCTCGCCTAATCAGGCGCCGCGCGATGGCGGCCCGCCTCTTCGATCTCGGCGAATGACCGCGCTGCTCGCCGAGCTGCGCGAGATCCTGGGCGCCGACGGCGTGCTCGCGCGCGCCGAAGAGCTGTTCGTCTACGAGGCCGACGGCCTCACGCATCACAGCGCGCGGCCGAGCGCGGTGACGTTGCCGCGCGAAGCGAGCGAGGTGCAGCGCGTCGTGCGCGCGTGCCGAAAGCACGGCGTGCCGTTCGTCGCGCGCGGCGCTGGCACCGGACTCTCGGGCGGCGCGGTCGCTTGCCACGGCGGCGTCGTGATCGAGTGCGCGCGGATGAACCGGATCCTGCGGGTCGACGCGGAGAACCGCATCGCCGTCGTACAGCCGGGCGTCGTGAACGCGGATCTCTCGAAGGCGATCGCGAAACACGGCCTCTTCTACGCGCCCGATCCGTCCAGCCAGCAGTCGTGCACGCTCGGCGGAAATGTCGCCGAAAACTCCGGCGGCCCGCACACGCTGAAGTACGGCACCACGACGAACCACGTGCTCGCGCTCGAGCTGGTGTTGGCCGATGGCGCGCTCGTACGCCTGGGGAATCCCGCCGGCCTCGCGAGCGGCTTCGATCTGGTCGGCGCAGTGGTGGGCAGCGAGGGCACGCTCGGAGTTGTTACGGAGATCACGCTGCTGCTGATGCCGCTTCCGGAGCGCGTCGAAACGCTGCTCGGGATCTTTCCCGACGTGGTGTCCGCGTGCCGCGCGGTGAGTGCGATCATCCGCAGCGGGCTCGTGCCCAGCGCGCTGGAGATCGTCGATCAGCGCACGATTCGCGCGGTCGAGGCGAGCGTCTACGCGGCGGGAATGCCGACCGACGCCGGCGCGATCCTGATCGCCGAGCTCGACGGTCCGAACGCGGCGGTTGCGGTGCAGGCCCTGCGCGCGAGCGCTCACTGCCGCGAGGCCGGCGCGCGCGAGGTCGCGGTCGCGCGCGACGCCGCCGAGCGCCAGCGCTTCTGGCGAGCGCGCAAGGGCGCTTTCGGTGCGATGGGGCGGCTCGCGCCCGATCTCTACGTGCACGATGCGGTCGTGCCGCGCGCAAAGCTGCCCGAGATCCTCGAGCGCGTCTGCGCGATCGGCGACGCGCACCGCCTCCGGCTGTCGAACGTCTTCCACGCCGGCGACGGCAACCTCCACCCTAACATCTCGTTCGATCGCCGCGATGCGGACGAGCTCGCGCGCGTCATCGAGGCCGGCGAAGAGATCCTGCGCGTCTGCGTCGAGGCGGGCGGCGTGATCAGCGGCGAGCACGGCATCGGCCTCGAGAAGCGCGAGTACATGCCGCTCGTCTTCAGCGAAGCCGATCTCGCCGCACAGCTCGCACTGCGCGACGCGTTCGACCCCGAGCATGTCTGCAACCCCGGCAAGATTTTCCCGACGACACGCTTCTGCACGGAATCGAACCCGAAGGCGCGCGGCTACGACCGCGTCGCCTTCGACTGACCTTCACAATGAGCGATCCGATCGCGGCGCTCGCGCGTGAGCTCGGCGAAATTTGCACTGTGCATGCTCCGCTCCCGCTCGAAGGCGCGCAGCTCGAGGCGACGCTGCGGCCGCGCAGCGAGGCCGAGTGCGTGGCGGCGCTCGCGGCGCTTGCGCGCGCGAAGCTCGGCGCACTGATTACAGGCTCCGGCACGAAGCTCGCTGCAGCGAACGCACCTTGTCGCGCTCGTGTGCGGCTGGACACGACGGCGCTGCGCGAAACGCCCGAGATCGATCTCGACGAGGGCGTCGCGCGCTTCGGCGCGGGCATGACGCTCGCAGAGGTCGAGGCGCAGCTCGCCGGCTCGATCTGGCGGCTGCCCCTCGACGCGCCGGGCGAGAGCTCGACGCTCGGCGGCGCCCTCGCGTCCGCCGCGCTCGGCCCCCGCTTCGGCCATCCGCGCGACAACCTGCTCGGCCTCCGCATCGCGCTCGCGAACGGCACAGTCGTGAAGACGGGCGGGCGCGTCGTCAAGAACGTCACCGGCTACGACCTCGGCAAGCTGTTCGTCGGCTCGAACGGTTTGTTGGGCGTAATCACTTCCGCGTGGCTGCGCCTGCGCCCAAGTCCGGAGCGAACCGAGACGTTGATCGCGCCCGCGCCCGCCGACGCGCAGCTCGCTCTCAGCGCCGCGCGCGCGTTCAGCGCACGCACTGCAGCCCTCGTCGACGCCGCGCTCGCAGCTCGGCTTTGCTCCGCGCTTCGCGCGCCGCGCGCGCTCGCGATCGAGCTTGCCGGCGACGAGGCGGCGGTCGAGGCAGATCGCGCGGCGTTGGTCGCGAAGCTCGGCGCGCAGCCCGCGCCCGACGACACCGTCGCGATTCTGCGCGAAACCCAAGCCGGCGCTGGCATCCGGTTCCGCGTCGCGGTGCTACCGAGCGAGCTCCACGCGCTGTGTGGCCTGCTCGGCGCCGCCGGAGCGCGCACGCTCGCATTCCCGGCGCGCGGGATCGCTCACGCGTTCTTCGCTGGCGCTTCCGACGCTTCCGTCTTCGCCGTGCTGCTCGCGGGCGTCGCGGATGCCGCGCGCCGCACGGGCGGCGCGTGGACGCTCGAAGCCGCGCCGCTGGGGCTCCGCAGCGGGCGCGAAGTGCTCGGCGAGCTCGACGGCAGCATCGCGCTGCAGCGCGCGGTGAAGCGCGCCTACGATCCGGCCGGCGTGCTGAACCCCGGCAGAGGCCTCGGAGAAATTTGAGCGCGAGCGAGCCCCAACAACTGCGCGAGCTCTATCCCGCGACGCTCGACTGCGTTCACTGCGGGCTGTGCCTCTCCTCGTGCCCGACTTACCGCGAGACCGGACGCGAAACGTCGTCGCCGCGCGGCCGCGTCTACCTGATGCGCGGCGTTGCCGAGGGCAAGATCCCCCTCGGCGAGGTGGTCGCGGAAGAAGCCTACCTCTGCCTGGGCTGTCGCGCGTGCGAGACGGCGTGCCCCTCCGGCGTCCAGTACGGCGCGCTGCTCGAGCAGACGCGCGCAGCGATCGAGGATTCCGGCTTGCGGCGCGGCCCGGCGAAGTGGATCGAACGCTTCGCGCTGCGCCACGTCGTCCCGGATCGGTCGCGGCTCGCTTGGCTCGTCTCGCTGCTCGGGCTCGCGCAGGCGCTGCGCCTCGACGCGCTCGCGGCGCCACTGCTTCCGGCGCGCCTGCGCGAGATGCGCGCGCTGATGCCCGCGGTGCCTGCGCGTGCCGAACGCCGGCGGCTACCGGAGCTCACGCCCGCACTCGGCGCGCGGCGCGGGCGTGTCGCTCTGCTCGAAGGCTGCATCATGCCCGAGCTGTTCGGAGCCGTGAACGCCGCGACGGTGCGCGTGCTCGCCCGCGCGGGCTTCGACGTGCTCGTGCCGCGGCGCCAAGGCTGCTGCGGCGCGCTGCACGCGCATGCCGGCGAGCTGGAGCACGCCCGCGCGCTCGCCCGCAACAACCTAATGGCCTTCCAGCTCGCGGAGGTCGATGCGCTGGTGACGAACTCCGCGGGCTGCGGCGCTGCGCTGCGCGAGCTCGGCCACTGGCTGCCGGGTGAAGGCGACGCGCTCGCGGCCAAGGCGCGCGACATTTGCGAGCTGCTCGATGCCGCGGGCTCGCTCGAAATGCGCCAGCGCATCGAAGGCACGGTTTGTTACGACGATCCCTGCCATCTCGCGCACGGCCAGCGCGTCACCGACGCGCCGCGCCGCCTGCTCGCCGCAATCCCCGGCCTGCGCCTCGTGCCGCACGACGATCCCGCGAGCTGCTGCGGAGCGGCGGGCATCTACAACCTCACGCACCCCGAGATGTCGCGCGCGGTGCTCGCCCGCAAGCTCGATTCGCTGGCCGCCGCCGATCCCGATTGGATCGCCAGCGGCAACCCCGGCTGCCTGATGCAGCTCGCCGCCGGCGCCAAGCAGCGCGGCCTGCGCGCGCGCGTCGTCCACCCGATCGAGCTGATCGACCGCGCCACTTCCTGATCAGGAGCGCCCGCAAAGACAGGGACACTGGTTGACGCGGCGCGGCCCTCTCGACTCATCAATGAACGTGCCTGCTGTCGGGCGGGGCAGCTGCTGCTCACGGAATCCGCGCGCGCGAATCGCGGCAGCTGCGCAAGCGCGCTCGATTCCGCGCAGATCGGCGGGCCGCCGCGCGCTCGGGCCGCGGCACGACGATTGCAGCCCCTTCCTCTCTCGTCGGGAGAGCGGCAGTGGTGTGGGCGCGAACGGGCTGTCCGTATTGCGGTGTCGGCTGCGGCCTGCTCGCCCGCGTGGAAGAGGGCCGCGTCACCAAGGTGAAAGGCGACGCCGACCACCCCTCGAGCCGCGGCGAGGTTTGCATGAAGGCCGTTTGCCTTCCGCCGACCGTGGTGAATCAAGGGCGTGCGACGCGGGCGCTGCTGCGCACCCACCGCGCGGCGAGCTTCCAGCCAGTGGCGCTGGACTTGGCGATTGCGCACGCCGCGCGCGAGCTGCGCCGCATCGTCGAAACGCACGGCCCCGACGCGATCGCGTTCTACGGCTCCGGCCAGCTCGGCACCGAGGACTACTACGCGCTCACGAAGCTCGTGAAGGGCTTCCTCGGCACCGACAACCTCGACACGAACTCGCGCCTCTGCATGGCGAGCGCCGCCGCGGGCTACAAGAGCGCGTTCGGGGCCGACGCGCCGCCCGGTTGTTACGACGACATCGATCAGGCCGACGTCTTCCTGCTGATCGGCGCGAACGTCGCCGACTGCCATCCGATTCTGTTTCGACGCATTGCGAAGCGCTCTGCCGCCGACGAGCGCGTGCGCGTGATCGTCGTCGATCCGCGCCGCACCGAGACTTGCGATCTCGCGCACTCGCATCTGCCGATCCGCCCGGGCACGGACGTCGCGCTGCTGAACGCGATGCTGCGCCTCGCGATCGTCGAGGGCCACACGGACAAGGAGTTCATCGCCGCGCGCACCGAGGGCTTCGAAGCGGCGAGGCTGGCGGTGGAGCCGTGGACGCCGGAGGCAGCGGCGGAGCTGTGCGGCATCCCAGCCAAAGCGATCGAGGGCGCCGCGCGCGTGTTCTCGCGCTCGCGCCGCGCGATGGTGCTCTGGAGCATGGGCGTGAACCAGAGCGCCCACGGCACCGCGAAGAATCAGGCGATCATGAACCTGTGCCTCGCGACCGGCAACGTCGGGCGCCCGGGCAGCGGGCCGCTCTCCCTAACAGGCCAACCGAACGCGATGGGCGGGCGCGAGGTCGGCGGGCTCACGGGGCTGTTGCCGGGGCATCGCCACGTCAGTTCGGCGGCCGACCGCGCGTTCATCGCCGAGCGCTGGGGAGTGCCGGTCGCGCGCATCCCTTCGCGCGCCGGCAAAACCGCGACCGAGATCTTCGCGGGCCTCGAAGACGGCAACGTTCGCGCGGTCTGGATCCTCGCGACGAACCCCGCCGCATCGCTGCCGAACGTCGAAGCGGCGCGCCGCGCGCTGCGCCGCGCCGAGCTCGTCGTCGTGCAGGACGCCTTCTTCCCGACCGACAGCGCGTCGCTCGCGCATGTGGTGCTGCCTGCAGCGGGCTGGGCGGAGAAAGACTGCGCGATGACGAACAGCGAGCGCTTCGTGACGCTGTCGCGCAAGCTGGTCGCGGCGCCCGGCGACGCGCTGCCGGATTGGCAGCTGCTCGCTCGGCTCGCGCACGAGCTGGGGTTCGGCGAACACTTCGCGTGGCAGAGCGCGGCCGAAGTCTTCGACGAGTTCCGCCGCCTCAGCGCGGGGACCAGCGCCGACTTATCAGGGATCACGCATGCTCGGCTCGCCGCAGGGCCGCTGCAGTGGCCGTGTCCGTCCGAGACGAGTCCGGGTGAAGCGCGCCGCTATCAGGAGCGCTTCGCGACGCCGAATGGTCGCGCGCGCTTCGCGGCGGTGCAGCCGCGTCCGCCCGCCGAGCCGGCCACGCGCGAGTTCCCGCTCGTGCTCACCAGCGGGCGGCTCAAGTCGCACTGGCACACGCGCTCGCGCACGCGCTGGTCGAAGAACCTCGAGGGTCGAGCGCCGGAGCCGGTGCTCGAGATGAATCCGCACGACGCACAGCGCGTCGGCGTCGTCGACGGAGGCTTCGCCGAGGCGCAGTCGCGCCGCGGCGAGACGATCACGCAGGTGCGCGTCACGCCCGAGATCGCGCAGGGCACGGTGTTCCTGCCGTTTCACTGGACGCGTCAGGACGGCTTCCTGAAGCCGGCACACAACCTGACGCACGGCGCGATCGACCCGATCTCGAAGCAGCCGGAGCTGAAGCACTGTGCGGTGCGCGTGCGCGCGCTGCCGACGCCGGAGGATCTGGTTCCCGCCGACGCTCGCTCCGCGAGCCCCGAGCGAGGTGCGCCGTGACCGGCCGCAGCTTGGTGATGATCGGCAACGGCATGGCGGGGCTCGCATGCCTGGATGCGATCCTGCAGCGCGAGCCGTCGTGGCAGGTGACCGTCTTCGGCGAGGAGCCGCAGCTCGGCTACAACCGCATCCTGCTCTCGACGCTGATCGCCGGCGAATGCGAGCCCGACGACCTGATCACTCACGACGCGGGCTGGTACGCAGCGCGCGGCATCGCGCTCAACGCCGGCGTGAAGGTCGTCGCGATCGATCGCGCGCGCCGCTGCGTGCGCGATGACACCGGACGCGAGACCGCGTACGACCGCTTGCTGCTCGCAACCGGCTCGGAAGCATGGCTGCCCCCGATCGACGGCACCGCGCGCCCGGGCGTCCACGTCTTCCGCACGCTCGACGACACCGCCGCGATTCTCGCCGAAGCGCGCCACGCACAGCGCGCAGTCGTGATCGGCGGCGGCCTGTTAGGGCTCGAGGCCGCGCGCGGGCTCGCGAAGCGGCGCGTCGACACCAGCGTCGTCCACCTGATGCCGTGGCTGATGGAGCAGCAGCTCGACGCCGCGGCGGGTGCGCTGCTGCGCGATTCGATCCAGCGGCTCGGCGTGCGTGTGCTGCTCGATCGCAAGACGCAGCGCCTCGAGGGCGCCAGCGACGAGGCGCACGCGCGCGTCGCGCGCGTCGTGCTCGAAGGCGGCGAGACGCTGGAAGCGGATCTCGTCGTCGTCGCCGCCGGCATCCGCCCCCGTGTCGAGCTCGCGCGCAGCGCCGGCCTCGAGGTGAAGCGCGGCGTCGTCGTCGATGATTTCTTGCGCACGAGCGACGCCGCGATCTACGCGGTCGGCGAGTGCGTCGAGCATCGCGGCAAGACCTACGGCTTGGTCGCGCCGCTCTACGAGCAGGGCCTCGCGCTCGCGCGCGCGCTGAACGGCGACGCCTCGCTCCCGTACGAGGGCTCGCTGGTCTACTCGAAGCTGAAGGTCGCGGGCGTGAATCTGCTCTCGGTCGGCCGCTTCACGGCCTCGCCGGAGGCGGGCACGAGCGAGGCGCTGCGCGTCGAGGACACCGGCGCTGGGCTCTACCGCAAGGTGCTGATCGAGGACGGGCGCGCGGTCGGCGCGATCCTGATGGGCCAAGTCGAAGACGGCCCGCGCCTGGTCGGCCTGGTCGCGAAAGGCGTCGCGATCGCGGACGAGGCGGAGCGGCGTGCGCTGTTATTGGGCTCGCTCGCGGCTGGCGCGGCGAGCGCTTCGCTCGAAGCGGACGAGCTCGCCGCCGTCGCCGCGCTCGCAGACGACGCGAACGTGTGCGGCTGCATGGGCGTCGCGAAGGGCACGATCGTGCGCGCGATCGAAGACGGCGCGAGCTCGCTCCCCGAGATCAAGCGCGCGACGCGCGCGTCGACTTCTTGCGGCAGCTGCGCGGGCACGTGTCAAATGCTGCTGCGGCTCGTCACCGGCGATGCCGGCACTGCGAAAGGGCCGAAGCTCGTCTGCGAGTGCGTACCGCATCCGAAAGAAGAGCTGCGGCGCGGCGTGCGCAATCAGAACCTGCGCAGCGTCAGCGAGGTGCTCGCGGTGTACGGGAATGGCGCTGGCTGCTCGTCGTGCCGGCCGGCGCTCTCGTTCCTGCTCGACGAGGTTTGGCAGGGCCGCCACACCGAAGAGCGCGGCAGCCGCTTCGTCAACGACCGCGTACACGCGAACATCCAGAAGGACGGCACCTTCTCGGTGGTGCCGCGCATGCGCGGCGGCATCACCTCGGCCGCCGAGCTGCGCCGCATCGCCGACGTCGCGGACAAATACGCGGTGCCGATGGTGAAGGTGACCGGCGGACAGCGCCTCGATTTGTTAGGCGTGCGCAAGCAGGACCTGCCCGCGATCTGGGGCGATCTCGGCATGCCGAGCGGCCACGCGTACGCCAAGGCCGTGCGCACGGTGAAGACCTGCGTCGGCACCGAGTTTTGCCGCTTCGGCGTCGGCGATTCGACCTCGCTCGGCGTCGCGCTCGAAGAATCCACCGAACGCCTCTACACGCCGCACAAAGTGAAGATGGGCGTAACAGGTTGCCCGCGGAACTGCGCCGAGGTCACCGTCAAGGACATCGGCATCATGGCGATCCAGGGCGGCTGGGAGGTGCTGGTCGGCGGTGCGGCCGGCATGCGCGTGCGCAAGGCCGACCTGCTCGTACGCGTCGAGCACGCGCGTGCGGCTCTCGAGGCCTCGCACTTGTTCCTTCAGTACTACCGCGAGAACGCGGAGTACCTCGAACGCACCTACGATTTCGTCGAGCGCTTCGGGATCGCGCGCGTGCGCGCCGAGACGGTCGAGGCCCCCGAGCAGACGCGCGCCGCGCTGCTCGAGCGTTTCGCGCGCTCGCGCGAGATCGCGGCAGAGCCGTGGTCGAAGGAGAGCGCGGCGCCGGCCACTCCGCATCAGTTCGGTGCGCTGCCGGAGCCGGGCGAGCCCGCGCGGAACGGCGCGCTGCGCGTCGCGCAGCTCGCCGATCTCCCGCTCGGCGAGGGCCGTGCGCTACGTGTCGGCACACGCGAGCTCGCGCTGTTCCGCACCGGAGAGCGCGAGGTGCGCGCGATCGCGGCGCGTTGCCCGCACGCGGGCGGTCCGCTCGCCGACGGCATCGTCGCGGGCGGCAAAGTCACCTGCCCGCTGCACGCCTGGAAGTTCGATCTGACGTCCGGCGCGGGCACGTCTCCGGGCGGCAACTGCGACGCGATCCAGACTTTCGCCGTCGAGCTGCGCGGCGACGAAGTGTGGCTGGCGCTGCCCGAACGCCACGGGGCTCCGCTGCCAGCCCACGCGACGACATGAGCGGCGTCGTCCATCTCGTCGGCGCGGGGCCCGGAGCGCCGGATCTGCTGACGCTGCGCGCCGCGCGGCTGCTCGCGCGCGCCGACGTCGTCTTCCACGATGCGCTCGTCCATCCGGAGGTCGTCGCGCTCGCGCAGCGCGCGCAGAAGATCGCCGTCGGCAAGCGCTGCGGCGCGCATTCGACCGCGCAGCGCTTCATCAACAAGCGCCTGATCGATGCAGCGCGGCGCTACGCGGTCGTCGTGCGCTTGAAGGGCGGCGATCCGCTGCTGTTCGGCCGCGCGCAAGAAGAGCTCGACGCGCTGCAAGCCGCCGGCATCGCCTGCGAGATCGTGCCCGGCGTCTCCGCCGCTTTCGCGGCCAGCGCCGCGCTGGGCGTGTCGCTCACCGAGCGCGCCGTCGCGCGCACAGTCGCATTCGCGACCCCGCGCGCCGCCGCAGAGCACGCCGCCAGCGACTGGCCTGCGAGCATTCTCGCCGCCGATTCGGCTGCGCTCTACATGGCCTCCGAGCATGCGAGCGAGATCGCCCGCACGCTGATCGCTCGCGGGAAGCCGCTCGAGACGCCGGTCGTGATCGTCGAGAACGCGAGCCTCGAATCACAGCGAGAGCACGCGCTGACGCTCGCAGAGCTCGCCGCGCATCCGCCCAACCTCGCGGGCGGCCCCGCGATCCTGCTGCTCGGCCCGAGCTACCAGCGCGTGCTCGATGCTCGCGTCTCGGCCTCGAGTGAGGTCCACCGGCCGGCGCGCGTCCCCGCAGCGCGCGGCGCTGTCGTCCGTAACAACTACCGATAGAGGATCTGGTCGGGCGTCTCGCGCGGCATGCGAATGCGCGGGAACGCACCGAAGCCGAAATCCTCGAGCCCGCTCTGGATCACCAGCTCGACCGGCAGGATCGACTCGCGCCCGCGTACGATTCCGTACATCTCACGCATGCCGCGAAACTCGAATTGCGAATCGCCGCTGCTGCGGTTCGTTTCATCGGCGATGCCGAGCCGCGCGCGCTCGAAGAACGTCTCGCGCCCGGCGTCCTGCGCGAAGGTTGCATCGCGGTCGACGCGCGTGCGGCGGAACGCGCTCTCTTCGAGCGTGGCCGCGATGCGCGCGAGGTGTGCGTCGCTGACCTCGACACGCTGCAGCTCGGCCTCGCCATCCTTGCCCTCGCGCCCGACGTACGAGAGCTCGATCCAGCGCCCGCCGATCAGCCCGACGCCTTCCGTGTGCAGCTCGCCGTTCGAGTAGATCTCGTCGAGCAGCCCCGGCTGCAATGCGAAGCCGCGTGGGCCCGCGACTTCCGGATTCTCGACGAGGTACTGCCGGCTCACCTGGATGCGCTGCGGCGTCGCGCGCTCGATCTCTTTCCGCGCGCGCTCGCGCGCCTGCTGCGCGCCCTTCGTTTCGGGATACATGTCCGCGGCGCGCGCGAGCAGCTGCACGTGCCCGCTGCGCGAACGCTCGCGCTCCGCCGCCGCGATCAGCTGCTCGGCCGCTTCCTCGCGCAGCTTCGCGCGCTCCTTCTCGTCGACGTCGCTCGCGCCCTCCGCGAGCGAAGCCGCTGCGACCGCGTTGCCGCGGCCCCCTTCGTATTCGCGCAGCCAGCTGCGCACCTCCTGCGCGTGCTGGCCGCTCGGCGAGAGCTCGAGGTAGCGCCGGGCGAGCGCAGCGGCGGCGCGCTTCTCGGAGCGCCCATATGGATGGGTGAGCAGCCGCGACGGAAGCCCCAGCACGACGCTGGTCAGCGTCGGAATCTCCACCAGCCACTCGACCGCGCGCGGCAGGTCGTGATCGCGTGCGCCGCGCACGAGCGGGCCGAACAGAACCTGCTGCGCGTTCTCCTTCGTCTTCTGGGCGCGTGCGCGACGAAATGCGCGGTACGGGTTCGCGTCGTAGTCGCGCAGCATCGCGGCGGCGTGGCGGCTCACAGTGCTCTCGCGAGACGCGGCCGCTTCGATCGCCTCGAGCTGCTCCCAGAATTCGTCCTCGCGGCCCGCTTCCCGCGCGGCGAGCGCGATCGCGAGCGCCGCAACCTCGCGCGTGTGCGCGCGAACGTCGGCGGCGAGCAGCGGCTGCGCAGCCGCCGCCAGGTCTGCGCGCGGGTCGAGCAGCGCGCGCGCCAGCCTCCACTCGGCGTCGCTGAGCGGCGTAACCGCATCCGCGACCGCCAGCGTGCGCGCACGGTTCTCGTTCCAGGTGCGGCCCGCAGCGACCGCTCGCTCGTGGAGCTCCGAAGCTGCGCGGTCCTCGCTGCGGTAGCGCAGCGCGCGCTCGGCGAGGAACGCGGCGAGGATCGGCTCGCGCTGCGCGAGCGCCGCTTCGCCCTGGCGCGTGGCGCGCTCGGCCTGCATCTCGCCCCAGCGCAGCTGCGCGCGCTCGATCTTCTCGATCAGCTCTGCGGCCTCCGGCGCCGTCGGATTCGTTTCGACGTAGTCCTTCCAGTGCTTCAGCGCCTGGCGTTCGCGCGTCGTCAACGTCTCCTCGTCGTGAAGGTCGAGCGCGACGCGCACGAGCGATTGGGTCAGCCGGATCGGCAGAAAGAGCGGCGTTGCGATCGAGCCGCCGATGCCTTCGGAGACCTCGTTGGCGGCGCCGCCCCAGCGGATCACGCGGTCCTCGCGCAGACGTTTGCTCGCGAGCAGGAGCGGGTCGTCGGCGACGTCTTCCCGAATGCGCGAGGCGAGCTCGGCAGCGAGGTCGTCGCGCTCGAGCACGCGCAACTGCGCCGCGCGGCGCGCCGGCCCTGCGGGCAGCAGCGCGGTCTCGGCGTCGCGCGCAGCGCCCGCGAGCCCGCTGTGTGGCTCGCCGGCGCTCCGGTGCGCGGCGTCGATCGCTTCGAGCCGTTCCGCGGCGCGCGCGGCCGCGTTCGCGTCGTTCCGCCAAAGCGCCAGCGCAACGTCGCGCGCCGCGCGCTCCGCCTCGTCAGGCAGCGGCGCCGACAACCGCGGCGCCGCCTCCATCGGATCCCCAACCGGCGGCGCGCCCGCGGTCGTGCAGCCAAACGCCGCAAACATTCCAATTCCGAGAGCCACCGACGCTCGTGACGAGCTCCCGTTTAGTCGCTCCAGCAAGCGGCCCAACGCCGCGCAAGCGGCGCAGGCCGCGCGCAGCGAGGCGAAGTCTTCGGAGCCGAGCGGAGTGGGACGATCACGGTGTGAAGCGGTCACGATCCACCTTGAGCGTGAAGGCGAGAAAGGCTTCGAGGCGCCGGGCGGCTTCGAGCTTTTCTGGCGCGCCGTCTTGGTTGGAGACGGTCTCGTAGAGCCTCGCGGCCGAATTCACCAGCTCCTCGAAATGATCCGGCTGGAAGCCGGGCGATTCCGGCGGGAACTCTTCGACATACTCGCGCGCGAGCGCCGCGTACAGGTCCGCGAGCTCCAGCACGTGAGCGTTCGCGTTCTTGCTCTCCTTGTGCTCGAGAGCGAGGCGTTGCAGCGCCGCGAGCGCACGCACGCTGCCGTCGGAGAACAGCCGGCGCGACGAGACGAGCAGGCGCGCGCGTTCCCGATCGTTGCGCTCGAGCTCCTCGCGCACGACGGCGGCGTAATGAGTGCCGGCGACTTTCTCGAGCAGCTCCTCGAGCAGCGTGCGCCGCGCGCCGATCTCGGCGATGAGCGCCTCGCGGGCGGCCGTCAGCGCGTCGCTCGCTGACGCGAGCTCGCCGCTCTCGCGCGTCGGCGCTCCGCGCTGCGTCGCCTTCGCGAGCGCGTCGCACACCGCGGCGCTGCGCTGCGCTTCCTGCGCCAGCTCGCCCTGAAACGCGGCGGCCTTGCGATACGTCGCCGCCGCCACCTCGTAAGCGCGCAGCCGCTCGAGCGCTCTGGCCTTCGCGAACGGCAGCACTTCTGCCCAAGTACCCGCGCGCAGCGCCGCCTCGTGCGCCTGCTCGAGATTCTCGAGCCGTAACAACGCGGAGCGGTAGACGTTGCGGCCGGTGAAATCGCGCGCGGGTGCGAAGCGGTAGGTGTCGTCGGGAATGTGGCGCCGCAGCACGGCGTTGATCTCGAGCAGCGACTGCGTCGGCTGATAGCGCGGGTTCGGCTCCTCGTTCTTCGCGAGCGCGCTGTCGGAGGCTGCGCTGAGTGCGAGCGCGAGCGCCGATCCCGCGAGGATGAACCGCGCAAACGCCGGTCGCGCGACGCGCCGAAGCTCTCGGGCTCTCGCGCGCGCCAGCTCGCTCACCGCGCCTTGTCGCGAGCTCTCGCCACCAGCTCGTTCAGCATCTTCTCGGTCGCGAGCACCGCGGCGGCGAGCTGGTCGGAATCCACGCCCATCGTCGACCAGTTCTCGGCGCCGTCCTTGCCGCGCCACGAGATGATCGTCTCGACCAGCGCGCTGGTGCGGCCGCCGGGAGGAATGCGCACGCGGAAGTCGTTCAGCTCGGGCAGCTCGAGCTCGAACTTCCGCGCGGCTTTAGCGAGCGCTCTCATGAACGCGTCGTAGCCGCCGTCGCCGGTCGCGCTCGCGCTCGCGCGCTGCTTGCCGAAAGCAAGCGTCAGGTGCGCGGCGGGCGTCGTGCCGCTGCCCAGCGTCACTTCGTACGATTCGACGCGCATCAGCTGCTCGCGCGGCGTCTTCAGCACGTCCGCAATCAGGAAGCGCAGATCCTCGGGCAGCACCGTGTGCTTCTTGTCGCCGAGCTCGACGACGCGCGCGAGCACTTGGTCGCGCGCTTCCGGCGCGAGCTCGATGCCGAGCTTCGCGAGGTTCTGGTCGAGCGAGGCTTTTCCGGAGAGCTTGCCCAGCGCATAGCGGCGCTGGCGGCCGAAGCGCGAGGGCGCGAGCCGGCTCTCGTAGAGATCGCCCTTCGCGTCGCCGTCGGCGTGGATGCCGGCGGTCTGCGTGAACACGTCGGCGCCGACGATCGGTGCGTTCGCCGAGACTTCCTTGCCCGTCGCGATCTCCACGAGCCGTGAGACCGCGACCAGCTTCTTTTCGTTCACGCCGGTGCGCCACGGCCCGTGGTCGTGGAGCGCCGCGACCACTTCGGCGAGCCGCGTGTTGCCCGCGCGCTCGCCGAGCCCGTTCACGCTGGTGTGCACGCCGCGTGCGCCGGCTTCGACCGCGGCGAGGCAGTTCGCGTTCGCGAGCCCGTAATCGTTGTGGCAGTGGAACTCGAAGTGGACGCCCGGCCAGCTCGCGACCATCAGGTCGACGAAGCGCGCCGTGTCCTTCGGCGCCTGGATGCCGAGCGTGTCGGCGAGATAGACGCGCTCGACCGGGTTCTCGGTGAGCGTGCGCATCATCGCGAACACGTAGTCGGGCGAGTCCTTCACGCCCTGCGACCAGTCTTCGAGATAGACGTTGACCTTCACTCTGCGCTTGCGGGCGTAGGCGAGCACGTCGGCGATGCGCTTGCGGTGCTGCTCGGGCGGCATGCGCAGCTGGCCCAAGCAGTGCCGCTCCGACCCTTTCGTCAGCAAATTCAGCACCTTGCCGCCGGTGCCCTCGAGCCAGTCGATCGACTGCGTGCCGTCGACGTAGCCGAGCATCTCGATGCGCGGCAGCAGGTCCTTCTTGCGCGCCCATGCGCAGATCTGGCGCGCCGCCTCGCGCTCGCCCTCCGAGACGCGCGTGCCCGCGATCTCGATGCGGTCGACGCCGACTTCGTCGAGCAGCATCTGCGCGAGCTGCAGCTTCTCGGCCGGCGTGTAGGAGATCTCGGGCGTCTGCTCGCCGTCGCGCAGCGTGGTGTCCATCACTTGAATGCGCGTGCGGGCGCGGCTCTGCATCGGTGGGCTCCGGGAAGCGCGGCAACGTAGCGCGCCGTCTCTCTCCCCAAACGGGCGCCATTCGCGTTCGGCGCGATCCGGCTTGTGTCGCCCTCATTACTGATCGAAGCTGCGCGATTCGGGTGCAAGGCGACCTGAGAACGGAGCCTTCTACGCCCCCCCCGCAAATGACGTCTGCGCGCGCGACGACGAACGAGCGGCTTAGCCGGCTCGTTGCGGCGCTGGGCCTGTACGCGCTCGTCGGCGGCGCGACCTCGCTGCTCGGTTGGGCGCTCGACGTCCCACGGCTCGCCGACTGGGATGGCGACGAGATCGCGATTCAGCCGAACGCGACCGTCGCCTGCATCTCGGCCGGGCTCGCGCTGCTGCTGCTCAGCCGCGGCCGCGCACGCTTCGCTGCGCTGCTCGGCGCGTTCGTCGCGTCGATCGGCGCGACGGTGATCTTCCAGTACCTAACGGCAGTCGATCTCGGGATCGATCAGCTCCTGATGTTCGGCCGCGAGTGGGGAACCCGCGGCGTGCTCTCGCCCGCTCGCATGGGACCGATCGGCGCGACTTGTTGGACGCTGCTCGGCAGCGCGCTGGTGCTGCGCGGGTTCGGCGCCCGGCAGCGCGGCGTGGTGGCTGCGCTCGGCGCGGTCGTGCTCGGCATCTCCTCGTTCTCGCTGCTCGGATACCTGTACGGCGCAGAAGCGCTCTACACCGTCCCCTGGCTCAGCGTGATCGCGCTGCAGACTTCGACGATGATCGCCGCGATCTCCGTCGGGGTGATTGCCTCCGTGCCGGAGCGCCAGCCGCTGCGCGGGCTGCTCGAGGACAGCGCGGCGGGCTTGGTCGTGCGCCGCGCGCTGCCGTTCGTGCTGCTGCTCCCCATTCTTCTGGGCGTTCTCCGCCTCGCCGGCGAGCGCGCGGGGCTCTACGACACGGCCACCGGCACCGCGCTGCTCGTGATCGGCCTCAGCTCGGTGCTTTGCGGCGTCCTCTGGTGGGGCGCCGCCGCGGTACGCGAGCACGAGCAGCGCCTCACGCGCGACGCCGAGCTGCGCGCGCAGGCCGACCTGATGCTCCGCGAGGGCAACGATCACTTCTTCGTGGTCGACGCCGCGTGGCGTTACGTCACCGTGAACGAGGCCGTCTGCAGGGCGAGCGCGCTGCCGCGCGAGCGGTTCATCGGCAGCACGATCTGGGCGATGTTCCCGCAGATGGTCGGCACCGAGTTCGACCGCGCGCTGCGGCACACGGCCGAAACCCGCGAGTCGCAGGTCTTCGAGTACTTCCATCCGCCCTGGCAGAGCTGGTTCCTGAACCGCGTCTACCCGCTGCCGAGCGGAGGCGTGGCGGTTTTCAGCGAAGACATCACCGAGCGCAAGCAGGCAGATCTCGCGCTCCGCGAGAACGAGGAGAAATTCCGCTCGCTCGTCTCGTTGGTTACGGACGTCCCGTGGACGACGTCTCCGGAGGGCGAGTTCGTCACCGAGCAGGCGAGCTGGGCTGCGTTCACCGGGCAGACCTGGGACGAGTACCGAGGCTCGGGCTGGTCGGCCGCCATCCACCCCGAAGATCGGCCGAACGTGGAGGCGCTCTGGAAGCGGGCGTGCGAGACCGCCAGCGCGTACGAATCGAGCGGCCGGTTCTGGCACTCGCCGTCGCAGAGCTACCGGCACTTCATCGCACGCGCGACGCCGCTTCGAAACGAGAACGGCGACGTGCGCGAGTGGGTCGGCACCTGCACCGACATCGAGGACGCGCGCGCACGCGAGCGAGAGCTCGCGGCGCTCGCGCGCGAGCGCAAGGAGCTGCTCGAGCGCGAGCGGCACGCGCGCGCAGAGGCCGAGCTCGCGAACCGCGCGAAGGACGAGTTCCTCGCGGTCGTCTCACACGAATTGCGCTCGCCGCTGAACGCGATGCTCGGCTGGATCAGCATCTTGCGCAGCTCCGGCAACGACGCCGCCATCACCTCGCGCGCCCACGAGACGCTCGAGCGCAACATTCGCGCGCAGGCGCGTCTCGTCGACGACCTGCTCGACATCTCGCGCATCACCGCGGGCAAGCTCGAGCTCGAGCGCGTGCGTGTCGGCCTCACCGCGGTGGTGGCCGACAGCGTCGAGGAGCTGCGCTCGAGTGCGCTCGCGAAGCAGATCGCGCTCACCTGCGAAGTGCCGGCGCAGGAGCTCGCCGTCGACGGCGACGCGGCCCGCCTGCACCAGCTCGTCGGCAACGTCGTGCACAACGCCGTCAAGTTCACGCCGCCCGGCGGTCGCGTCGCGGTGACACTTCGCGAGCGCGAGGGGCAGGCTGAGATCGAGGTGCAGGACAGCGGCGAGGGCATCGAGCCCGCGTTGATTCCGCACATTTTCGAGCGCTTCGTGCAGTTCGAGTCGAGCACGCGGCGGCGGCACGGCGGGCTCGGCCTCGGGCTCGCGATCGTGAAGCAGCTCGCGCTTCTGCACGGCGGCATTGTGCGCGGCGAGAGCGACGGCGTCGGGAAGGGCGCCCGCTTCACGATCGTGCTGCCGCTCGCGC
>Ga0187894_10003246_pt1 | contig 18452 bp, 7 predicted proteins | sample GBC1701081metaG_FD_136650 | JGI IMG/M metagenome (GOLD analysis project Ga0187894, IMG submission 136650) | White microbial mat communities from a lava cave in the Kipuka Kanohina Cave System on the Island of Hawaii, USA - GBC170108-1 metaG ...
CGCCGATCCATCCCTGCTGGCTTCGTTGCTCGTCGGCGGAATACGTCGAGTATTCCTTCTCCTCGCGCCTCGCCAGCCGGGCGCCTCAGCGGCCGACCTGGTCCCCAATTTCCGGGGAGCTGTACTAAAGACCCGCGGGATCGCGGCGTCTTTCTTCGACGGGGTTCCGTCGAGGCGCTACGATCGCGGCCTTGCCTCGCTCGCGCATCGCCAGGGTGACACGCATCACGGCCATCGTGATGCTGGGGATCGTTGCGCTGGTGGCTCTGACGGTGGTCGGGGCGTCGATGATCTTGCAAGGTTCGCGGCTGGCGCGGCTGGTGGACAGGCTCCTGCCGGAGTTTCGCGGCAAGATCCAGGTAGGCGGCATCCGGTGGACGCTGGGGATCATTCCCGCCGTCTTGCGCGGAACCCCCAGCCCCATCGAGGTAGACGGCGTGGTCATCACCGATCCGGAGGGCGCGCGCGTGCTCGATGTCCCTCACCTCACCGCCCGGATAGAAGTTCATCTCTCGCCGCTCAAGATCATCATCCACGACTTGCAGCCCGGTGTCGCGACCTGGCGATTTGGCGCGATGAAAAAGCAGGAGGGGATCGGGTTCACGGCTGCCCTCGAATCGGCCGGCCCCGCCCCCGCCGAGCCGCCGGCGGCCATCGACAAAGCGGCGGCCGGGCCCGGCTTCTTGTTCCAGATCGCCAGCGCTCAGCTCGACGGTCTGACCGCCGTGTTCGACTTTCCGGCGTGGGGCCTAGAGCTCAAGAACATCAAGGCCGACGCGTCGCTGATCATGACCAGCCTCGACCCCGCCAAGCCCCCGTTCTTCGGCTTCGACGTGACGAGCCTGGACGCGCGCAATGGCGGATACCTGCGCATCCTGGAAGGCCCCGCGGCCAACGTCCTGCCATTCGATCGCGTCGAGGTCGCGAGGGTCGCCACCACGCCCGACTGGGCCAACAGCATATTCCTGCACGTCGAGGCCGCGCGCACCGGCCGCTCCGTTCTCCGCGCCAAGGGCTTTTTCACTGGCATCTATGAAGAAGGATCCGAGCCGGGCATCGATATGCATGCCGAGATCGAGGAGGCGGCCGACGGGCTGGGCGCCGTGGCTGCGGGACGGCAGATAGCCGGCCTCGAAGTGTCGGGGGAAGGGACTTCGATGGAGGCCGACTTGAAGGGCACCTTCCTTGCGCTCAAGGTCCGCGCCACCTTCGAAAAGCTAGACGTCCGCTTCGACACGTACCGCGCGATGGACGTGGGATTCAAGTTCACCTTCGACGCGGGCGCCATGAAGGTGGGGCTGCGCGATTTCGGCTTCTTGGCGCCGGGCGGAGGCCGGTTCCAACTCGACGCGGACCTCGACGCCAGCAACCCCGCCGACCTCGGAGTGACCGCGGATCTCGCGCTGGCCGGCTTTACCACTGACAGCTACGTCCCGCGCGGCCTCCGAACGCTCGCCGCGGGGAAGGTGACAGGCAAGCTGCACGCCGAGGCCCAGACCGGCGCTCGCCGCGCCCAGGTGCGCGGCCTGGACGTCACGCTCGCGCGCGCACGCGGCGGCGGGCTGCCGCGGCGCATTCGGGTGCGTGGCGACGCCTCCGGAACGCCGGACAAGGTCGTGACGTCGGGGATCGCGGTCGAGGTTCCAGGCGCGCGGGCCACGGCCAAGGGTGAGCTGGCGCTGGCAAAGAAGCTGGTCGCGATGGGGCTGCGCGTGGCCGCCGACGATTTGCCGCGCGTCCTGAAAGCGGTGGGCGCCCCCTCCGTGGCCCGACAGGCCACGCTGGCCGTCGACGTGGATGGCCGAATCGACAATCCCAGCGCCACCGGCGAAGCGTCCATCAAGGACGTGGGGTTGGGCGGTCTGATGCTTTCGACCATCGACGCGAATTTTTCGCTGCAAAACGGTACGGCCCGCCTGGAGCAGCTCTCGGGCCCCGCGTTCGGCGGTACCTTGGAGGCGAGCGGCCAGATCCAGCTTTACAAGCGGACCACCGCGCGGATGTTGAAATCGCCCGTGGTCGCCTTGCAGCTCGACGGAAGGGACATCGACCTCACAGAGCTGCTACACGCCCCTGCCCTCACCGGCCGGATCTCGTTCCATGCCACCGCGGACGGACCGCTCGACGCTCTGGCGCTGTCGATCCGCGTGCCGCCGGGCGCCCGCCTGCGCATCCTGGACGAAAGCTATGCGGTGGGCGCCATCGAGGCGCAGATGCGAGACGACGAGATCACCATCAAGACCGCGCACCTCACTCGCGAGGAAGGCGGCGCCGTCGATGTGCAGGGCAAGATCACGTTGGGAGGCCCGCTCGGGGTCGACGTCACCATCACCAAGCTTCCGCTGTCGGGCTTGCCCGTGCTGGCGGGAGCACTGAAGGACGCGGGCGTCGACCTGTCGGGGACGTTCAGCGCGCGGCTGCACATCGGTGGTCGCTTCACGAACGCGCCAGGAGCGGCGCTGCCCATCGCTCCCGAGCTGTCGGGCGAGCTTCGACTGGATGACCTGGTCGCGCGCGGGTCGTCGCTCGGGGACGGAGTCATCACCCTCTCCACCACGCCGGACGGATGGCTCGTGGCGTCGGGCGACCTCTTCGAACGCATCCATGTGGAAGGTCGGGTGGCCTTGCGCGCGGGCGGACCCGAGGCTCACGGCGTCGTTTATCTGCGACGGCTGGCCCTGGAGGATCTGGTGCCGGATTTGATGGCGCCGCGGGATGCCAAGGCGATGGTCTCCGGCCGGGTCGCGGTCGACCTGATCCCGGGCAGCCCGCTTTCGGTCGATGCGCGCCTGACGGAGATCGCCGCTTCCGTGGCGCGCGAAGTGGAGGGCGACGACGGCGACATCACCGTACGCCGCGTCGAAGTGAAGAATGCGACGCCGCTGCACGCCACGGTGGTCGGCGATCGCATCACGCTGGATCCGTTTCGGCTGGCCACCAGAGGGGGCGAGCTGGCTGTCGAGGGACAGAAGGACGGCGACAGGCTCCGGGCCAAGGCCGAAGGACGTTTCGACCTGGGTCTGATCGCGCCCTTGGTCGCCGGGTCGGTCGAGACACTGAGCGGGACCATCCAAGCCGATCTGTCCGTCGGTGGAACCGTCTCTGCGCCCGCGCTGCAAGGTCGCGTGGTCATCTCCGAGCCGGTCACGGCGCGTCCGACGGGCTTCGAGACCGAGGTGACGATTCCCTCCGGAACCATCGAGGTCAGCCCGCGTCCAGACCGGACCGGGGTCTTGGGCGTGCGCCTAGTCGACCTGGCGGTCGCCGTCGATGGCGCCACCTTGCGCGTAGATGGCAGCACCAGCATCGAACCCGCCACCGCGGACGCCGGCGCCGGGCCGGCGCTCGGTCCCTTCAATCTCACCATCGGCGGCGAGGTGAGCGCGCGCCTCCTCGAATCGTTGGCTCCCGACGCGGTCTCTGACGCGCTCGGCCGCGCCAAAGTGTCGGCGCGCGTATCGGGAACGCTGGAACGACCTCAGGTCCGGGCCCGCCTGGATCTCGGGCTCATCGACTTTCGTTTGCGCGACCTGGGCCGCGAGGTCCAACTGCAAAGCGGCGTCGTCGAGATCGACAACCAGGGAGCCACGCTGCAGGGCGTACGAGCGCAGATCGACGATCGCGGCAAGCTGGTGATCGGCGGGGCGGGCGTGCGCCCGGGGCGGGTTCAGTTCGAGAGCCTGGTGCCGTTCCGCGTGGCCGGCTTGGATTTGCCGCTGCGCGGAGAGCAGATCAGCTACCGCACACCGGGAGCTTTGGAGATTGACGACCTGGCGTTCGACCTGGCCCTGACCGGGGAGCTCGCGGAAGGTCTCTCCCTGGCGGGAGACGTACGCATCGTCTCCGGACGCTACTTACAAGACTTCAAAATACAGGATCTGGTGCTGTCGCCGCGCATCGACGAGTCGGCCGTGGGCCCGTTCTACGAGGGCAACCCGCTCCTGGAAAACCTGGCCCTCAACCTCCGCGTGCGCACGGTCGGCGACGGGTTCGTGGTGCAGAACAACCTGGCCCCCGAGATCCACCTGGACGTCGACCTCCGTGTCGGCGGGACCATCCCCGAGCCACGGATCGGCGGAGACATCCGCCTGCTCGACGGCCGTTTCCACATCATCGGCCTGCGCGGCGACTTCACGTTGGTTCCCAACGTTGGCTACATCACCTTCGTCGACACGAAGTCTATCGCGCGTCAGGAGACGCCCGAGCTCTTGATCGAGGCGCTGAACCCAATCACCGACGCGGCCGGGAACGATCGCGTGGTGCGGCTGCGCATCAGCGGCCCCATCGGGCAGGCCCAGATCGAGCTCTCCAGCGACGACGGCCTCGACACCGGCCAGGCGCTGCTGCTTCTGGTGTCCGGGCGCACGGGCGAGGAGGGGCAGCGTCTGGGCACGTCCAACCCCACGGTCGGCGCCAACATCAACACCGGAACGGACGTGGCCGGACAGCTCACCCGGGACACGGTGGCTAACCTTCTCGAGCCCTACATTGACGACACGGTCTTCAGGCTGACCGGCTTCAATCTCCGCCCCGGCATCGGCCCCGACGGCTTCGAGGGCGTCCTGTTCAAGCGCTTCGGCCGATACACCAACCTCAAGCTCCAGACGCTCTTCGGCTTTCAGAACCAGCGGCAATACAACCTGAGCGGCACCTTCTGGCTGATGGACTTCGTCACGCTGACCGGCTTCGGCCAGCGCCTGACGATGTCGTCCCAAGGCCTCACCGAGGTAGACGACAGCCTCAACCTGGAGCTGCGGCTGGAGTTCCCGATCCGTTTTTAGGACGAGGGACGACGCCCGCGTAGGATGGGGCCGTCGTCTCCGTCGCTGTTATTCTCGCGCCCGCCTTCGTGCGACTGACGATTCGCCGCGTGCTCCTGCTCGCCTCCCTGGCCACCCTCCTCAGGGCCGCGCCGGCGCGCGCGCGGCAGCCGGACCCTGACGAAGATTCGCCGCCTTCGACCACGGGCCAGGCCGCCGATCACGCGCGTCCCATCCTCGGCTTTTCGGTCACAGGCAAGCTGATTGACCCCGCCGATCGCATCAACCAGGTGATCGAAGGGTTGCTCGGAGCGCAGCCGCGATTCGTCGAGAGCGGCCCCGCGGATCTCATCGGCACGCCCATCGGAACCGTGCCCCGGGTGCGGGACCTGATGGCGCGCCTCGGCTACGACGCCGTGGTGGAGCCCCGCGAGGAGGTGGCCGGCATTCGACTGCACATCGACCTGCGGCCATTCGATCGCGTGCGGCACATCTTCGTGGACGGCAACTGGCCGCTCCGGCAGGACGAAGTGCAGCGCCGGCTGATCGAGTTTCGCCCCGGTCTGCCGCTGCCCCTGCCTGGCCCCGAGCGCGAAGCCGCCATCGAGCGCGAGCGAGTGCGCGTGCGCGAGTTCCTGCGCGGCGAGGGCTACATGGGTGCGGACGTCCGCATCGAGATGCGGCCGCACGGGCTGTTCGAGAGCATCCCCAGCCTGTCGCGTCTGGCGTCAACGCCGTCCGTGGAGCCCGCCAGCACCGACATCCAGGTTTCGGTGTCGCGGGGCCCGGGATACCCCATCGGCGCCCTCCGCGTCACGGGTAACACCGCCGTCCCGACGGACGACATCACGAAGGTGTTCCGCCACTACAAGTGGTGGTCCTTCAACAGCGTGCCCAAGCCCTTCAAGCAGCAGGTCCTGCGCGAGGACGTCGGCATCGTCACGCAGCGCTATCGCGACGAGGGATACGCCGGCGCTCGCGTCAGCACCGACTACGATCCCGCCACCAGCATCAACCGGAAGACCAAGAGCCTTTCGTTGGGCGTCACCATCGCCGAGCGCAAGCGGATCTCCGTGGCTTTCGAAGGCAACCGCCGCTCAGCCTCGTCTCTGATGGACCAGGTGACGCTGTTCGAGCGGGGCGCCTACGACGACTACGAGGTGCAGGCCAGCGCCGACGCGATCCAGCACTATTACCAGGGAAAGGGCCATTTCCTGGCGCGGGTGCAGTGGCGGCGCGAACGGCTATCGCCCGACGCAGACCGGATCGTCTTCTTGGTCGATGAGGGCCCCGAGCTGCGGGTGCGCCAGGTGGAGATGGTGGGCAATCGCGTGCTCTCCTCCGACGAGCTGCGCGAGGTCGTTACGGTGCGCGAGTTTCCTCTGTTGGGCCTGATCGGCCTGGGGACCGGCGGCCACGTCACGGGCCGCCAGATCCAGCTCGACGCCGAGCGCTTGGTGGAGCACTACCGAGCGAACGGCTTTCCCGATGCGAAGGCGCGCGGGGCCGCCGCCACGTCGCGCGACGCCATCGGGCTGGTGGGGGCCGTCGCCGCGGCCGCCGAGACCGTGTCGCGCGCGCGCGACGACATCTATGTGCGCTTCTCCATCGAGGAGGGTCCGCGCGTTTACGTCCAGGCCGTCGTCTTCGAGAGCGCGGACGGCGCGCCGCTGCCGCGCGACCAGGACTTCCTACGCAAAAGCGTGCAGCTACAGCCCGGCGATCCCATGCGCCCGGGAGTCCTGGAGGACGACGGGCGCCGCCTGACCCGCCTCCTAGCGGACGAAGGCTATCCCGCGGTCGCCGTCGAGCCCGACGTCGACCGGCAAGGGGACCGCGTTGCGGTGGTTTGGCGCGTGCGCTCGGGGCCGCGGACCCGGGTCGGGCCCATTTTCATCCGCGGAAATTTCTTCACCCTCCCGCAGACCATCCTCGAACAGATTCCGGTGCGCTCGGGCGGGGTCCTCACCACCACGGGCGTCGAGCGCGGCAAGCGCAACTTGGCGCTGCTCCAGCTCTTCAACTTGCTGCGCATCACCTTCCCCGGCCAGGAGGCGGGGCGCGAGGTGGTCCCCATGGTGATCGACGTCGAGGAGCGCCACGATCACTGGGGAATCCCATCCATCGGCGTCGGCATCTCCACCGAGCAGGCGGCCCCCGATTCGGGCCTGTGCTTGCTGAGCACATGCGTCGGCGCCTACGGCAGCGCCGGGTACGTGCACCGCAACCTGCTCGGCCGGGGCTGGACGCTGTCCGGCCGCGGCGACCTCGGGAACTCGCTGGCGCGGGCGACCGCCCTCTTCTCCGATCGCCGCTTCTTCGGGACGTTGTTCCGCCTGGAGGTGAGCGGCAACTACCTGTCGCAGGCGACGGTACGCCTGGGAGACATTCGGCAATGGGGCGGCAGCATCGGCTTCGCGCGGCAGATGCTCCCCGGCGTCGACGCCGCCGTCCGCTACAACCTGCGCAACACCACGCGAACCGAATCGTTGCTGCGCGGCGCCGGACCCGACCACCAACGCCGCAGCGTGGAGCTGGCAACCACCGTCGGCAGCGTCAGCGCCTCCATTGAATGGTTGCGCCTCGACAGCCTGGTCCTGCCCACGCGCGGGTTCCGCCTGGAAGGAATCGCGGAGCTGGCGCTGCCGAACCTTTCGTTCGGAATCGGGCGCGATCGCTTCATCAAGGTCGGCGGCCGGTCGCTGGTGGTGATGCCGGTGGCGCGATGGCTGTCGGTGCGGCACGGCGTGCGCATCGACCAGGGCTTTCCACTGGGCGGCGCGTCTCTGCTGCCGAAGGTAGAACGCTTCTTCGCGGGGGGCGACACCACCATCCGCGGCTTCCAGATCGATCGCGCGCGCACCGAGACCATTCGATTTCCGCTGGCTCCCGGCCTGGAGTCCGTGCAGTTCCGCCCCCTGGGAGGCAGCCTGCGCGTCCTGCACAACATCGACTTCCAGGTTCCGCTGGCCCCGCCGCTGTGGGGGGCAGTGTTCATGGACAGCGGCGTGGTGGCGGACTCGCTCGACAGCCTCGACCCGTCCCAGTTCCGCCACGGCGTGGGCGTGGGGCTGCTGGTCAAGCTGCCGGTGGGTGACATCGCGCTCTCCTGGGCGTGGCCGCTCGACCCCGATCTCGGGGATGCGCGGCGCGGGCGGCTGCACGTGAACCTCGGATTGATGTATTGACCCGATCGCGATAAACCCGGCCTATGCCTCGTCTACTGTCTCGGGCTGCTTGGCATCTTCTGTTGATTGTCGCCGCGACGATGACCGCGGCCGCCGGTTGTGGCGGCGGGGGGGGGAGCGGGGGCGCGACGCCGGATGCCGCGGTAGATGCGCAATTGGGCCTCGACAGGATCGTGGACGTGCAGGTGAACGAGGCAGGCAACGCCTGCTCGACCCCCGTGGGCCCGGGCAAGGTGCATAACGAAACCGAGATCACGACATCGGTCAATTGGACCGAGAGCGACAGTCCGCACGTGGTCAAGAACATGATCACCGTCGGCGGCACGGCGCTCGCCATCCTGAGCATCGACCCCTGCGCCGTCGTGCGGTTCGAGGCCGGCGCCGGCCTGGCGGTGGCGCCCGCGGGAAAACGCGGCGGGCTGTCCATTCTCCCGCCCAGCCGCTTCAGCGGAGTCGTGCTGACCGGCACCAGCGCGACGCCGGGTCATTGGCAGGGCATCAGCTTCGGGCCGGGGAACAACGTGGACGACGACTCGGCGTCGTCTGTTCTCCACCATACGACCATCGAGTATGCGGGCGGACCATCGGGGCGTGCGGGAGGTGCAGACGCGACCATCTACGTCGAAGGGACCGGACGGGCTTCGTCGAGCTTGAAGGTCGGCGTCAACAACGTCGCGATCCGTTACAGCGGCCGGTACGGCATCTACACGACCAACGGCGGCCACATCAAGGCCGCGGAAGCCGGCGGGTTGCTCGAGATCACGAAGGGCGAATACCGAGCGGCGCGCCTCGAGGCGGGCTTCTTCAGCGCTCTTCCGGCCGGCATCTACACCGGTAACAAGGAAGAGGGCATCGAGCTCAAAGGCGCCGACCCGATCTGCGTCTGCAACGATCCCGGACAGGGCGAGATGCGTTGTGGCTATGGGTTGTGCGTGAACACCGCCGGCAACTGGGGCGCCAGGCGGGTCCCTTACTACGTCAGCGGCATCATCCACGTCGGCAGGACCACGTCCCCGACCGAGCTGCCGATGACGCTCACCGTGATCGCCCCCGCGACGTTTCGCATGGCCCCGGACTCGGGATTCGAGGTGGGCGTCGACACCAAACAGATCGCAGGCCTGGTCCTGGCGGGAGACGGCAGCAATCCCATCGTTCTGACGACCGACGAAGCCGCGTCGCCGCCCATGTCGCCACCGCCGGCCGCCCCCGGTTATTGGCGCGGCATCTTGTTCGGCCCCTATTCGGACTGGTCGGGTCAGGGAAGCCGCGTGCTCCACACGAGGATCGAAGGAGCCGGAAAACCCATCGGCCGGGACGTTTCCAAGACCTGCGGCATGGCAGCGATCATGGGCAACCAGGGCGCGATCGTCTTCAATCACGACAACCCGAAGGACGCCACACTCCCCGAGCTTTGTTCCAGCAGCCCCGGCGCGCCTCGTTGCCTGGATCCCAGCCGCTATAACAACATCCGCAACACCGCCATCACACGGTCATCCGGCCACGCCATCGTCCGCGGCTGGGCCGCCGGCGCGTCCGACATGAATCCGGACTTCACGGCGGCCGCCCTCAACAACAAGTTCGAGGAAATCGCCGGCTGCGACCAGACCAACCCGCAGATCAACGGAACGTGCTCTCCCTGCGCCAAGGGTCCCCCGCCGTAGCTCTTGTTACGTGCTGGGGACCGGCGTGAGCTGGGGACCGGCGTGAAAACGGGTACCTCGCGCGAGATGGATCAGCGGCCGGCGACGTAGGCGATGACGCTGTGCTTGCGCTCGAAGGCGAGCTTGGCCTCGCTCGCTTCCTTGGCAGAGCCGTAGCTGCCGAGGCGGACGCGGTACCAGGTTCCCTTGCCGGGAATGTCGGAGGTGATGATGTATGTGCTCTCGCCCGAAAAGCGCTTCGCAAACTCCTCGGCCTCGGCGCGGTCCTGGAATGAGCTGATCTGGAGCGTAAAGCTGCCGCGTGCAGCAGGAGCCGCCGCGGGGACCTTGACCGGCGGCGATGGCACGGTGGTCGCGGCAGAGCCGCCGTTCGCGCTTCCGGCAGATGGCTTTGCGCCGGTGTTGGCGGCTGCGGCCGCCACTTTCACCGGCAGCATCGACGGCGCCGCGGGCAGGATGGCAGGAGCCGCCGCGAGCACCGACGACACGGGTGCGGCCGCGGCCGGCTTTGCCTTGCCGCCGCCGGCGCCACCACCTAGAAGCTCGCGCGGGAACGTCAAACCCTCGCCGGCGGCAGCGGCCACAGGCGCGGCCGCGACGCGATCGAGCAACGCCAGCGGATCCTCGATGGCAGGGGCTTCGGCGCGGCCCCGGGACTCGAGGCGTTTGCCGACGATGACGCCCAGGACGAAGAGCAAGCACGCCACCAGGGCGCTTCCGATGAACAGGAAGAAGACCTGCCTATTGTCCAGGCGGACCTCGATCTTGTCCTTCCATCGCTCGATGTCCCTGAGCGCGGGCTCGCTCATCGTCGCGTCGGAAGTGTATCCCATGCTCATGCGTGCTCCTCTCAATCCCATCTTATCCTACATGTAGTTTTTCATCATACCTGGGCATCGTCAAGTTCTCTTCCAACTCGCCCCCCAGCTCGCCCTGCCCTCGTTCTCTTCACTCGATCAGGAATGGATCCGTCAACTGCAGGTCGTCGTAGCGCGGCCCGATGGGGTTGATGCGGAACACTTGGCCCCGTTCCAGCGTCGCGTCGCGCCGGCCTTGATCGACGAGATAGAGGTACGGATTCTCCCGGAATCCCCTGCCGTCTTTGCGGTCTTGATCGGTCAGTGGCACCTCGGTGGGGCCGATGACGATGCGCGCTGGCAGCGCGATGTCGATGTCTCCCCGCGATTGGTCACGGGCTCCGACCTGCGTGGGAACGAACCCGCCGTGCACCTCGAAGGTCGTCTGCAAGTCGTCACCAAACAGCTCTTCCAGCCCGGTCAGCACGAAGCGGATCTGGTGGTTCTGGAACAGCGCCTTGACGTGAACCGCCGCGGGCTCGCCCTCCGGCGGCGGATCATCGGCATCCGGGGCGCGATAGAGGCAAGGATTGGGGACCGGCGTGGTGTGCACGGCGTCGAGGCTGGCCGTGCCGTCCATCACGTTGGTGCAGTGCGGAGCATCGAACGGGATGCGGTTCACGAGCAGCGGATGCCGGCTGGGCGCGGTGTTCGGCACGCACTGCCCGCCCTCTTCGCGGGCGGTATCGAACCGAGGGGTCCCCGTCCCCGAAATCACGAACGCGCGGCCCGCCTGCACGCGATATGGCGTGAACATGGAATAGCAGCGCTCGTCGAGGGGCGGGCCTTCGACGCACAACGGGCCGACGTCAGCCTTCGCCCCCACGTCCTCGCATACGCGTCCCGAGCGGCAGAGGGCGTCGTCTCTCATTCCGGTCATCGGGTTGGCACACGGCTCGACGCAACGAGACGGTTCGCCGTCGCGCACCTGGCGGCAGACGAAGCCGCCGTACTCCGGATCGTCCGCTGCGCGGCAGTCGTCGTCGGAGGCGCACGGAGCCAGCGATGGGCGCACGCGCTCGTCGAGACGCATCCCCACTTCCAGGCGGCGACGCGCCGACAGGGTCACCTGGTAGCGGCGGATGCTGACGAGGTGACGCGCGCAGGTGACGGTCAGCGCTTTGACGTCGTCCCGCCCGAGGCACATGCCTCGGATGCCGCCCGAAGCCAGCGTGCTGCGCACGCACGTCTGCCCGAAGCCGCAACCTCCGTCGTTGTCGCACCCCTGCATGTCCAGAACGTCGCCGGGAAGGACGCCGCTGCGGCAATAGTTGGCCCCCTCGTCCTCGAGGACGGCGGGAGCGCCCGGGGCGGCGGGGCTGCGCACCTTGCCGGCCGCGCGGGTGGCCTCGGGAAGCGCGGCTTCCCAACCGATGGTCCATTCCTGAAACGAGACCGCCGATCGATCCGGAAAGAAAGCGTAGGTGACTACGGGCATGGCCTCGCTGGCGAGGAAGTTGTCGAGGGGGCTGGGCGTGGCGATGCCTTCTACGCGGGGTCCGTCGAGACGCCCGAGCACGAGATCGGGATCGACGAAGGTGCGGGCCGGGAGTTTTCCGACGCGGGCAGGGCCTCGGCCGGGCCCCGGCTCTTGCGTGGACACCAGGACCGTCGCGTCGCGGAACGTGTGAGTCAGCGGCAGCGTCGTCGCACCATCGGCGATCACTGGATCGATGTTGACCAGGTAGGTTCTGCCGTTCGCTCCTACCACGAAGCCGTACGCGCCCACTATGGACGTCTCGGTCATGGCGGTCATGTCGGGAAGCGCGACGGACGCAAACGCAACGTCGATGGGCAAGCTGGTGGGCAGACGAATGCCGGGACCGCGCGCCAGCGGCCGCCGCACCGGCTTTTCCGGATCGTCCACCGCAAAGCACCCGGCAAACGGGGATCGGTTTCCGAGGGCGAGCGGATCCACGACGGTATCACACTCACGCTCCCGGAAGTCGCCGGTGACGCGCCGGCCCACGTCGATCACGCGGATGGACCCGTCGCGGGCGATGGCATAAAGGAACTCGCCACGGCCGCCCAGGAATCGACCGCGGCCGTCCGATCCGGCATAGGGATCGACGGACAGACGAACCCGCGTGATGCCGCCCGGTTCTTCCGCCAGGTCGATACGGCCACCTCCGGGCGGGGCCGCCAGCGCGCCGTCCGATACGTCGAGCGCGGTGAGAAACGGAGCGTTCGCCGCGCCGACGTAGACCCGGCTTCCGTCGGGCACGAGCGCGAGCGGTCCCACCCGCAGGGGGTGCGCGAGCGGTGGGCTCACATCTCCACCAGCGTCGCCGGCCGCTGCGCCGCCGTCGGAGCCCGCCGCGTCGTCGGGCGCGCTGGCGTCGACCGGCGGCGGGGTCGGGGCGGGATTGGCCCCCGGCCCGCAATCTGCCGGACACACGGGATCGTCGCCGGCCAGTACGATGCCTTCGGGACGCACGTACGCCGAGCTCGTAATCCGGCCCGAGGGGAGCTCGACGATCGCGACCAGATCGCAGGACGGAAACGTGACGATCGCCCGCCACGGGACGCGGCTTGCGGGTGCCGCCGGATCGAATGCGCCGTCCGCGCTGCACAGATGGTTGGCCTCGGTCAGCTCGGCCGTTTCCTGCGGCAAGAACACGATCTCGTGCGGTGCCGCCCGCAGCGGGCCGGACCGGCCGCTCGGCATCACCGTTTGTCTGACCGTCCCGGTGGGCCGCGCCGAGGTGCCGGGCGGGTCCTCGGCGACGATATCTGGCCCAACCGCCAGGGCCGGATCGACCAGGGACAGATCGCACGAGCCCCGGTTGGCGGTCACTAGGCGGCAGCCGTCATTGCTCGCGGCGATGGACTCAGGAAGGACGCCGACGGGAATGAAGTTGAATCCGGGCGCGCTCGGCTCCATGTCGAGAAGGCGCGAGCGGTCCATGTCGACGACCGCCAGCTCTCCGCGCGCGGTGTTGGTGACGAAGGCAAACGTCCGGCGCATGTCCGCAGCCGCCAGATCTTCGGATCCGCGCGGGTGGCACGCGGCCATCGGGCGTCCCGATAGACCGGCGGTCACGGGATCGGGCGCGTCGCCGCCGTCAAAGCGCCCCATGCACACGAACGCCATGTCGGACGGTCGGTCCAGATTGCGCGTCGGAAGAATGATCGGATCTTCTCCGCACCCCGCGATCGCCAGAACCAAAACCGCTGCGGCCCGCCCTGCCCTCACCGCGGCACCGCGCTGGGAAATCCGATTCGCTGAACCACCCGATGCTCCGTTCGGCTGCCCGGCTTCAGATCGATGACCGACAGGTTGTTGTCCGAGAAGCCGGCCACGTAGCCCACGTCGGGCGCGTCGGGGGCGAACGCCAGCGCGGCGGGCCCACGGCCGATGTCGATGGTCGCGACCACCGCCGGGCGCTCGGGATCGACGACGTAAACTTGCCCGCCCTCGAAACAGGTCACGAACAGTTGGGGACCGCGCCCGGCGTCGTGCAACATCATGCGGGTCGGTCCGGCGCACACCTCCACGACGGCGCCGGGTGAGAATAGCTGGCCTCCGGTGCCCGGATCGATGCGCACGTCCAGGACAACCACGGCGCCGGGCCGTCGGTGCAACAGGTAGGCGCGCCGTCGGTCGGCGGAGAAAAGAAATCCTCGGACATCCGCTCCCAAAGGAGAAAACGCCGTCGATATGATGCCGCCCGCGCCCACCAGCGCGATGTCTCGCCGGCCGAGAAACGTGCCGGCCGCCGGATCGCATTCGCGCGCGCCCGCGCCGCGCACCACGAAGGCGCCAGCGATGGGTGAAAACCGTGACCCAGCGTAGATCCGTCCGTCGACCGATCCGGGATCCGCCACGGTAAGAGAGGTGACGCCCGCGTTGTCGTTGACCGGGGCGAACAGCTCTTCGTGGATCGTGACCAGATCGGGCGCGCGGCCCAGAGGTAAGCAAACGTCCAGCACCGTGACCTGCCCGCCGCGGAGGTGACCGACATAGAGGACGCCGAGCTTGTCATCCAGCGCAAGCGCGTAAGGCTCCGCGGGAAGCAGGCGCGCGGGGTCGGCCTGCGCCGCGCGCACGCGCCAATCGTCCGCGCAGCGCGCCAGCGCCTGATCGGGGACGTCGGTGCCTGGCGGATCGCCCGGCCGGCCCTGGCAGTGAAGCAACACGCCCGATCCATCCGCCGCCGGCAGAGCGTCCACGAAGCTCACCGATGGCTCGCCCCGCACGGCAATGAAGAGCCTCCGCCAGAGCTCGCCGCCGCGGTCGTAAGTCTGCTGCACGATCTCGCCGCCGAAGCTGCCGATGCGGATGGTGCCGCGCCCACTGATGTACGCCCGCTCGTCGCAGTTGAGGACGTCGCGGTCGAGGACGTCCCGGCAACACGCGTCGCCACCCGGAGGCGCCGCAGCACCCAGCCCGGGGCAAGGGGCCCAGCCCGGTTCGGCGCGATGGCCCGCCGCGGCTCGGAGGTCGACCGCCGTCAGAGTTCCTGAGCTGTAGCGGAGATCCGCGTTGGAGCTGACGACGTACAGCCACCGCGACCCCGGATCGGCCAGCAGCCCCGACGGATAGAACACGCGATCGCCGGGCGGCGCCACGCCCTCGCCGGAAAGACCGCAGCCGCCGGCGACAGCCGCGGCCATTGCCAGCACGACGCAGGCCTGGGCAGCGGGCGCGTGGTTGACGGGAGCTTTCTTCACGAACACTCGCCTGTTCGATCCCGCACGAGGCTAAGCCGTTGCCCTGGACTTCAGGATCGCCTGGGCCGCCGCCAGCCGGGCGATGGGCAAGCGGTACGGCGAGCACGAGACGTAATCGAGGCCCAGCTCCTGGCAAAGCAGCACGGACGCCGGATCCCCCCCGTGCTCGCCGCAGATACCGAGCTTGAGCTTGGGCTTCTTCGCTCGGCCGCGCGACACCGCCATGCGCATCAGCTCGCCGACGCCATCGCGGTCGATGCTGACGAACGGATCCACATTGAAGATGTCGCGGGCCAGGTAGTCAGCCAGCACGCGCGGGACGTCGTCCCGGGACAGCCCGAACGTCATTTGGGTCAGGTCGTTGGTTCCGAAAGAAAAGAAATCCGCGGCTTCGGCGATAGCGCCCGCGGCGAGCGCGGCCCGAGGCACTTCGATCATCGTCCCCACGAGATAGTCGACGCGCCGCCCGCGCTCCGCGAAGACCTGCTCCGCAGTTTCGCGCACCAGGCGGGACTGCAGGTCCAGCTCCTTTCGCGTACCGACCAGTGGAATCATTATCTCGGGCAGAACCTTCTGGCCCGCCGCCGCGACGTCGCAGGCCGCCTCGAAGATCGCGCTCGCCTGCATCTCGGTGATTTCGGGATACGAGATCCCCAGCCGGCAGCCGCGGTGGCCGAGCATGGGGTTCGCCTCGCGCAAGTCTTCAATGCGTACCTTCAAATCCGCGACGCTGCGGCCGGTGGCCGTCGCCAGAGCCACGATCCCGGCTTCGTCGTGGGGCAGAAACTCGTGCAGCGGCGGATCCAGGGTGCGGATGGTGACCGCCCGGCCCGCCATGGCGCGGAAGATTCCGGCGAAATCTTCGCGCTGCAGCGGCAGCAGCTTCGCCAGGGCCTGGCGACGAGCCTCCTCCGTCTCGGCGACGATCATCTCGCGCATGGGGCCGATCTTTCCTTCCCCGAAGAACATGTGCTCGGTCCGACATAGACCGATCCCCTCCGCGCCGAAGGCAACGGCCGCCGCCGCCTGGTCGGGCTGGTCGGCGTTGGCGCGGACGCGCAGTCGCCGGATCTCGTCCGCCCACCCCAGCAGGCTGGCGTATCGCTGATAGGATGGCGCGTCCTTCGCCGCCAGATCCCGCGCCACCAGGACGCGCACTACCTCTGACGCCGTGGTTTCGACCCGCCCCTCGATCACTTCGCCCGTGAAGCCGTCCAGGGAGACCCAAGCGCCCTCGCGCAGCTCGCGGCGGCCCGCGGCCGTCGCGAGCGTCATCACGCGCTGGGGGTAGTCGAAGCTCGCCGCTTCGCACCCGACGATGGCAACCTTTCCCATCTGGCGAGCCACCAGCGCGGCGTGGGACGTCATGCCGCCGAACGCGGTCAAGAAGCCCACCGAGGCGTTCATGCCGCGGATGTCTTCCGGTGACGTCTCGTGACGGCACAGCACCACCGTCTCGCCGCGGGCGGCCCAGGCTTCGGCGTCGTCGGCGAAGAAGACGATGCGGCCGGTCGCCGCCCCAGGACCCGCGGGCAACCCCTTCGCCAGCAGTCGGCCGGCGCCGGTCGCCTCTTGCTTCGCGCGCGCCTCGAACACCGGGCGCAGAAGCTGGTTGAGCCCCTCCGGCTCTACGCGCAGGAGCGCCTCCTTTTTCCCGATGAGCTTCTCTTCGACCATCTCCACCGCGATGCGCACGCCCGCGAACCCCGTCCGCTTCCCGTTGCGGCATTGCAAGACGTACAGCTTGCCGGCCTCGATGGTGAACTCGATGTCCTGCATGTCCCGGAAGTGGCGCTCCAGCTTGCGCCTGACTTCGAGCAGGCCCCGATAGGCGCCCGGGAAGTCTTTTTCCAGCGCGGAGATCTTGTCCGGCGTGCGGATGCCCGCCACCACGTCCTCGCCTTGCGCGTTGATCAGAAACTCGCCGTAAAGCTCGTTCTTGCCCGACGCCGGATCGCGCGTGAATGCCACCCCCGTCGCGGAATCGTTCCCCTTGTTGCCGAAGACCATCGCCTGCACGTTGACCGCGGTTCCCCAGTCGGCAGGGATGCCATTGAGCTTGCGGTAAGCATCGGCCCGTGGGTTCTCCCACGAGTTGAAGACGGCGGTGACGGCCCCGAGGAGCTGTTCGAAGGGATCCTCCGGAAAGTCGACGCCCCGCTTCGCCCTGATCTCCGCCTTGAACTCGGCGACGAGCTCCTTCAGATCGCCCGCGCTGAGGTCCGCGTCTCCCTTCACGCCGCGCGCGCGCTTCTTCCTTTCCAGCAGCACCTCGAAGGGATCGCGGTCCTCCTTGCGCTCGGGCTTCATCCCCAGCACCACGTCGCCGTACATGGCCACGAAGCGCCGGTAGCTGTCGTAAGCAAAGCGGGCGGCCGCGGCCCCGCCGGTTCCCAGCCCGGCCACCGTCAGGTCGTTGAGGCCCAGGTTGAGGATGGTGTCCATCATGCCGGGCATGGACGCGCGCGCGCCCGACCGCACGGACAGCAGCAGCGGTTTCTTGGGATCGCCGAGCTTGGCCCCCTGCAGTGCCTCCGTCCGCGCGACCGAGGCGCGGATCTCCGTCCCCAGCGCCGCCGGCAGCTTGCGCCCGCCGGCGTAGAAGGCCGTGCATACCTCCGTCGTGATGGTAAAGCCCGGCGGCACGGGGATGCCGATGTTGGTCATCTCCGCCAGACCCGCGCCCTTGCCACCGAGCAACGTCTTCATGTCCTTGTTGCCGTCGGCCTTGCCGCCGCCGAAGAAGTAAATGCGCTTCTTGGCTCCGCGCGCGAGTGTTCGGATCTTCCGCTTCGCGACGGCCTTCTTGAACGCCTTGGTCATGAGAGCGGATTGTTTAGCACGACCGACAACGAAGCCACTTCGGATTCGGCGTTGGCCCCCGTCCTCGATGACGGCGACGAGTACGACTGGCGAGTACGAGCCCGAGTACGGGGCACAGCCTATTCGGGCCCCTCCTAGCTGTTGAAGTCCACGCTTCCATCGTAGCTGGAGGCGAGCTTCGGTCGTAGCTGGCATCGCGGGTCGGGCGCTGGCGACGGTGGGAATTCGGTCGAGTGAGGGCCAAGGGGAGGCCTGGGCGATCCCCCAGGTCGCCCCGCCAGGACTGGGAGCCCAGGACTGGGAGCCAGAGACTTCGCAACGATACGGAGCGCCCCAGCACTGGGAGCCAGAGACTTCGCAACCGCTGCTGGGAGCCAGAGACTTCGCAACGATACGGAGCGGGGGCCGAATAAGGGGGCATGCCGCGGCCGCTCCGCTTCGTTCAGCGGGATTCTGTCGTCGAAGTCACCGCACGTACCGCCGGGAGCC
>Ga0187894_10003247_pt1 | contig 18452 bp, 13 predicted proteins | sample GBC1701081metaG_FD_136650 | JGI IMG/M metagenome (GOLD analysis project Ga0187894, IMG submission 136650) | White microbial mat communities from a lava cave in the Kipuka Kanohina Cave System on the Island of Hawaii, USA - GBC170108-1 metaG ...
CTGTGCGTCGATCCAGATCGTCATGCGGCCATCGGCAACACCGGATGATCAAAATTTCGAGCGGCGTATTGCAGGGCCGCAGTTAGATCTTCCCTTTCCAGATCGGGCATCTCGGCAAGAATTTCATCCGCAGAAAGACCTGACGCGAAAAGATCGAGAATGTCGCTTACGCGAATCCGCATGCCGCGAATGCACGGCCTTCCGCCGCATTGTTTCGGGTTGATAGTTATCCTGTCGACAAACCTCTTCATGCGAAAATTTTACACTAAAAAGCGGGATTATTTTCTCAATACATGATTCAACTTTTCCATCGCGCCTTCCAGAATCGCGTCCTCACGGGCAATGCAGATGCGGACGTGGGCGTCCCAGCGGTCGCTGTCGGCGAAGGCGCCGCCGGGCGTCATTCCAACGCCGGCGTCGCGCATCAGCATTTCATTGAATGCGATGGCGTCGTTGAAGCGTTCGGGGATCCGCGTCCAGATGTAAAATGCCGAGCCGGAATTATAGATCTCGAATCCCAAATTTGAAAGGCCTTCGGAAAACTCGCGGCGTTTTGCGTCGAATTTGTCGCGAAGCTGAGGGTAATAATTCTCGTCGGCCATCACCACTTTGCTCAGCGCGGCCTGCAGCGGCGTGGCCGGGCATACGTAGATCACATTCGCCGCGTTGTTGAGCGGCGCGATCAGCTCGCCTTTGCCAAACGCGTAACCGAGCCGCCAGCCTGAGATGTTCCACGATTTCGAAAATGAATTAACCGTGATCGTCCGCTCACGCATTTCCGGCAGCGTCGCGATCGGCGTGTGCGGATTTTCGCCCGTCACATAATGCTCGTAAACCTCATCGGAAATTACCAGCAAGTCGAGTTCCTTCGCAACCTCAGCCACCGCCTCAAGTTCCGTCTGCGACATCACCTTTCCGCTCGGGTTCGCGGGCGAGCAAACAATGATTGCCGTCAATGGAAACTCGGAACGGCCAACAAGCTCTTTACATCGCGCGAGCAAAATATCTTTTTCGAAGGTCAAATTTCCATCAAGCTCGAACGCCTCAGTCTTTCCGCCGAATTCTTCCAAAATACGACGGTGATACGGATAATAAGGCTCGAAAACGAGTGCCGATTTCCCTCGCAAATAAGACTGTGCAACGCCGATCAAGGCACCGGTTCCGCCGTTTGTTATCATCAATTCGAACGGTCGAGCATCGACGTCTATCGCTACGCCGTTATACTTTTCGATCTTCTTCGCCACGGCTTTCCGCAAGTTCGCATCGCCTTCGCTGCCGCCGTAATGGTTCTTGCTTGCGGCGATGATCCCGGCCGCTTCCTTCGCAAGCTGCGGATCTATCGGCAGCTCCGATTGCCCCTGAACAAGATTCCCGCTCGGCGGCACCAGCCGCGTGATCGCGCGAATATCCGGCTTCACCTTTTTAACTTTCGCTTCGGTCATAAATTGTAAGAATAGCAATTATAAGCGTGTTACGCATTTCTGAGAAAGCTTGCATGACCTGCCTTTCATTTGCTGTCCTTTGCGAATTCAGCGCCTTTGCGTGAAGTTTCTTTCCGCGCAAAGACGCTGAATTCGTAAAGGACGGTTCTTTTCTGAATCCGTTAATGTTCTTCCGCCGAATCTATCACCATCGGGTTGGCCGATATGTCGTTGACCGGCATTTGATAATTAAATTTCGAATGGAGGAAGAATGGAAATGCAATCATCATTTATTCATACAAGCATGCCAAAATCCTCTCCCATTTACATCATCGTTGGCATCATTGGAACGATCATTTTTTTGACGTTTTCGGCCGCGGCGCAAGCGCCCGTTAAGGTCACCGTCGACGCCGGCAAACAGTTTGTAATAAGACCGGACAAAGCCGTAAATCGCAGCCGTGAACAATTCGACTCGGTTCCGGGCGGTATTGCCGTGGGCTCGATCAATTCCAACGGCCAGCTTGTCATCGAAGGACTCGCGCCGGGAAACGCACGCATCGTTTTTAGCGGCACGCTCAGGGCAATCGACATTGCCGCTCCGAATGAATTGGCTGTTCCGTTCAAGGCGATCTACGATGTCACGGTGCTGCCGCGCAACGATGTGGATTTTAAGGTGCGGCCGCTTTCGATCAGCAAGGGCGGCGAAAAGCCTTTTTCGATCGGCTATCTAATGTCACCAGGGCAGGAATTTTACGAGCGAAATGCCGAAAACGTGAAGTGGCGAAATCTTCGCTACACGCGCGGCGACGACTCTGTCGCCACCGGAAACAGAACGGTCGATGGCAATGAGATAAAGCTGATTCTGAAAGGAATAAGCAACGGCCGCACGAGCTTGACATTGCGCGGCGAGCGAAAGGTCGGCAATACGTGGCGACCCGTCGAGCGTAGGCTAGACATCAAAGTAGGCACGGGCGTAAAGCCGCGAGATAACGCGGCAGACAACGCAAATAACAACGCCGCGGAGGAATTCAATGGCGAGGAATCGAAACCTGCTGCGGAAGCGGATGCTGAAGCGAACGACGCCGTGATCGAGGCAATGGCGAGACGGCTGGAACAGCTGCAGGTAACCGGTTCGAAGGCCGACCTGGAACAATTCGTCGATTACCTAAAACAGGAGATCAAAAAAGAAATTGAGCGGCGGCCGACGCGACGCAATCGCCTTGCGCGATTGGAAATGATGTTCGAACAAGCGAGCAATGAATTGAGAACCGCCAAAGAAAGCGAGAAAACAGAAGATAAGAAGTCGTCTTATGACGGAATCTGGCGCCTGTTTGTAAACGGTCAGCGTCAGCCGGGCGAGTACCGTTTCATCGAGTCGCCCGGCTTACCTTTGCTGACTAGCGGCTCCAGGCCCTGGCTTCTCGTATTTGGCCTGAAGTCAGAGCGGCGGCGGCTCGAGCTGCCTGCTTCGGCGCGGGACGAACTTGGGTTCGCGCGGCGTTTCAAAGAGTTGAGAGGCGATGCCCGCACCGGCAGGCTGGAATTCTGGCTCACGGCCGACGAATTTACACAGGACTTTAAAAAGTCCGATTACGAGCTGGTCCGTGACAATCCGTAAATCGCGATGCAGAAGCCCGCACGTTAGTAAGGGCGATACCGACAGTGGCGAGTGGTGAGTAGTGAGTGACGAGCTGAAGCTGACGCTGGTTCAATACTTTCATCTCGATCTGTTTTCCGAATTCTTTTTGCCACTCGCCACTCATCACTCACGGTATCGCCCTTACTAACGTGCGGGCTTTTGCATTTTACTGACGAATTGATTTTCCTTTACCCAAAACCGCCACGCGGCTTTTCGGCGTATTCTTCCGAGTAGTCGATGCCGATGCGTTTGCCGGCGGCGATCTCGCGTCGGCTAAAAGTTTTGTGGTCTTCGAGCCAGATGCGTTTACCTTGCAGGTCTTCGCCGTTATAGCTGCGGTCGATGCCGAAGGCGATCGAAAGCTTGCCCGGGCCCGAAGTCAGATACCTTAAATCGTCCGCGTCCCGGGATCTCTGCTGTGAATTCTTTTTCCCTGCCGCCGCCGCCTGCGCATTATTTCGACGCCTTCGACCGGTTCGATGCCTCGTATCAGGATCGCGTGCGGATGCCCGACCGGGCCGCAGACGAAATTCAACTGATATTATGTGATATCTGACATACGGTCAAAAAGGATGCTAAGCTACTAACGTTCCTTTAATCCCAACAGGCAGTGAATAAACCGAATCGTTTGTACTGACGATCATGTCGCCGTTTCGCGTAAAGCAGAGGCCGACGATGTTGTTGCCGGCGGCGAAGAGTTCGGCCGATGAGGCGTCGGGCGGGATGCGGACGATTCCGTGACGGCCGCGATGACAGGCGGCGATATAGAGATTGCCTTCGCGGTCGAAGGCAAGGCCTTGCGGTCGGCCCAGGCCGCGATAAAAAGTTGTGACTTCGCCTTTGCGGTCAACGGCGTAAACGGCGTCGCTGCTGGCAAGGCCCGGCGCCGTGACGTATAGACGGCCGTCCGGCCCGAACGCCATGTGATACGCCGCAACCGATGGCTCGATGCTTGCAAAAACCTGCGGCGGATCGTAGCCCTTTATGCGGTAAATCGTGCCCGCGCGGTCGCCGACATGCATAACGCCTTCCGCATCGAACGCAATGCCGGTTGCGAGGCCGAGACCCGATGCGTGGATCGAATTATTGCCGTTAAGATTCACGACCCAAACTTCTCCGTCGGCTCGGTTCGTGACATACATTTTCCCCTCCGGGCCGAATGCAATGCCGGTCGGATTCAAAACCGGGTCGGGCAATTCGTCGATATAACCGCTCGTCTCGATGCGGTAGATCGTATTCTCAAGCCGCTGCCCGCGCGAGCCGGAACGCGTAACGACGATCGCATCGTCCGTTGGATCGACCGCCGGATTTCCGACATTGTGCATCTCGTCCGCAAGTTTTCCGGCAACGTTGATCTCATGCGGATCGCTGAAAATTTCGCCACCACCGGCGCCGACAAAAAGCTGCACGTTCGCTCGGGTTTGTTCGCTGAATGAAGCCGGAACAATCGCAATCACGCGTTTCGAAGACGAGCCCGTTATCCTACACGCACGCGCATCGACCAGGCAGCCAAACGCAACGCCGCGTTCCGGCACAAAACCATCGACCAAAACCTCGATCTCACCACCCGGCAGCACAAACCCCGGCCGCACTTCCCTTATTGTTCCCGCACTCGACATTTGAAGCTACGATTCTACGTCCCGCAAACCGGTAAGTCCATCGGCTAGCAGAAAATCGAACTCGGATTTTCGCGGAAAAATCACTGATTTTCACTGATCTGAATCGCTATTTTTACCGTGTATTTTCCGCGTTTTTTCAGTGATAATCCGTGTCCCGTTCCGTAGGCCGAAAAAGCGTTGACGACACACGCCCCAAGGCGTTAAACTAAATTTGGCACTGTTGTATGTGGATATAACAGCGCGATCAAGCCTTGGAGCGCTTTGTTTGCCGATGCGTCCATCTTAATCAACCTCGGCGATGCTTCGCCGCCTTTCAGAGACAATTTCTATATAGCGCCCATGCTCCGTGCGGGCTTCTGCATAGAGCGGGCATCTGCATTACGAATGCTAAATCGAATTGACGATCTGCTGCGAATGACGATCAGTTTCGGCGCGTCCGACCTGCATCTGCGTGCCGGCTCGATTCCGGTGATCCGCATCAACGGCGAGTTAAAGCCGCTCGCCGGCATACAAAAGCTGAACCAGGACGAGACGCTCGAGATGGCGTTCTCGATGATGTCGAACCGCCAGAAGCAGCATTTTAAGGAAGTGTTCGAGGTCGATATCGGCTATGGCATTTCCGGTCTCGGCCGGTTTCGCGTAAACATTTTTCAGCAGCGAAACTCCATCGGCATCGTTGCTCGCGTTATTTCCGACAACATCCGCAATTTTAACGAGCTTGGGATGCCGCCCGTGTTGAACACCATCTCCGAAGAGATGCGCGGTCTGATACTAGTGACCGGCACGACCGGCTCGGGAAAATCGACCACGCTCGCCGCGATGGTCGATCATATAAACGAGCAGCGAAACTGCCACATCGTCACGATCGAAGACCCGATCGAATTTCTGCACAAGGACAAGCAGTCGTTCATCACGCAACGCGAGGTCGACGTCGATACGCGCTCTTTTGCCGAGGCTCTGCGCGGTTCGCTACGCCAGGACCCGGACGTTATTCTCGTCGGCGAAATGCGCGATCTGGAAACCATCGAAACCGCGCTGGTCGCCGCCGAAACCGGCCATCTAGTGCTTTCCACGCTTCACACGCTCGACGCGCAGGAAACGCTAACCCGCATCATTTCAGCATTTCCGCCTTATCAGCAAAAGGCGATCCGTATTCAGCTTGCTGGATTGCTCAAGGCCGTCGTGTCGCAGCGTCTGATGAAAGCTGCCGACAACAACAGCCGGGTTCCGGCAGTAGAGATACTAATTTCGACGCCGCTGATCCGCGATTACATTCTTCACGAAGAGAAGACGAATTCCATTCGCGACGCCATCGCCGCCGGCACGTCACAATACGGAATGCAGACGTTCGATCAGTCGTTGTTCTATCTCTATCAATCCGGTTTAGTGTCGCTCGAAGAAGCGCTCCGCGGCTCGACAAACCCGGACGAATTCCGCCTGCGTCTCGCCGGCATCCAAAACACTTCGGCACTCGCCAAAGAGGAGATGGAAAAGATCAGCGGCATCGGCAACCTCAGCAGCCTTTTAACCAGGACGTAAATTGTCGTGTAAGAGCGACGGCTTTAGCCGTTCCACGGGGAGCGGCTAAAGCCGTCACTCTTGCCTTGCATCGCCACAAATATAGATAAATCAACGCTTTTCGCCCGCAATCTCTTGACAGCGCAGGGCTTGAGTGTGTAAATTCTAAGTTTATCCGAACACGCTCGACGGGCGCGAACAGGCGGCGGCTTTACGCGCCGCAAATTCGAAATTTCGGGTAAAAGATTGAGACAAAACAAGAAGGAAGTAGAAGCACAGTAAATGACACCAGAGGTTACAGACGGCGTCGAGGAAACGAAAACCGGCGAATCCACGACCGCCCCTAATGAACAACAACAACAAAACGCAGCCGCAACGGCACCGGCTCAGGCTGCGGTGGAAGCACCAGAAGAAACAGCGGCTTCGGGCGATATAGATTTCGGCGCCATTCTTGAGCAGTTTGAACAGGAACAGACGACGTTTCACTCGGGCGAGCTCGTCCAGGGCAAAGTCGTCGGCGTTTCGGATCGCGGCGTTTTGGTCGATTTCGGCTACAAGAGCGAAGGCATCATTCCGGCGGAAGAATTTCCGGACGGCGTCGAGGCGGCGGTGAATGTCGGCGACGAAGTCGAAGTCGTGATCAAAAGCATCAGCGGCGGCGACGCTCCGCCGATGCTCTCGCGCAATGATGCTGCCAACCGAAAAGTTTGGAATGATCTCGAAGAAGCGTTCAAGCATGAAGCCGCAATCGTCGGCAAGATCGTCGATAAAACAAAAGGCGGCCTGCGCGTCGATCTCGACGGCGTCGAGGCATTTTTGCCGGGCTCGCAGATCGATTCGCGCCCGATTCGCGGCCTCGATACATACATCGGCCAGGACATCGAAGCGAAGATCATCAAATTCAGCCGCAAACGCAACAATATCGTCCTTTCGCGAAAGGTCATCACCGACGTTGCGATCAATGAAGAAAAAGCCAGGACGCTCGGCAGAATCAACGTCGGTTACATCGTTGACGGAACGATCAAAAATCTTACCGAGTATGGTGCATTTGTCGACATCGGCGGCATCGACGGTTTGCTGCACGTGACCGACATGTCGTGGGGAAGGCTCAACAACCCCGGCGACGCTTTCAAATCCGGAGACCACGTTCAGGTAAAAGTTTTGAAACTCGATCGCGATAAGGAAAAAATTTCGCTCGGCTACAAACAGCTTCTCCCCGACCCGTGGTCAACCGTGATCGAGATGTATCCGGTCAATTCGCGGATTAACGGAAAGGTTTCTACCGTTGCCGAATACGGCGTGTTCGTCGAGCTCGAACCGGGCGTCGAAGGCCTTGTGCACGTCTCGGAAATTTCGTGGTCGAAACGCTCGGCCAGTCCGAAGCGGATGTTCAATAAGGGCGACGAGGTCGAGGTTCAGGTTCTCGGCGTTGATACGGATGAAAAACGCATCAGCCTCGGAATGAAGCAATTGCAGGAAAATCCGTGGGACAGCATCGGTATACGCTATCCAGTGGGAACGAAGGTTCACGGCAAGGTGCGTAACCTGACCGATTTCGGCGCGTTCGTCGAGATCGAAGACGGCATTGACGGACTTGTCCACGTGTCGGACATCACCTGGGCGAAGAAGCTCAAACATCCGAAAGAGCTTTTGAAGAAAGATCAGGAAGTCGATGCGATCGTCACGAATATCGACGCCGGCGGCCAGCGGCTCTCGCTTTCGATGAAAGACCTCACGCCGAGCGCTTGGGAGAGTTTTGTCGCAACGCACAAACCGGGCGACGTTGTTCGCGGCAAGGTTACGCGGTTCACCAGCTTCGGCGTCTTCGTCGAGCTCGGCGAGGGCCTCGAAGGTCTCTGCCACATCTCGGAGCTTTCCGACGAGCGCGTCAACAAACCGGAAGACGTCGTGCAGATCGGGCGGGAACTGGATTTCAAAATTTTGCGCATCGAAAACGCCGATCAGAAGATCGGGCTTTCCTACCGCGCCGTTGGCAAAGATGATGCGCCGGTCGTCGATACGCGGCAATTCTCTTCCGAGGCGAAAGGCGGCATGGCCAGCCTGGGCGAGCTTGCAAACCTGATGAACCCCGACGCACTAACTGAGGCCAAGCCTGAGCTTACGAAGGAAGAAAAAGAAGAGGCCAGGCGGCTCAAAAAGGAGCAGGCTCGTAAGGAATATGAGGAAGCGGCTGCCCGCGAAGCCGCCGCTGCCGAAGAGTCTGCAAACGCAGCGCAGGAAACTCCGGCCGAGCCGGCTCCCGCAGAAGCAGCGGAGGCGGCCGAGGCTTCGCCGGAGGCCGGTGTTGCCGAGACTTCGTCTGCCGATACGGCCGCTCAGGAAGTTCCGTCTGCTGAAACTGCGGTTGAGGAAACGCCAGCAGCCGAGCAGACTCCGACCGAACAGGCCGCTGGCGGAGAGAAACCTGTTGACGAAACTCCCTCAGAAGAAGCTCCGGTCACCGAAGCGACGGAAACCGCTCCCGAAGCAAGCGAATCTCCCGCAAATGAGAGCACTGCCGAAGCGGAATCTGCGGCCACCGCAGAACCGGGCGCGGAAGCCGAAGTAGCGGAAGCCCAAGTAAAGGAAGAATCTGAAACGAAAACGGCATAAGCTCGTTCACTCCGCGTCGTCAGGCGCGAGTGTTGATCCTGAGAGGATATTAAGATGACAAAAGCAGATCTGGTCGAACGCGTGGCGAGCGAAGCCGACATGACCAAAAAAGACGCCGAGCAGCTTGTAGAGATCGTCTTCGACAGCATTGTCGATTCGTTAAACAGCGGCGAGAAAATTGAGCTGCGCGGCTTCGGCAGCTTCCGCGTCCGCGAAAGAAATTCAAGAAAGGGCCGCAACCCAAAAACGGGAGCGGCCGTCGATATTCCGGCCAAACGCGTGGCTTATTTCAAGCCCGGCAAAGAACTAAAGGAATTAATAAACGCCGCGTAACTTTTTGCAGAAGCCCGCGCGTTTAGCAAGGGCGATACCAAAACTCCGAGCAACGAAATCCTGCTGACCAGCCCGGGAAGAATGCGTTGAGCGAGCGGTCTTCGACCGCGAAGACGCGTAACACAAACATCTATCGCTAAGCGAGCGGTCTTCGACCGCGAAGACGCGTAACACAAACATCTATCGTTAAGCGAGCGGTCTTCGACCGCGAAAAGGCTCAACGAAGCACGCGGTCGAAGACCGCTTGCTTAACGGTTCGGGCATAAGTGAGTGTGCACGCTCGTTCACGCTCGCGTTTCTGCCTTTTTCAAACCGAAATATCCGATAGTCGCGTAGTAACCTGGAAACACTTTCAAGTGAACCTTGCCAAGAAATTCCTGCGGTGCAACTTCGACGATCTCGTCCAAAATAATGCGTATCAGAAACGGGTTTTCCGGCGAATCGTAATCGAGCTTAAACGTGTCGATATTTTTATCTTTGAAACCTTCGCCTGTCGAGGTCATGAAGTAATAGGCGTCCGTGTTTCCGTTTTTGTTCCCACGAAACTTTCCGTAAAACGGCGTCATCAGTTTCAACAGCGATGCACCTTTCGGCGTAAAAATATTGAACCCGAGATCGTTTTCGCGCTCGAACGATTTACCCAGCCACGGAACTTGCTTCACCGGCAGCAAATATGCCGAGCCGCGATAAAATCCGTCGGGCGGCGATTCAGGCAATTTTCCATCAACAAACTTTTCTTGCCAATGGCTTTTGCCCGAAATAAAATCCACGAGTTTCCAGACCGCAAGCCAGACCGCTAGAGCAAGAAAAAGCGACGCGATTATCCAAACTATCATCATGGGTCAAGACTCCTGCGGAAGGTCAACCACAGATTTATTCGTCTTGGCGGAAATTACTGATACAGATGCGAAGATGCGTACGTGATGGTTATGTAAAAATCCAAGACTACTCTTCCGATGTATAGATCAACAAATCATTATCATTCGTAACCGCGATTTCCATTGATTTCGGCGAAAACTGCATTATTCCATTCCCCTTTACTGAGCCGGACTGCTTCCCTCCTTCTAGCCGCCAAAAGGTTACCTTCTCTGCACCTTCAATCGCAAGCAAAGAACTATCAAAAGAGAAGCTCGAGAGTGTTCCGCCGCCTTTGGCCTTAAATCGACCCAGCCTCTTTTTGTCCCTCAAATCCCAGACATCGACAAACGCAGGCTGACCGTACCAACCTCGGCCCAATGCGACAAAATTCCCTGTTCTACTCGTTACGACGCGGTGAACAATAGCATCATCATCCTGTAATGCTCCAAGGGAAATCGAGGCCTGATTTCCACCCAAAGATTCAATATTAACGGCGGTTTTCTTATCGCTCCTACTTGTGAACGAAAACGTCTCCCTAGTTTCTATATTTATTAGATACGGCCTAATGTTAACGACAACGGATTCTCCATTGTTGGTGAATGCGAGCGTTTGCGCTCCGCCTTTTCCAGGGTCGGTAAGTTGTTTGATGGGTTTAGCGGTTTTCAAATCCCAAATCCAGATTGCCTGTTTAGGATCCATTGCAACCATTAACTTTTCATCTGGAGATATGCCCCCCGCAAAAGCAACTCCTTCGATCGTGTTTTTTACGGTCCAATCCGAAGTCGACAAAAAAACAGCTCGATCGTCATCTCCAATAGTAAATAGTTGGCGGTCTTCACTGATGAACTGAATCGAATTGATTTCTTTCGTATGGGTTGCAACCAACTTTAACAGTTCGCCAGTGTTCACATTCCAAACCGAAACATCTCCATTCGAATGACCAACAGCGACACGGCTGGCGTCGGAAGAATATGCCAGCACAGTAGCCTTCGCTGGAAGTTTCATCTGAATCTTTACTTTCCATTCATTTTTGCCGAGGACATGTGTTGAGAATAAAGCTGAGCATAAGATCATCAATAAACCATGTTTCAACTTCATAAATCGCCTCCTGAGAAGTGTTCCAAAATATTCGTTCGAGAACTACGGCTCAACTATTTTGCACTTTTAGCATCTGCACGACTATGTTCTTTTATCCGTAATACGGCTTCATCCTCGATCTCGCCGCCTTTGCTGATGGGCACATCGGCCGGGTCGGCGTATTTAGGGCCACGTTCTTCGGCGTCCTGTTCCGGAACGATCTTGAATTGGCCCGAGGTCGGCGGAACGTAGCCGGGATAATCGATGCGTGAATGATATATAGCGACGAGCGAGCGGATCATCGACTCGCGAATCTGCGTCAGCTCGCGCAAGGTCAGGTCGCATTCGTCGAGCTGATCGTCAGCGACGATCGCGTCGATTATTTTTGTAACTATAAAGCGAACGTTTTCCGGATTCGGCTCTGCCAGCGTGCGTGCCGCCGCCTCGCATGAATCGGCGATCATCATAATGGCCGATTCGCGAAATTGCGGCTTCGGGCCCGGATATCGAAAATCGTTCTCAGAAATGTCATCCGACTCGCGTGCTTCGGCCTGCGCCTTTTTTAAAAAATAATGCAGCGTGCGCGTGCCGTGATGCTGCGGAATAAAATCGACAATTCGCTGCGGAAGTCCCATTTCCTTCGCCAGCTTCATCCCGTACGTCACATGGCTGATGATAATCTTCGCGCTCTGAACCGGCTTCAGTTTATCGTGCGGATTCTTTGCTAGCTGATTTTCGACATAATGTTCCGGTGCCGCAGACTTCCCGATGTCGTGATACAACGCTCCAATGCGCGTAAGCAGCGCGTTTCCGCCTACGACGCGGCAAGCTTCTTCCGCTAATTGCCCGACGGCGTGCGAATGCTGATTCGTTCCCGGAGCCCGCAGCGCAAGCTGGCCAAGCACCGGCAGGTCGGCGTTGGAAAGTTCGAGCAGCTTGACGTCCGTAAGGACGCCGAAAAGCGTTTCGCACAGCGGGAGAAAAACGGCCGTTGCCGCGGCAGTTATCAAGCCGCTCGCAAGGCCGCACGCGATCGCAAGCATTACAGTGTTGAGTATTATCGGCTGCTGCGTGTAGGCGATCATCGCGATCGCTAGTCCCGCACTCGTCAGTCCGACGAGAATTCCCGCAAGCGTAACCGTTTGTCGCGTGCGGTAGCGGCCGATGCCGTAAACCGCGACCGAGGAAGTGATGATCGCAAACACGGCAAATTCCAAACCGCGCGGCGCGATAAATCCGGCGAGCACGGCCGTAAAAATTCCTGTAAACAGCGCCGTGCGGCGGTCGGCAAGCAGCGTTATCAACAAGCTGCCGAATGCGAACGGCACGGCAAAAGCCCACAGGCTCGGGTCGTTCATCGGCGAGCTTACGTTTTGCGATGCGGTAAATTCGGCAAGGCGGAAAAAGATTACCATCAGAATTGTCTGGCTGACAACGACGAAGCCGAAAAGCGCAAACGTTTTTTCGGCAGAAAGCGCAAGCCGCGGAACGATGCCGCGATGCTCGACAAATTTCCACGCCGTCCAAAACAGCGCGGTCACGAAAATGAGCAGCCCAACAAACCGATTCGCCAACCGGCTCGAGCCGCTGTAATTTTGCACCGCTGAGATCTGCGAAAGCACGCTGCTCGTAATCGGGTCGCCCTGATCGGCAATCTTCTGCCCGCGTTTCAGCGAGATCGTCAGAGGCTCTACCGATTCGGCGACGGTTCGGCGGGCGCTGTCGGTTGCCGCTGCGTCGTAAATAATGCTTGGCTGGATCAGAGGCGAAATCGCGGCGGCAAACGCATCCGCTTCCGCGTTTGAAAAACTCGGAACGCTGCGTAATCCCTCCGTGAGTTGTTGCCGCGCCGTCGAAAGCTTCGTCATCATCGTCGCAGGGCTGTTGGAAATGCGCGAATCAGTTGGCTTTTGCCGGTCGAGTATCGAAATCCGGCCTTGCAGAAACGGCTCGTCCTGGTCGCCGTAAATATCGCCGCCGGCATTTTCGCGCACGATGCGAACCACCGCTTCAAGCTCATTCGGACTGAACTTCCGCATCGCGAAAACTTTCGCCATGTCGGAACTCGTTCTCATGCCGTTCGGCATTTCGGCTGCCCGTGTCGAATTCGCGCGGTTGGAATTTAGATTCCCTGCGTTCGCTCCCCTGTTCCAATTCGCCGCAACAGCAGTCCGCCGTTGCGCATCTTCCCACGCGGTGCGAAACGTCTGCACTGCTTCCTCGGCACGACGCGGCTCGAAATTAAAAATCGGATCGACCGTTTCCCGTGCGGACGCGCGAATTTTTTCGGTCTCGGCCTCGTCAACAAAATGAATATCGGCGGGCGAGATTATCGTTTCGCGCGCGATGTCGCCTTCCTTATAAACCTGCTCGCCGCCGGTTCGCCAGATCGGATTGAACAACAGTATTGTGGTAACGATGGAAAGAAAAGCGAAGCCCGCCCAAAAAAGCTGACGCGACGAAAACCTGTCTCCGACGCCTAAGGCCAAAGCCTTGAGCCGCCCGCGCCATCTTGTCATCGGCGATTTGAGGTCTTCTATTCGTTTGCTCACGCTTTTTTATCCGCGTTTTCCCGTGTCGTCTGTGTATTTCCTGGTTGATGTTAAACCCTCAACCTTGGACTGCAACAGAAAACACCGAAATATCATCAACCAGTGGAGGCTCGTATTTCAAAAGCAGGAAAAGTTCCTATCGACGCCGCAATCTGCTTAGCCAGAGGCTCGAGCGAATTGCGGCGAATAGCTGAAATTGCCACGCTTGTTGCGTGCTTGTCAAGCGAGATTTGCCGCTGCAGCGACACTATCGCGTCGCCGCTCAAAAGGTCAGCCTTGTTTAACGCAATGATCTGCGGAATCTGATCGAGCCCGAGATCGGCGAGAATTTTATCGACTGACGCGATTTGCTGCTGCGCACGCGGGTTGGCAGCATCGACGACGTGAACAAGAAGATCGCTGTCGGAAATTTCTTCGAGCGTCGCGCGAAACGCGGCCACGAGCGTTTCTGGCAGATCCCGGATAAACCCAACGGTGTCATTCACGATCACTTCCTGATCGTACGGCAGCCGCAGTCGACGCGACGTCGGGTCGAGCGTTGCGAACATTTTCTTTTCGGCGTAAACGTCCGACTGCGTCAGCGTGTTTAGCAGCGTGGATTTTCCGGCGTTCGTGTAACCGACCAGCGAGATCAGCGGAAGATTTTTCTGTGTGCGGACTTTTCGCCGCTCGCCGCGCTGCCGACGAAGGTTGTCAACCTGTTTTTCCAGTTGAGAGATGCGGTCGCGAATTCGGCGACGGTCGGTTTCAAGCTTCGTTTCACCCGGCCCGCGTCCGCCGATGCCGCCCATCAGACGCGAAAATGCCGAGTTCTGCCCGATCACCAATCGCGGCAAAAGATATTTCAATTGCGCCAGTTCAACTTGCAGCTTACCTTCGCGGCTCTGCGCGCGCTGGGCAAAAATGTCGAGAATAAGCTGCGGCCGGTCGATCACTTTCAGATCGGTCGCTTCCGAAAGAACGTGCACCTGCGTCGGCGAAAGCTCGGTATCGAAAACTATCAGGTCTGCTCCGAGCCGCATCGAGCGGATCAAAAGCTCTTCCAACTTGCCGCGCCCAAGCACGGTTTTCGGATCGATCTTCGGCCGCCGTTGGATGATCTTGTCAAGCACAACCACGTCCGCCGAAAGCGCAAGCTCTTCCAGTTCGGCGAGTGATTCTTCCGCTTCCTCAGCATAACCTCTCGTCACGCCAACCAGGATCACGCGGTCGCGGTTCGTCTGCTTCGCCCGCGCCGTCTGCCGCACGCGCGCCATCTCGTCTTCGAGCGACACGATCAGCGCCGCAAAATCGGTTTCGAGATGTGCTGGAATTGCAGGATCGAGAAATGCAAAATCCCTTTCGATCAGCTTCTCACGCCCGTTAACCGCAGATGACGCAGATGAAGCAGATAAACCCTGATTCGATCTTTTTTTATCTGCGTTATCCGCGTCATCTGCGGTAAAATTGTCGCCACTCATCACGGGCAACAAATGCGCGGAATAAACCATTCCCGGCAGCCCACTGTCGCGATCGACCTGAATTATCGACATCAAATCGAGACGCAAAAGCGCGAGGTCGGCAAGGTCGTCCTGCGTCAGCTTTTCGCCCTGCAAATGCGTGTGCACGCAGCGAAGTCCGCGAAAACGGTCGGTGGCGGCGCGCGTTCGACCAAAATCCGGCATCTCGATCTTCTTCGCGTTGCCGACCATCACGTATTCCACATAACCTTTCCGGTCGAGCAGCACGCCGATCTGCCGGCCGGTCTCGTTTGAGATCTCCGACATTTGACGAGCCAATTCCTGTGAAACGATCTGGTCGGGCGGGACGCGTCGCGTGGCTAGACGCTCTATTCTGCGGATCTGGTTATGCTTCAGCCCCTGTATAAAGCCGGTAACGCTGCTGATAGAAAAATTCCTCCGTGAAATAATTATAACAAATATTTACGGGCTGGATTCGGAATGATGGCGCCGAAAAGCCGTAGAAATTCTCGTCCATAGTGGATTGGCGCCGGGCGAATAGAATCAAGCCTTTTAAACCTGACGGCTGAATTTCTTAGCAAACTGGCCTCTTTTTGAGACTCATGGAAAGCCGGTCGATTTTTGTCCGATGTTTGGCTGCGGTATTCTTGTAACGCCAATATGAGCCTAAGAACAAAATTCACGGGGCTGAAGGAAATTCTCGCATTCGACAACCGCGCCTGGCTGGCGGTAACGAAAATTCTTTTCCCGCGCGAGCGCCTTCACGTTTATCGTTACCGCGGAATGCAGATCCTCACCGACCACGACGCGGGCGATGCAAACGGAGCGCGCGAAATTTTGACGTCGCCGATGTACCGGACGTTTTTGCCGGAGATGAAATTCGACGGCCCGGCGAATGTGCTCGACCTCGGTGGAAACAACGGCGGGTTTCCGCTTCTACTGAATGCTGAAGGCATCGAGCTAAAAAAGGTGGTCAGCGTCGAGCTAAATCCGCAGACGTTCGTCCGGCTGCATTTCAATCTACATCGAAATCTCGCCTGCGAGACAGAAGCCGTTAACGCTGCCGTCTGCGGAGCTAATGGAAAGCTGAACGTGAGGCTCGGCCGTGGCGATGTCTCCGACAACATATACAGCGACCATTCCGGTTCAACCTTTGAAAGCTGCGACATCGACGGCTTTACCTTTGACGAAATTTTCGAAAAACATTTTGGAGACGGATCGGTGGACGTCTGCAAGATCGATATCGAAGGCGCCGAGTTTGACGTTTTTCGCAGCCCGCACCACCAACGTCTCCGAAATTGCCGCTACCTGATAATGGAAATTCACGAACGCTCTGATCGAAGGGCCAAAGAGATCATCCCGGTCATCGAAGCCCTCGGCTTCTCTCACCAACCGACCAAACTCGGTGGCGATCCGACCGTGCATTTTTTTATTGCGAACGCCCGCGCGTAAGCGCGGGGCGTAACCCGCAACTCACATTCACGCCCTCGCCGCGCACATCTCGAGAAGCATTAAACCTACACCTGAACAACGCTCTCAGCCGGCGGCATCTTTCTGAAAAGGGCGTGTTTCACCGGCTGCCTCGAACCTCAATGGTTATAACTATTTAGAAGGAGCATCTCAGTGAAAACATGGACGCCGTTTTGAAAAGAAACAAACCTTTGGAAACATAAATGTCGCTTGTGAAACAAAACAAACAATATCAGGCAAGACGCACCGAAATTTGCTTCGAAAGTGCTTTTTCGTCATACTTTTTCTTTCACGACGAAGCCCGTTTCGCCCTTACTAACGTGCGGGCTTCTGCATTTCGTATGACCCATCAACCGACACCCAATGCGAGTTACAGCCTCACGCTCAGAGTTAGAATTCACAACCAGCCGGGCAAGCTCGGCGAGCTGACGACGGCGATCGGGAAGGCGGGCGGCGATATCGAGGGGATTGATATTGTCAGCGTCGGCAAAGATTTTCTGATCCGCGACATAACGGTCAACGCCGCAAGCGAGACGCACGATAAGGAAATCATCGCATCACTCGATCACATCGACGGGGTCGAGGTCGTAAACGTGAGCGACCGCACGTTTCTAATGCATCTCGGCGGCAAGATCGAGACCGTTTCGAAAATGCCGCTCAAGACGCGAAGCGATCTTTCGATGGCGTACACGCCAGGCGTTGCGCGAGTGTGCGAAGCGATTCATCGCGACCCGGAAAAAGCTTTCAATTTAACGATCAAGAAAAATACGGTTGCGGTCGTTTCTGACGGCACTGCGGTTCTGGGTCTGGGCGACATCGGCCCGGCTGCGGCGATGCCGGTGATGGAAGGCAAGTGCCAGCTTTTCAAGGAATTCGGCGGGGTCGATGCCTTTCCCGTTTGCCTGAACACAAAAGATCCGCACGAGATCGTACAGACGATAAAAAATATTTCTGTCGCGTTCGGCGGCATCAATCTCGAAGACATCTCGGCGCCGCGCTGTTTCGAGATCGAAGAGCGTTTGAAGGAAGAGCTCGACATTCCGGTCTTTCACGACGACCAGCACGGCACCGCCGTCGTCGTGCTCGCTGCATTGATCAACGCGCTGAAGATAGTCGGCAAAAAAATGGAAGACGTGAAGCTCGTCGTCAACGGCATCGGAGCCGCGGGCGTAGCGTGCACTAAGATCGTTATGGCCGCCGGCGTGAAAAACATCATCGGCTGCGACCGCGAAGGGGCGCTCTTCGCCGGCCGCAGGGAAAACATGAATTGGGTCAAGGACTGGTACGCGCGAAACACCAACCCGAACCGCGAGACCGGCGCCGTCCACGACGTAATAAAAAGCGCCGATGTTTTCTTCGGCCTTTCGGCTCCGGGAATCATCGACGAAACCGATTTGAAAAATATGGCTGCCGACCCGATAGTTTTTGCGATGGCAAATCCTGTACCGGAAATCATGCCCGAAGACGCTGCCGGCCTCGTTGCCGTGATGGCGACCGGACGCTCCGATTACCCGAACCAGATCAACAACGTGCTCTGCTTTCCCGGCATCTTTCGCGGCGCGCTGAACTGCCGCGCCTCGCGCATAAACGAACCGATGAAGCTTGCCGCGGCAAACGCCATCGCCGGTCTGATCGGCGGCGACGAGCTACACCCCGATTACATCATTCCGTCCGTCTTCGACAAACGCATAGGCGAAGCCGTTGCCGCTGAAGTTGAAAATGCGGCTTACGCATCTGGTGTCGCGCGCCGCGAGCGCGCCGATCACGAAACCACCCTCGCCGAACACGGCGCAAAAAGCGGCGCATAATCACGAGTCAGAACCGCCTGCGTAAGCGGGCGGCCAGTTCGTGAAGAAATTTAGCCACAGATTTGCGCAGATCACGCCGATAAA